>Ga0190359_1001818_pt1 | contig 13123 bp, 11 predicted proteins | sample 48721823_MG_FD_161269 | JGI IMG/M metagenome (GOLD analysis project Ga0190359, IMG submission 161269) | Hydrothermal vent microbial mat bacterial communities from Southern Trench, Guaymas Basin, Mexico - 4872-18-2-3_MG | ecosystem: Environmental > Aquatic > Marine > Hydrothermal vents >...
TTTCCAGAACCAGGCGCCGGCTCCGCCAAAGCCTGCTGCTGCAGCGGCGCTTGCTATCGCAAAAGCTGTCTGCAGACGGCTGCGGCCCGGCTCTTTTTTATCTTTCGTTACCGGTTCTGCTGAGAGCGGTTTCGCAGAAGGTTTCATAAGTGTTTCGATTGACGCGGTAATACCTTCCGTCAGTACGTCTTCCAGCGAACCCTTTGTTTCAACGTAGGCACTTTTCAGGATCTCACCTGTTCCCACATCAACCATTTTAAGTGAAGTGGAATAAATCCTGCCCAGCTTACTGATATTGCCGAAAATAACCTTACTGACACCCAGTAATTGACCCACTTCAACGGCACATTCCGTATTTGTGCACCCGGTTTGCTGAAATCCCTGCTCCTTGAGGATATCAGCCATACGGGAACGCTCGATAATGTGATATTCCCCTGACTTTAGGATTTCATGGATAATTTTATCGGAGATCGCGGATGATTCCGATTCCGTTAAGTCTCCCTGTATATCCATGACGGCAAGATTTTCTTTCGGTTCCCCGGCAGTGCAGACGGTTGAGAAAAAGATAAGGCAAATAACGGGTATTACTAATCGCAATTTCTCTCCCTTGCTCAAGAATTTCGTAAAATAAAACGGTTCGTTTATAAAATATAATAATATAACTGCCCTACTATTTTCCAGAAAAAAATAATTATTGCAGCAACTTTTGTCTGTGATGACCGTCACATTGACATGGTTACAATAGCGAGAGACGGGGAGTGTTCGACAGGTAAAAACGCTCCATAATAAAAAAACATGGGTTTACAGGTTTATAATTTTTCTTGGCTTAGTTAACAATGATGTATGTTATCACCTGTTACCTCATTCCAGTTCCAGCGCAATAAACGAGCTTTTCGGCTTGGCGAAGATAAGTTTTCCCTCTCGGTGGACAACAGCAGCGAGTATCTCATCTTTACCGTCGTTGTCGAAGTCGCCTATAACAAAATCGCGGACAAATTTAGGCATGATACCGGTTTTAAACCGGGGAGTCAGGACCATACCGTCCCATTTGAATACTTCGATATGGAATTTGTTTAAAATTCTGACCTTGCCGAAGATATTGCGGGTGGCGTCATAGTTTTTGACTGCAATGATTTCCTTTTTTCCGTCACTGTCGATATCCCGGATATGCAGGCGCATCGGCAGGTAGATATTGCTTCCTTCCGAGGCAAAGCCCTCCTCGACCTTATAATATAGATTACTACCGCCCAGCTTCTCTTCACTCTCTCCCAGAACTTCACCTCTTTGGTTGACAATGAGGATAGTATTGGTGTTATCATAGGCGATAAAAAGCGGTTCGTTGTTGTCAAGGATATCGCCGTATGTCAGTCCCATGAGATTAATATCCAGGCCTTTGTTGGACAGCAGCTCTTTATCCGGAACGTATTCCTTTTCCGCATCGTGCCACTTCATCCGATAAATACTGCCTTTAAACGGATCGTTTCTGACATGCCGCTGGCCCAGAAGCAGATAAGCGCTGTCAGTGTCGGGTACGATACGCAGGTAATAATGCAGGCTCCTGGTGATAACGGTATAGCCAACTCCTTTGTACTCAAGAATAAGGGAGCTGAGCCCTTTCTGGTAGGAATCAAGCGCCGAGATTATCACTTCCGGTGAGCCGTTGCCGTTTACATCGCCGATATCGAGACTAATAGGGTATTTAAACCGGAATTTATTAACATCGGCAATTTTTACCAGTGCGCCGTTCTCGTACCGGTAGGTCTGAAGCATTTTCGGTGTAAGAACAAACAGCTCGTTTTTACCGTCCTTGTCTATATCGGCGAGGGCGAGGCCGATTATGTTTATTGGATAAATACCACTTTTCCAGAACGCCTGATCGGCGCGCGCCGTGGTGTCGGTCTTTTTAAACGCCGCACTTATTGCCGGTTTTGTCACTGCTGAATCTGTTTGTGCTTCATCCTTTTCTTTTTTTGTCGTATCAACCGGTGGCATGCTTATTGTATCCGTTTCCGCGGTGTCAGGTTCGGTTTTTTCAGTGGTGGCGTCTGATTGTTCTTCGTTGAGAAATGATTCGATGATATGGGTGGCGAAGCGGTTTACTGTGGGGATTACTTTGTCTCTGTCAGGTACCGATTCTTTCAGGGTAAACGGCTCCTTTTTACTTGAAACGTCGATAATGTACGCTTCAATTTCTATAAGAGAATCGGCGGCGGAAAGGGCGCCCTGGATAACATAATCAGCATGCAGTCTGGCGCCGAGCATTAATGCGCCGGTTTCACCGGTGAAATTTTGTGTTAATGCAACTGCCTCGTTAACAGAATCCTTGTTGATTATATGGATTGAATCATGGGTTGATGTCAGCCGTGCGGAAAGAAGTTCATATATACCGTTTTGAAGTTGGATTAGAGTTGTATCCTCTGGAATATTAAAAGGAATCAGCACGATTTTTACAGGTTGTGCTTTTACAAATAAAAAGGTTGTAAGAACGATAAAAAACAACCTGTTTAAGGTAAAACTATTCGATTTTTTCAATGTAATGCTCCTATTCTGGTTGTTTTAATTGTCTTGAAATATACATACGCGTATTCGATAAAAATAATTTCCATCTCGTAATAATAGGGAGAGTAGTTAAAAATAATAATAATTGTAATTTAAAAATATACACACAAGTTATAATAGAAAATTTATAATTACCTGTAAATCAATAAGATATATAGATAATAGAATCTTTTTGTAAAGAAATAGTTGTATTTTTTAAACAAAACATGTAAAATAAATTATACATAAATATCCAAAATAAGCTATATTATATACAAGGCAGAAAGGGCTGTATTGATTTAAAAATGTTTAAATTTGCCTTTAAATTATTTCGTGTAAATGGATACCTTTTGATTCAAACGTAGAGATTCCATAATTGAGGAGAAATTACGTGGGAAGATTTTCAACTGTTCTGGTTTTCACGATGCTCGTTGGAGCAGGTGTTTTCCTGTCCTGTTATTTCGATCCCATCTATAACTCTGATACGAGCGGTAACGGTTCAAGAGAGGTTGTTATTGAAATTGAAAACAGCGACAGCATCGAGGTGTACCGCATTACACTGTTCGGTGATGATCTGGATACTATTTCGTACTATGAAATAGCGGATGGCGGCAGTCTGACCTTTATTTTACAATCCGGTAAAGATCGCCATATTATTATTGAAGGATACATGGACGGAGAGTTGCGATATAAAAAGGAAATAACGGCTGATATCGGTGATACGGACACAACCTTTTCCGTCTGTCTCTGTATTGTGGAGGAGCAGCCGCCGGATCCGCCTGAATGGGTGGAGGCCTCACCCCTGTCACCGACAGATATCAAGATAACCTTCTCTGAGGTAAATGATGCCAAAGAATATTCCATATACTGCAGCACGTCGGAATCGGGCACCTATGCCAGGATTACAACGGTCACTGCAGCAGCCTGTACCCACAGTAACTTAACACCGAATACTACTTATTATTATAAGGTGACGGCCCGTAATGATGCCGGTGAATCAAAATATTCATCGGTGGCATCGGCCAAAACGAAGCAGGGAGTTATTCCTGATGCACCGACCAATGTACAGGTATCACTGCTGCCCGGCAATGTTGTCCGGGTAAGCTGGAACAGCGCTGATAATAGTACCGGCTATTATGTTTACCGGTCCGAAGATGAGTCGGAGGAAGGTGAAACTATTGCCACGGTTGACAACACGTTGTACCTTGACAGTACGGTCTGTGCCGCGCATACATATTATTATGGTATAAAGGCGTACAGTGCATCTGGCTCATCGTCACTTTCAGATAATCCGTCGGTGGAGATACCTGAAATAAACGAATTGCCGGATGTTCCTCAGAACCTGACGGCCGGTACCATTACCGATACCTCTATTACTCTCACCTGGGATCGGGTACTTGCAGCATCTTCATATAAACTGTACCGTATTAAAGGAAGCGGTACGCCAAATGAATGTATTGCCACGGTATCTGCAATGGAATATGTCGACACCGGTTGTTCGCCGCAGACTATGTATTCGTATGTTGTTTCAGCGAAAAACAGCGTGGGAGAGTCTGCGAAATCGGAAAAGGTAACGGCAACGACCACCGCGCCTATTCCTGACGTTCCTGAAAACGTTTCAGCAGAGGCGCTTTCCGATGCGTCGATTAGAATATCCTGGAATGAAGTTGCCAATGCTGCTGAATATGAGATATTTCAGAGTCTCCGGTCCGGAGGCCCTTTTGAGAAGGTTGGTACGACTTCCAGTTCGAGTTATGTAAGCAGCGGTCTTCAGCCGGAAACTGTCTATTATTTTACGGTAAAGGCAAAAAATAGTGCCGGTAGCTCCGATTATTCCGAGGAAGTATCAGCTAAAACATTCGAGGAAATTAACGAGAATCCCGATCCACCAACCGGTGTTGCTGCTGAAGCGTTATCCGCTTCGGAAATCAGGGTATCCTGGAAAACGGTAACCGGTGCATCTTCATATAATGCATATCGCAGCGCCAGTGCCTCAGGTACTTATACCAGGGTGGGAACCACCGCCGATACAGTTTATGCCGATACGGGATTATCCGATAATACGACCTATTATTACAAGGTAACCGCTGAAAACACGAATGGTGAATCGGACAAGTCAGGTTCTGTTTCTGCAAAGACCCTCATATTTATTGCAGTGCCAACCGGACTGACTGCAGAAGCAATATCATCAACAAGTGTTTTCCTTGATTGGGACAATGTAAACGGTGCAACCGGATATAAGGTATTTCGTTCATTAAGCTTGAGCGGAACCTATACCAAAATCGGGTCACCGTCATCCTCGGAATATACTGACGCCGGTCTTTCCTCCAACACCACCTACTATTATAAAGTGTCGGCAGTTGGTGCATCGGGAGAATCAGGCCAGACCGGTCCTGAATCAGTGACCACACCGATTCCGGTCCCGGATACGCCCACCGGCCTTAAAGCAACAACCCAGTCAGCGACAAAGATCACGGTGGCGTTTAATTCGGTTGCTAATGCTGCCGGGTATAAAATTTACTGGTGCTTAAGTGCTACAGGAACGTACGAATTATTAACCGCCACGGGATCGACAACCTGTGATCATACTAATCTGACACCGGATACGTATTACTACTATAAAGTGTCCGCATATAATGATGCAGGAGAGTCCGATCTATCTTCGTACGTATCAGCGAAAACTGATCAGGGTGCAGTACCGGATGCCCCGACCGGTGTAAATGCTGCCACAAAATCATCATCAGAGATAACCGTTTCATTCAACGATGTTGCCGGGGCGGACGGCTATAAAATCTATTTCAGCCTCAGCAGCTCAGGTACGTATACCCTTGTAACTACCACCAGCAATACATCGTATGATCATACCGGTTTGACGCCAGGCACAACCTACTATTATAAAGTCAAGGCATATAATACAAACGGTGAGTCTGATTATTCCAGCGTCGCCTCTGCAAAAACCGATGACGAGGTAACAATCGTTCCACCCGATGGGGTTACTGCAACAGCTCTCTCATCAACGGAGATTGAAGTGTCATTTAATGCAGTTACCGGCGCCGACGGGTACAAGATATACTATAGTCTCAGCAGTTCAGGCGCCTATACCCTGGTTGCCACAACGGGCACTACATCATATAAACATTCCAGTCTGACGGCGGACACCCGGTATTACTATAAAGTAAAAGCATATAATGCCGGCAGTGAATCGGATTATTCCAGTGTAGCATCCGCGAAAACCGATCCGGCGCAGAAGGTTGCCTTTATAACCACCTCCTGTAACGGGTGTCAGAAATGTATGACGCAATTCAGCTGTAAACAGGGGGCTATCTCTTATTCCGGCGGTAAGTGCGTTGTTGACCCGAATAAGTGTAATGGCTGTGGTGAGTGTACCACACTGTTCTCCTGCCCGAGAGGGGCGATAATAATGAAAGATACATTTGCAGAAAGGATGATACGCAGGATAAAGGAGTTGTTACCGGGAAATAAAAACGATACCAAATGACATACATAATAAGTTATAAGGAGACATTATGGTTTCAAAGAAGGTGGTGTGGGGATGTATCATTTCAGTATGTGTGACTGCGCTGGTATTTGCCGCGACAAAAAAGATTCATTACATCGATCAGAATGTGTGCACCAAATGCGGCCTCTGTATTGAAGAGTGTCCTGAGGAAGCAATCATGGTTGTTGAAAAAGACGGCGAAGAGGTGCATGTGATTGATCAGGAAAAGTGTACCCAGTGCGGTATATGTATTGAGGGCTGTCCTGAGGGAGCGATTCTTGTCGTTGACCCGGAAAAGGTTGAGGGAAAGAAAAAGAAATAAAATGACAGCCGATTCTGTTATTACATGAGGAAAAATGAATAGAATATTCTTGAAGTTATTTGTGTACATTGCAGGCACGGTTACCCTCTTATTGACCGTGGGTTGTATCGATACGGTAAAGAAAAACCCGGTTGTACCGGGGAGTAAAATTGTCTGCCGCATTGATGCCAACAGATGTTTGAGCTGCGGGCTTTGCAGTGAGGCGTGTCCGCAGAATGCTATACTTGAAAAGAAGCTTGACGGTATTGTGGTGTATATTATCGATCCGCAAAAGTGTAACGGGTGCGGCGCCTGTATTCAGGTCTGCGAAGATAATGCAATTAAAAAAGTCAGTTATCATGACGGTGAAGAACGATGATTACAAAAAGAAACAGTATTGTCCGGACGATTATGGTGTGTATGGTTTTCTGCCTCTGTGCCGGTGTTGTTTACAGCGCCGGGAAACGATATGCAGCGGTTATTAACGGTAGATGTGTCGGCTGCGGCGATTGTATAAGGATATGCCCCAGGGAGGCCGCGGTGATGATAAAAGGAAAAGCGGTTATCGATTCAGAGCGGTGTAACGGGTGTGGATTATGTTATTCCATATGTTCCTATAATGCCATTCGTATTACGGAGCGAACAAGATGAAAAAGGTACTGCTACTCGGCGTTTTCCTTGTCGGTACCCTGGTCTGTACCGGGTGTAACCCCACGGAAAGCGCTGTGTTGTCTGTTGACCGGTCCCAGTGTATGGGCTGTGCAAAGTGTGTCGCTGTTTGTAAGGGTGATGCTATACGGATAATATCGAATAAAGCGGTTATTGATCCGACGAAATGTATCAACTGCGGAAATTGCGTGGAGATATGTCCGGTAAATGCCATTTATTGAGGTTGTGATGAATAGAAGGATTTTATTTGCATTAATTCTGTTATTACCTTTTTCCGGCAGCGCACGGTTGCAACTCAATACGAAAGGCTTTCTGACGATTACCGATGAGAGTTTGGGCTGCGGGAAAGCGGAAAGTTATATTTTCGCTGAACATGCGTTCTCGCCGTCCATTTCACTCTATTTCAGCGATCGTCTGGATGGCGGCTCCAGATGGGCCGCTCTGCCTGAAAACAGTATTCCCTTTGATAATAACGCCGTGCTGGGATTACGGTACGATAAAAAACATAACTTTTCCATTGCGGCAACCAATGACGTATTTGCCCATGCCGATGAACTTATGCTCAATTTTTATTCCTCCGATTCAACAGTCATTCGAAAATTACTCAGCAGCGGGAATATGTTTTTAAAACTGAACGGGAAGAGGACTGCATTCAGTGCGGATCTGACCTATTTCCGCCTGAATTATGATTTACTGTACGGTGACAATGGTATAACGAAAGCAATTGATGACGACCTGTGGTCTGAAATACTCATTGCCGCCACTCTGGCAAAGGAGTTGAAGATTGGTATCGGTACCTTTCTGAAGAACGATTTTAATGAGTACGGTGGTTATGATTTCGGTGATCATCATGTTGATTTTGGTGGTGATCACATGATACGGCTCGGCAGTCGGAAATTGTATCTTGACTGGTTGCTTTCCGGGCACTGGCGTATCAGTGAAGCGCTGTACCTCAGCGGAGGGGCGGAAGGTCCGGCCGCAGTAATTCAAGTGCGGCCCATGTTTCGTCTCAGAAACCGGATTTTTATCAAGGCCGCAGTTGATTATGATTTGTCAAAGAAAATGCAGAAACAGCGCTACCGGTTTGATATTCGAAAATCGTGGCGGAACCGCTCATCGATAAATATCGGGTACTGGAGCGTTCCGGGTTCGGCAATACCACGTCAGGCGGTGAACCTGCGTACCCTGTTTTTCATTGCTGACGGTATCGGCATTTCGCCCAATGCAGAAGTGTTCTGGCGGTACGGTGCGGATAACGCTCAATACCGATATTACCGGACAACTGCGTCATTGGAGGCGATTTTCCAGTTTCGTGTTTCCGAAATTATTGCGGGGCTTTCCGTTTCACAATATAAAGATTGCCTGCCGTTTAATAATCGTATGAGTGTGTATATAGGTATTAGTAAATGGTAGTACCCAGGCTTCGATGCATAAAAAAAGAACATCTACGAATTCATTTTTTTAAGGAGGTTCTCACGTGAAAAGTAAGCAGACAGGTAATAGGTTATATCTGAATTTCATCAGTGTCTATATACTGTTACTGAATATTATGAGTTATACTATAGTGTTCGCGGGTAATACCACGTATGCGGTTTCAATAAGCGGCGTTATTACTGCAGATTCGGACGGTTCGCCAGTCAGCGGTGCAAAAGTTATGGTACGGCGGGGAAAGAAACAGGGCAGCGGCGGTATGAACATTAACTGGCAGCAGCTTGATAAAATGAATACGGGCACGGACGGCGCTTATTCGTTTTCCGGGCTTGAAGAGTCGGTGAATGACAGCGACCTGTATCAGATTTTAGTCTATCATGACGACTACAATATGCAAAAATCCGCAAATCTGGTACTGACGCAGGATTTGGTTCTTGATTTTGCACTAACCGAAAAAACATACGGTGACCTGAAGGTGTTTGTGGGAAAAGCTGCCGACAACAGCCCGATCGAAGGAGCCATGGTTGCCGCGGGGCTGCAGGTGAACCAGGGCGCGCTGTATACGGGCAGAACGGACGCTGACGGGTGGATAACATTCACTGACGCGGTTGCCGGATCATATCGGATAACAGCAAACCTGACCGGGTATGGCGTAACGTCAGGCGACGGTCTCGTTGAATCGGAAAAAACCGACACCGTGCGTCTTCTGATGCCTGAAGCCACCAGTGACGGTAAAACGGTGAAAGGAACGGTGGTTGATGAAGACGGTAAACCGGTATCGGATGTGGTCGCCCTGATTAAATTCGGCAGTAAGACCGATAAAGTAATCATGGTAGACAGTGTTGATGCAAACGGGCATTTTACTATTACCGGTATTCCAGATAGCTGTACTGACGGAAAGGTTGAGGTAGAAACAGAGATATATAAAAGTATTGATACAATACTGGTGCTCGATAATCAGGTGACTGAAATAGACCTCGTGCTTATACTGAAAGAAAATACCGGCATACAGAATAAGTCTGTCGCAGAAACATACGCTAAGTCTGTCACCGTTACCTGCGTAAAGCGGTTTGGAAACCGGGTACTTCAATTCAATAATGTGGAGGAACCCACGGAAGTAACGGTGTATTCTCTTGCAGGAAAGCTGTTTGTACACGGCTGTGTTTCACCAAAGAACATGCGTTTGAAGGTTCCCGGTAACTATTCACGACAGTGTCTGGTAGTATTTTTACAACAGGGAAGAGTGATAAAGTCAATAAAAATGTTATTATAGCTGTAAAAATGCAGTGCCGGGTTTTAATTTATTTATTGGTAATCTTATTGGTACCATACCACTTATACAAAAATATGATGGGTGATGAGTAGGTAATTATGCCGCCGAATATATACAAATATCTGGATTATCGACAGTATCTCATGGATCTTTTTGAGTCTGTTCATGATAGGGATCCTGAATTTTCATTCCGCCGCTTTGCCCGTATTGCAGGCTCAACATCACCCAATTATCTTCAGCTCATTCGCGACAGAAAATTAAATATCCATGATGAAGCTATTGATGCGGTTGCTGCAGCTCTCAAATTAAAAAAGAAAGAAGCGGATTTTTTAAAAATTTTAGTGGCCTTTGACCATGCAAAAACCAATGACGAAAAGGATGTCTATTTCAGGAAAATTCTGCAGAAACGTGAATATAAATCGATCAAGACGTTAACCAGGGAACAGTACCAGTTTTTTTCACACTGGTATATCCCGGTAATTCGGGAGTTGGTCGTTCGTCCTGATTATCCCGGCAATCCCGAATGGATTGCAAAAAAAATCACGCCACAGATTTCGGAAAGTAAAGTACGAAAGGGAATTATTCTGCTTGAAAAACTTGGCCTTATAAAAAAGGATTCCCTGACTGAAAAATGGAAGATGACAAAAACAGTTATCAGTACGCCGTCAGAAGTTCTTTCATTGGCAATTGCAAAATATCACCTTGATGTAATCGCTTTGGCAGGAGAATCTGTTGATCGTTTTAAAAAGCCTGAACGGGATATCCGGTCCGTGACGCTTGGACTCTCACCGGAAGGTCTGGTGGAAGCGAAAAGGCGACTGGAAACCTTCTGGAAAGAGATGCTGGAATTTGGCGGTACCCAGAAGGAAGCAAAACGGGTATTTCAATTAAATACACAGCTGTTTCCTCTTTCTGACGGAGATGATGACAAATGATACGTACAATCAGAATATTATTCTATATCCTTATATTGACAGTCATGTGCAGCGTTATGTATTGCTCCTTAGGGCCGACTCATGCCGGCGGAGCCGGTGCAGGCAATCCTGCGACGCTGGCGATGATTGCAGATGGTGTCGATACGACAATCTCCCGTGATACGATACCCGTAACGCTACCCATTTGCGATTCAAGCTGTATGCGTATTGATGTAAACGGCGTTTTTGTCCTTGTACAGTATGCGTCATTTCCCGTGCCGGATGATTTTGACAGTATTCCCGAGCCGCTCTATTACGATTCAAGCGCCGGTGAGATGATACTGGACGGGCCGTTTCTGTTCGACGTCCTGCGCGGTACCTCAGCGCCTGATATCCATTTCCATCTGCCGAACGGCATATATGAATATATTAAGCTCCATATTGCTCACGACAGTGGCACGTCAGTGAATGACTTCAACGAACTGATGAAAGGTTATCAGATTCTTATCAGCGGCAAATTCACCTATGAAGATACCCTGCGGAATATAAACATCTTTATTCTCTCCGATACGACAGTGCAGTTTCATGCGCTTGACAACGGCGTTGCAGTCTTTAATACAAATTTTGTCAAGCTTATCGTTGGGTTGAATGAGCAGGAATGGTTGGACAGTATCAGTATTAAAGGGCCGATTAAAAAAGGCGATGTCTTTTTTGATAGCGAAGGCAACCTTACTCTTCTGGATGACCCTTCAGGGCAGGGACCCGATGCGAAGCTGTGTATGCGAATGCGCAGCAGGATTTACGGTTCAGGTGTATTCAGGCATAGTCATACGATCAGATAGATTGAAAAATTTTTTTTCCGGTAAGAATAACTGTAGTTTAGCACTTTTTTGAAAAGAAAAAGAAGGTGAGACACTCCAAAGGTTAATTTACTATTGATAATTAACCCCTAACTATTCCATTTTACGTAATATGTATACCGATTTTATCAATCAATTTTTGCGTTTTGGAATTAATTTCAGCTGTATACCATGTTTCATTTATTTTGACTTTTTTAATTTCAGCAAGATGCATGAGCAGATCCTTAGGAGAATAGCTCGCAGGTAGTTTCTTTTTCTGTAGCATGTTGTAAATTTTATAGTACCACTGTAACGCCAGATAATTAACAAACAACCAACCCTCTAATGCTTCAATAGTATGCATATACGACCTGTCCGCCTCTGATACATTCTTCATTGCGTCAATCATAACCTCTATGGTATTTCGACTCTTATAATGGTGATAGATGGTTTCTGCATTACTTACTTCTACATTGGAAAACAATGCCATCGTCCCAAAAGAGGATTGTTTCTCATAAAAAGCATCAAGTGAACAGGCCTCAGGATGTGTTTCGATACGATTCAAATAATCATGTTCTTCTTTATTTTTTAATTGTTCATCTAAATACACATACACCGTAGCTCCATTACACGCATGTGAATAATACCAGATATATCGCTTGTGATACTTAAAATATCCTGCAAAACTCTTTTTGTCTCTCTCTGACAATACGCTGTAATCTATCAATGTACTGTTTCTTCGTAAGGGAATAATATAGCGCAACTCTTCCTCGTGTAATTGTTCAATATTCGCCTGTGAATAAAAACCCTTATCTGCAATGATAATAGCATCAGTAATACCACTCTCAATAAGACTCAATTTAAAGGCTTTCACCTCGCGGATATTCCCCCGTATTAATCGATAATACACCGGAAGCTGTAAGGTCGCTGAAAAAATAAAAAGTAAATTTACTTGCGGGTCAAACTCCCGTTTCCCATTATACCCGTGATGGGCTATAGATATCCCCGTTGATTTGCTGACCATATGCGTGGCAGCGATTAAAATGAAATCATCCCCATGAACAAAACCACGACAAAATTCAACGATTCGGCTTCGTTGATATCCTATATCCCGTAAAAGAGTACCGAGCTTCTTTGCAGAAAGACTTAATGAGCCAAAGGTGGTAGAAAGGTAGCTGTTGTTAAAATGATAACTCATATTCTTTAATGGGCTGTGATACAGAAGACGAAGGAGCGCGCAAATGAAAATCTGCTCCCAGTGATTTGTAAAGATATGTCTCAGTCGTTTGATGAAGTCATTCATATACTCATAAATAAACCGACTTGCACCATACTCCTTTACCAATACAGAATCAATCTGCTTCGCGTGTCTGAGACGGTCTTTGGCAGAGGGAATAAAACCTTGTTTGGTAACTTTTCCTAATAGATTTCCAGTAATTTTCTGTGCCCGTTTTTTCTCTGGATTCCATTTGCTTGTTATTTCATATAAGTAGTAAGTGTTATTAATGAACCGTAGTTCTGTTCCTTTTCGCTTATACTTAAGCGCCCAATCGGGATGCGACATAACTACCTCCATATATATTACGTAATTACGTAATATGAATATAATAAAAAAAACCCCAAAAGGCAAGTCATTCCTACTCTGACAAAAACATATTA
>Ga0190359_1001820_pt1 | contig 13108 bp, 7 predicted proteins | sample 48721823_MG_FD_161269 | JGI IMG/M metagenome (GOLD analysis project Ga0190359, IMG submission 161269) | Hydrothermal vent microbial mat bacterial communities from Southern Trench, Guaymas Basin, Mexico - 4872-18-2-3_MG | ecosystem: Environmental > Aquatic > Marine > Hydrothermal vents > Microbial...
ACTTTTACAGAATGCCCGTGAGCTGTGTCAATAACCAATATGTCAACCTTTTTTGATACCAAATACTTCGCTCTTTCAAGGGTATCTGCTCCAACGCCAACTGCTGCTGCAACCAAAAGTCTTCCCAATTTATCCTTTGATGCATTTGGGAACTGTTTCCTTTTTGAGATGTCTTTGACTGTTATAAGCCCTTTGAGATTAAATTTATCATCAACAACCAAAAGCTTTTCTATCCTGTTTTCATGTAAAATTTTCTCAGCTTCATCAAGGGTTGTGCCTACGGGGACGGTTATGAGATTTTCTTTTGTCATAAGTTCATCAACCCTTTTATCAAGTTTTTTTTCAAATCTGAGATCTCTATTAGTGATTATTCCGACTAATTTTCCTGTTTCATCGATAACAGGAATTCCGGAAATTCTGTATTTTGCCATTATATTGAGGGCATCATAGATTTTTGCATCCGGAGTAATTGTTATGGGGTCAACAATCATTCCGCTCTCTGATCTCTTTACTTTGTCAACCTCTTCTCCCTGCTCTTCTATTGTCAGGTTTTTGTGAATTACCCCGATACCGCCGAGCTGGGCCATAGCTATTGCCATCCTTGCTTCTGTTACAGTATCCATTGCGGCTGATGATATTGGAATATTAATTTTTATATTCTTTGTAAAATTTGTGGTTAGTATTGTTTCTGCTGGTAAAACCTCGGACTTTTGAGGCAAAAGTAAAACATCATCAAAGGTTAACCCTTCTTTTATCGGAAATTCTATCATAAAAACCTCCTATCTTCTCTTTTTTTTCTTTTTCTTTTTTGAAGAGGGCAGTGTGCCTTTTATCTTAAATTTTTGTTTTTGTACTCTTTCAATCTCTTCTTCGGGGGCAGGTGTGAAGTAGAAGATATCCCTTACCGATTCCTCCTCAATCGTTCTCATTGTCTTTTCAAACATAAAAAATCCCTCTCTCTTGTACTCCACTAAGGGATCTCTCTGTCCGTATCCTCTAAGCCCTATTCCTTCTCTCAGATGATCCATTGCCAGAAGATGCTCTTTCCATCTTGTATCTATTGTCTGAAGAAGTATAACTCTTTCAAACTCTCTCATTCTTTCGCTGCCTACAAACTCCTCTTTAGCATTGTAAAATTCCTTTAATTTTTCCAATAATAGCTCTGTGTATTCAACTCCATCTATTTCATCTTTGGGTATTCCAATAGATTCAGGATCTATGGCAAACTGAGCTTTAACAGCTGTTCTGAAACTTTCCCAATCCCAATCCATTGAATAGACTTTTTCTTTGAGATTTGCTTCCTCTGCAATTGAAAATAGTATATCTTCTATCAAGTTCATAAAGTATTCTTTCTGATCTTTCCCTTCTAATATCTCCCTTCTCATTGCGTAAATAACTTCTCTCTGCTTGTTCATAACATCATCATAATCGAGAAGGTGTTTTCTTATTGAAAAATTTTGAGCTTCTATCTGCTTTTGAGCTCTCTCTATTGCACTTGTTACCATTCTATGTCTGATGGGTTCACCTTCCTGAAGCCCACTGAGTCTCATTATATTCTGAAGTCTGTCTGCTCCCCAGATTCTCATTAAATCATCTTCCAATGAAAGGAAAAATTTTGATGCTCCGGGATCTCCCTGCCTTCCGCATCTTCCTCTCAGCTGATTATCAATTCTTCTCGCTTCATGTCTTTCCGTTCCTATAACATAAAGCCCGCCAAGCTCTATGACTTTATCATGCTCCTCTTTTGTCTTCCTCTTGAATTCATTTGAAACTCTTTCCCATTCCTCTTTACTGACTTCTGATAGTTTTTTCCCCTTTTTCCTGAAGTGCTCTTTTGCTAAAAATTCCGGATTTCCTCCGAGAAGTATATCAGTTCCTCTTCCGGCCATATTGGTTGCTATCGTAACTGCACCAATTCTTCCTGCCTGAGCGACAATCTCAGCTTCCTTTTCATGATACTTAGCATTTAAAACAACATGTCTTATTTTTTTTCTTTTTAAAAGAGATGATAATTTCTCGGATTTTTCGATTGAAACTGTCCCGACTAAAACAGGTTGCCCTTTTTTATTACTCTGCTCAATTTCTCTTACAACCGCATCCCATTTCTCCCTTGCGGTTCTGTATATCTCATCATCGTGCTCTATTCTGATTAATTTTTTGTTTGTCGGAATTACTATTACGGGAAGTTTATATATCTCAAGAAATTCTGCAGCTTCTGTCTCAGCTGTTCCTGTCATACCCGAAAGTTTTCTGTACATTCTGAAATAATTCTGAAATGTTATTGATGCTAATGTTTGATACTCTTGCTCTATTTTAACCCTTTCTTTTGCTTCAAGAGCCTGATGAAGCCCCTCAGAGTATCTTCTTCCGGGCATAAGTCTTCCCGTGAACTCATCAACAATTAGAACTTTTCCATCTTTTACCATATAATCAACATCTCTTTGAAAAAGTGCATGAGCTTTCATTGCCTGGTGAATGGCATTAATAAGCTCCATATGCTTCATATCATAAATATTGTTTATTTTGAAGAATTTTTCCGCTTTTGCAATACCCCTTTCCGTTATTGCCACAGTTTTTGATTTTTCATCAACTTCATAATCTCCGTCAACCTCTTTGGGCTCTTCCCTTTCCATTGAGAACATTGATTTGGGTTTTTCTTTATTTGTAACAATGACTTTTTTTAATGTTCTTACAAAAGCATCGGCCTTTCTGTAGATATCAGTATCCTCTTCCGTAGGACCTGAGATAATGAGAGGGGTTCTCGCTTCATCGATTAAAATACTGTCAACTTCATCAACTATTGCAAAATTATGCCCTCTCTGAACCAGATCCTCCAGAAAATACTTCATATTATCTCTTAAATAATCAAATCCGAATTCATTGTTTGTTCCATAAGTAATATCAGAATTGTAAGCCTGTTTTCTAAGGTTTTCATCCATATCATGCTGGATATATCCTACTGTAAGGCCTAAAAACTCATAAATTGGTCCCATCCATTCTCTGTCTCTTTTTGCTAAATAATCATTTACCGTAACTATATGTACTCCTCTGTTCTGACGGGGGTTCCCGTGCTCATCCCTTGAATCAAGTGCATTAAGATAAGCAGCAAGAGTTGCAACTAAAGTTTTTCCCTCTCCTGTTTTCATTTCTGCAATATTGCCTTTGTGGAGTACTATACCGCCCAAAATTTGCACATCAAAATGGCGCATATTTATTACTCTTCTTCCGACTTCTCTTACTATTGCAAAAGCTTCAGGTAAAATGTAATCTAAATACTCTTTTATCTCCTCATCTCTTCTGTTTTCATCAGAAATATCTCTGTATATCTCATTTATCTTTTCTCTGTATTCGGCTGTTTTACCCCTTAATTCATCGTCAGAGAGTTTAACAATTTTAGGCTCAAGCTCCGAGATTTTACGGACTAATGGGAAATATTTTTTTAACTCTCTTTCATTTTTTGTTCCTACGAACTTCCTGACTATCCATTCAATCATAATGAGTAATTTTATATGTTTTGAGCTGTTTAGTCAAACTTATGTTTAGCTCTAAGTAAGTGAAAATGGGAGGAGATTTATCTCCTCCCATTGAATAATAAAAAACTTCCCTCTATATGAACTACCTCTCTCTATGATTTTTTAATTCTTTTTTAATTCTTTCTTTGTTTATTGAAATTGGTAAAGAATATGTCTCAATATTTTTATGGGGGACTGTGATTTTTATTACATAAGTGCCACATGGAATATTAATGGGAACCTTCCAGTTAAAGCTGAAATGTTTTTTTAAGATAGGTTTTTTATCAGGGAGCCCCATGGCAGGGGGAAGTATCTTTTTAATTTCCTTGATTTTTTTTGTTTTATCTACAGAATAGAGCTCTAAAATAAAATTCTTGGGAAGTTTCTCTTTTGTTTCCCACTCGATATGTAGAGTTTTGCCGGGCTCTACGAATATCGGAGAAAGGGGAATTTTGATTTTTATCTGTTCCTTTGTAGGTGGATTTTCATCCTTTTCAACTATTTTAAAGACCTCACTTTTCCCTAATATTTTTCCTATTGGCGATAAAATGAAAATTCTGTATTTTCCATTAGGTATGTCTTTAAAAGTATCAAAAGAGCAAATGAATTCTCCTGTGTTTTTTGAGTTTTTTGAAATTTCTTTGATTTTCCTTTTCCCTTCTTTATCATAGAGAAAAATCATGATTCTCGCAGGTTTTTCTCCAAGTTTCAACCATTTTATTTTGTGAGCTCCGTATTTTGTCCATTTTTCACCTGGTACCGGACTGTTTATAATGTAAGTTCCGGAAATAAGGCTTGTTATCAGGGAAGCAATCATTAATATAAAAAGAGTTCTTTTTTTCATCTTAAAGCCTCCAATTTTTAATAATAATTATTTTCAATAATTGTGCCAAAGGAAAGTTATGAAATATTAGGAATTTTCACTTCTTATTTTATTCCACTTAAACAAAAAAGTCGACATTCGGACAAAAATGTTAAACTGTTAAAAGGAATTTAAAGATGATTGTGAATAGCACTTTTAAGTAAAATTAAGATAAAAGTTCGGATTCTCAATCTTCTTTTGGTTTTAAAAGAGGAAATAGAATTACTTCTTTTATTGATTTTGTACCGGTTATTATCATTGTTAATCTATCAATCCCTATTCCTTCTCCTGCGGCGGGAGGCATTCCGTACTGCAGAGCTTTTATGTAATCATAATCTATTAAGTGAGCTTCTTCATCTCCTGCTTCTCTGTCTTTTACCTGTTCTTTGAATCTTTGAAGCTGAATTTCAGGATCATTAAGCTCTGAGAACCCATTGGCAAGCTCCATCTTTGCCATAAAAAGCTCAAACCTTTCGGTTCTTCCGGGTATCTTGCGGTGAGGTTTTGAAAGAGGGGAAATTTCTTCCGGATGGTTCATTACAAAGGTAGGCTGGACAAGGTTCTCCTTTACATACTCATCAAAAACATAATCAAGAGCTTTTCCATAAGTAGGGGTAAGATTCTCTTCCCCCGCTAATTTAAGTGCATGCTTTATTAACTTCTCTTTGTCCAATATCTCCTCTTTTGAAAGTGAGGAATATTTTTCTATTGCTTCAATAAAATCTAATTTTTGAAAGGGCGGTTTAAGGTTGATTTCATTCCCCTCGAATTCTATTTTTTCAGGAGCAATCCCTTTGTCAATTAAATCTTGAAAAAGCTCTTCTGTTAACTTAATTAAATCTTCAAAATCACTGTATGCCTGATAAAACTCAAGCATTGTAAACTCAGGGTTATGCTGGGATGAGATCCCTTCATTCCTGAAATTTCTATTAATTTCATATACCCTTTCAAAACCTCCGACCAAAAGCCTTTTTAAATAAAGTTCGGGGGCTATCCTAAGATACAAGTCAATGTTGAGTGCATTGTGGTGGGTAATAAAGGGCCTTGCTATTGCTCCTCCGGGGATTGGTTGCATCATTGGTGTTTCAACTTCTATGTAGTCTCTGCTGTCCAAAAATCTTCTGATTTCCCTTATCATCCTGAATCTCTTTTCAAAAATCTCCCTTGATTCGGGATTAATGAAAAGATCCAGATACCTCTGTCTGAATCTGAGCTCTTTATCCTGAAGCCCATGCCATTTTTCAGGCAAAGGCAAAAGACATTTTGAGAGGAATTCAAACTTTTCAACTACAATTGTTAGCTCCCCAGTTCTTGTTTTAAAAAGTTTCCCCTCTACTCCTACAAAATCTCCCAAATCAAAGCTTTTGAATAATTTGTAGTTTTCATTCCCTACTATATTCTTTTTCAAATATATTTGAAGTTTATCTTTTCCATTTGTTAGGTGAAAAAAGGATGCTCCTCCCATAATTCTTTTGGCTATAATTCTTCCCGCTGTAGTTACTTCTATTTTCTCCTTTTCTAATTCTTCCTCACTTTTATCTTTATGTTTTTTGACAATATTACTTATATTTTCTTTAATATTATAGGAGTAGGGATAAGGTTCAATTCCTGATTCTCTTAACTTTTTTAATTTTTCTTCTCTTACCTTAATTTCATCTGTTATTTCTGACATTTTTTACCTCCATTAAAAATCTCTCCAATTTTACCATTTTTTTTTGATGATTGAAATTGGAAAAATTTGTTCTAAATCTTTTTACTCTTTGATAATTTTATCTCTTCCGCTTTCCTTTGCTTTATATAATCTTTCATCAGCAATTTTTATCAAAGAAGTTATTTTTTCACCATCTTTTAATTCTGATTTTGTGGAAATTCCTCCGCTTATCGTAATTTTTATTCCGTCTACTTCTTTCTTTTTTACATTATTTCTTACTCTTTCAGCTACAATAAAAGCGGTCTCTTTGTTTGTATAAGGAAGTAATAGCAAAAACTCTTCTCCCCCAACCCGTGCAGGGGTGTCATAGTCTCTTATACTTTCTTTTAATGTGTTTGCAAACATTTCAAGGATTTCATCTCCCTTTTGATGCCCATAGGTATCATTTACATTTTTAAAGTGATCAATATCAAACATCACTATGCTCAGGTCAGAATTATTTCTTTGAGCCCTCTCAAATTCAGCTTCAAGAAGTTCAAACATAGCTCTTCTTGTAAAAAGAAGTGTTAGAGGGTCTTTAAAAGATAATTCTTTTAATTTTGAATTAACTTCATTTAGTTTTTTTATTTTTTCATAAAGTTTAATTTGGAGATCAACTCTGAGATTGAGTTCTTCTTCGTAAAAAGGGATATAAAGAAAATCATCCATCCCGGAAGACAATGCTTGCAGAACTGTTTCCTTGCTTCTTGTAGCAGAGATTCCTATTACGGGTATGTTCTTTCTAATACCTTTAACCTCTTTTGAAAGGGTTAGTCCATCCATATCGGGCATGTGTATATCTGTTATTATAATATCAATGTTTTCATCTCTTTTAATGTAAGTAAGAGCTTCTAAGGCTCTTTCAAATGCAATCACCTCTTTACCATTTTTTTTAAGAATATGATGGAGAACAGAAATTTGTGCCTTTGAATCATCAATGATTACTGCCTTCTTTGTAAAAGCACTCTTTTTTAAAGATGTTAGTGTTTTTTCTACAAAGTTAAGCAGTCCTCCATGATTAAATGGTTTTATAAAGTATTCCACTATGCCTGCTTCAAAGGCTTTTTTAATGGTTAATGGATCATCTATACTGCTTAACATTATTATTGGAAGATGCTGAAAAGAGGGATTTTCTCTAACCTCTTTGGAAAATTCAAAGCCATCCATCCCAGCCATTTCAACATCAAGAGTAATCAAGTCTATTTTTTCTCTTTTTAAAATTTCAAGCCCTTCCTCCCCGCTTTTAGCTTCAAATGTATTAAAACCTCCACTCTCAAGCTCCAATTTTACTATCTTTCTTGATGTGCTACTATCATCCACTATTAGGATTTTTTCATCTTTTTTATCTTTTTCTATTAAGCTATTAATAGCATCTAAAATTTCTTCTTTTTTAAATGGTTTATGTATAAAAATGTTGGAGCCTGAGTCAAAAGCCTTTTTGATGTCGAATTTCTCCTCCACACTTGACATCATAATAACAGGAATATTCGCAAGAATTTTGTTATCTCGTATCTCTCTGCAAATCCAGTGCCCATCAATTTCATCTTCTCCAAGATAGATATCTAAAAGGATAAGTTTAGGCTCTATCTTTTCAAGTTCACTAATGATATTGTTAAATTTTTCAATAGTTACAACTTCAAAACCGCCTTCTGAAATGTATTTTTTCGCAATATTCCTTATGGTTAAACTATCATCAATTATTGCTATTTTCCCCTTCATTTATTTATATTAGCTTTTTTTGTCTTATTTTGCAATATTATGATTGACAAAACCATCTTGCCTAACATAAAATAGAGTAATTTAGGGAGGATAAGTGAAAACCGAAAAATTTGTTCTTGAGAATGGATTTGAAACTTTGTTTTTAAAAAGGAATTACAGCCCGGGTATCAGCATCCAGCTCTGGGTTAAAGCAGGCTCAAGGAATGAGGTGCCTGGAATTACAGGTATTTCCCACATGTTAGAACATATGATGTTCAAAGGCTCAAAAAAGTACGGACCTCAGGCGCATGCTCAATTGATTCAGGCTAACGGAGGAGAGCTTAATGCTTTTACGAGCAATGACAGGACAGTTTACTATGATAATCTACCTCCGGAAAAGCTATCACTTGGTCTTGATCTTGAATCCGATAGGTTTCTCCGGCTTTCCCTTGATGAAAAAGAGTTTCAAACCGAAAGGCAGGTTGTTTATGAAGAGAGAAAGATGAGAACTGATAATTCTCCCTATGGAAAAGCCATGGAAATGCTCTTTGCCCTGACCTTTATAGCTCATCCTTACCATTGGCCGGTAATAGGGTGGGAGAGTGATATCCTTTCTTGGACAATTGATGATTTGAGGGCTTATTACAAAAAATTTTACAGTCCTAAAAATGTTTTTTTGATAATAGCGGGAAATTTTGATAAGGAAAAGGCAAAATTGTTGGTAGAGAAGAAGTTTGGAAAGTGGAAAAAAGTTGAACTTGATGATTTGAGAATTCCAAAAGAACCTAAGCAAAATGGAGAAAGGTTTACTGAGATTAAAATGAGAGTGGAATTGCCTTTTGTATTTTCCGCATATAGAACTCCTCCTTATGGTTCCAAGGAAGCTCTTGTTTTTGATATTGCGGAAAGGATTCTTTCCGGTGGGGAAAGTTCAAGGATTTACAGAAAACTCGTTTATGATACTCAGCTTGCTTTAAGTGCAGGAGGAGGAGTCTATTCGTTTTTAGATTATGGGCTCTTTTTTGTTTACGGGATTTTAAACAGAGAAAAAGATTTTAATTCAATGAAAAAAGCTCTTTTTGAAGAGGTCGAAGGCTTTTTTTCAGGAAGTATAAAAGAGGAAGAATTGGAAAAAGCTAAAAATCAATTGAAAGCTGAGCTTACAAAATCCACTGAAAAAACATTTTCTCACGGAATGTTGGTTGGGGAGAGCTATTTTTATACGGGGAATCCCGATTTTTATTTGAAAAAAGCTAATCTCTATGATCCCATAACTTTAAATGATTTTAAAGAGGTAGGAGAAAAATTTATTTCTGAGATTAAAAGAAATACTGTTATTATTAAACCAGAGGAAAAAAGATGAAAAAGAATGATATTTTCGGGAAAATAGATTTTTTTGAAAGCAGTGGTTTACGGGGAGCTGTTGTAAAAAGAGAAAAACTGGAAAGTGTGTCCATAAATTTAATGATAAAGGGTGGAGATGAACTTAACCCGATTGGCAAAGGAGGACTTTCAAATCTTTTTGCCACGATGATGTCAAAGGGCACTAAAAAGTTTGGCTCTCTTGAAATAGCGGAAATGCTTGATTTTCTTGGTGCTGATTTTTCTTTTAAAGCTGATAAGGATTCAATAATTTTTAGTTTTTGGTTTTTAAAAGAGCATTTTGATAAAATTTTTACTCTTATAGAGGAAATTTTCTTTTATCCCACTTTTCCCGAGGATGAGCTAAATAGAGAAAAATTAAAATCAGTATCCTCTCTTTATCAGATGGTAGATTCCCCTTCGGCTCTTGCCTCATATATTTTTACTAAGAATATTTATTCAACACATCCCTATGGCAATCTTCCGACTCCGGAATCAATCTCACAGATAACACGAAGTGAAATTTTAAATCTTTATGAAAGTATTTTCAGAAAAAATCTTTTGTATCTTGTGGTTTCTGGAGATCTTAATGCAAAAAATGAAGCTAAAATATTAAAACTCTTTGACAAATTACCATCCTGTGGAGAAGAAAAAAAGGTCGAAAAGGCTCTTTACAGGGGGAGAAAGTTTATTTTTTTTGATAAACCTGATTCAACTCAATCTCAAATAAGATTAGGTTTTGAGGGCATCCCGAGAGAAACAGATAGATACGAGGTTATAAATTTAATGAATTATATTCTTGGTGGAGGTGGTTTTTCTTCAAGATTGCTTCTTAAAGTGAGAACTGAGGCGGGACTTACATATTCCACCTCATCATCTTTTGATTCATACAAAAACGGAGGAAGTTTCAGAGTTTCAAGTTTTTCCAAAACAGAGACAACAGTTGATGCAATTATTTTAACAGAAAATGTTTTAAGTGAATTTATTGGGAATGGAGCAACTGATAAGGAGCTTAAGGATGCAAAATCTTTTTATATGGGAAATTTAACCCTTTCCCTTGAAACTCCTCTTGATATCGCTGGAAAATTGATGTTTGCGGAAAGGTATAATTTGGGCAATAATTTTGTTTTTAAAGAGAAGGACACTTACAAGAGAGTGAAACTTGAAGAGGTGAATTTATTTGCGAAAAAATATCTTTCATCTTCAAACAGACTTCTTGTTATTGTCGGAAATTACAATAGGATAAAAAATCAACTAAAAAAACTTGAGAATTACGGGAATGTATCCGTAATTGAGAAACTTTTTTAAAATGATAGAAATAAAAATTCCGGGATCGGGTATTTTAAAGATTAAATATTTTGTAATGGATTATAATGGCACTCTTGCCACTGATGGGAAATTAATAGCAGGGCTAAAGGAAATATTAAACAAACTTGCGGAGTATGTTGAAATTCACATAATAACTGCCGATACTTTTGGAAAGGCAAGGGAAGAGTTAAAAGGTGTGAACTGTAATTTAGAGATTTTACCTTCCGAAAATCAGATGGAAGCAAAAAGAGATTATGTGAAAAAACTTGGCAGAGAGTTTTGCGTGGCCTTTGGAAATGGTAAAAATGATAGTTTAATGGTGAAAGAAGCTAAATTTGGAATTTCTATTTTGGGGGAGGAGGGTACTTATAAAGATACTTTAATGAATTCTAATCTTTTTTTTAAAAGTATTGTTGATGCTCTCAGATTTTTTATTGAGAAAAAGCGTTTGATTGCAACTTTAAGGTCTTAAGGAACAAAAATCCGAAATATTCGTTAATCTTTTACTATTTAATTCGGAGGATAATAATGCGAAAAAAAATCGGAATTCTTTTTTCTCTCGTTCTTATAATTTTTACTTTTTATCTTAATGCAAATAGTGTCATAATAAAATTAAAGAAAACGGATTCTCCTCCTCGCATAGATGGGGTTTTGGATGATTCAGTATGGAAAAATGCTTTTAAAGCTGATGAATTTAAAACATTTGAACCTGATTATGGAAAAACTCCCCATAAAAGAACTGTTTTTTATATGACCTACGATTCTCATAATATATATTTTGCCATAAGAGCATACGATGATCCTGAGAAAATAAAAACATCTTTAAAAAAGAGGGACAATATTTATGATGATGATTGGGGTGGGGTTTTACTGGATACTTTCAATAATAATCAAAAAGCTTATGTGTTTATATTAAACCCTTCCGGAATTCAGGGAGATGGGACAATAGGATCTGATGGGAATTTGAATGAAACTCAGGACTTTGTCTGGTATGGGGCAGGAAAGATTGATGAAAAGGGATATACATTAGAGTTTAAAATACCTCTTAAGAGTTTGAGATTCCCTAAAGGCAAAAAAATTGTTATGAAAGTTGGTGCATTCAGAAATATTACAAGATTTTCCGAAAATAGCAGTTTCCCCCCCTTCTATCCTGATAAGGGTAGTCTTATAACACAGTCTGCACAGGTTGAACTCGAAGGATTAAAATATAAAAGAGTTTTTGAATTATTGCCTGCTGTTGTTCACAATAGCAATAGTGAAATTGAGGAGGGCGTTTTAAAGCCTAAGGAAAAGAGTACTGATTTTGGTATTACGACGAAATTAGGCATCACATCTGATATTACAATGGATGCAACATATAATCCTGACTTCAGTCAGGTTGAGGCGGATGCCGGTCAGATTGATATTAACTTAAGATATGAACTTTTTTACCCTGAAAAGAGACCCTTCTTTCAGGAAGGAAGCGAGTTTTTTGAATTTGCGGGAAATACTGAAAATGCCCCGTTGGTATCTGTTGTTCATACAAGAAGGATTATAAGCCCGATTTATGGAATAAAGTTAAATGGTAAATTGGGAAGAAAGGATACTTTTTTAGGATTGTTTACAAAGGATAATATTGAAAATGAAGAGGAAACTCTAAACCCCTATTTTTCAATTTTCAGATATATTCACTCTTTCAAGGATGACTCATACATTGGGGGCTTTATAACCTCTAAGGATGAGAGTGGATATTTTAATAGAGTTGTTGGCTCTGATGGAAGAGTAAGGTTAGGAAACTCTTCCATAGCGGAGTACCACTATTTTGGTTCTTTTACTAATAATAATGGGCAGAGCCAAGCTTCCTATGGTCATGCTTTAGGGCTTCGTTATAGGTACACCACCAGAAAATTTATACTTGATACAGGCTTTCAGGATTTGTCCGGTGATTTTAAAATTGACACCGGTTTTGTTTTTAGGAAGGGTCTCAGCCGTCTTGGCTTTTTGGCACTTTATCAAATTTACCCCAATTCAAGTTTTTTCAAAAAAATAGAGCCTTTTTATTGGAGTTATCACATATATGATAAAGAGTACAAAAAATTTGAGACTTTTAATTTATTTGTCTTAAGGTTTACCCTTCCTTTGAACACCCAGATAAGGTTCGAAGAATATTTGGGAAATGAGGTGTTCCAAGGAGAGAAGTTTGATGAATCGGGTTTTGGTATTAGAGTAAACAGTCAGATTACAAAGAGAATATTCTTCTCTCTCTCTCTAAGGAGAAGTGGGAAAATTTTTTATGATCCAGAATCTCCTTATCAGGGCTATGGAAATAGTGCTTCCCTTTATCTTCAATTTCAACCATTTGATCAGCTTGAAAGTATATTCACTTTTGTGTATTCTGACTTTTACAAGAAAGCGACAGATGAAAAAATATATGATTACAGTATTTTAAGAAATAAAACCACTTTTCAGTTTAACAAATATTTTTTTTTCAGAGGAATTTTAGAATATAATAATTATTGGAAAAAATTAAATATGGATATTTTGGCATCTTTTACTTACATTCCGGGTACGGTCTTTTATGTAGGCTATGGTTCTATTTTCAGAAAGATAGAGTGGAAGGATGATGAGTATATTGCAAGTGATAGATTTTTAGAGACAAAGAGAGGATTTTTCTTTAAAGTTTCGTATCTTTATAGG
>Ga0190359_1001821_pt1 | contig 13107 bp, 12 predicted proteins | sample 48721823_MG_FD_161269 | JGI IMG/M metagenome (GOLD analysis project Ga0190359, IMG submission 161269) | Hydrothermal vent microbial mat bacterial communities from Southern Trench, Guaymas Basin, Mexico - 4872-18-2-3_MG | ecosystem: Environmental > Aquatic > Marine > Hydrothermal vents >...
AGATAAAGGCCAGAAAAAGATAAATTGTTTGTGTTCTTTGAATCATCTGAACTGTTTTTCGCAAAGTTATAGTTTTTTAAATAGCTTTGACATTATGAAAAGAAGTCATGCCTCATCAGAGTTAATTGTTCACCCGGACGGCTCAATTTTTCATCTTAAACTTAGACCTCAGGATTTGGCTGACACCGTTTTTTTAGTCGGAGATCCGGATCGTGTCAGCATGTTTGGATCTTTAATGGACGAGATTCTTCACGAAAGCCATAATCGTGAATTTGTCTCTGTTACCGGAAGGTATCGCAACCATAAAATAACAGCTCTCTCCACGGGTATAGGAACAGACAATATAGATATTGTCATGAATGAACTGGATGCTTTGGTGAATATTAATTTGGAAACCCGTATGGACCATACAAATCATCATAAACTGCGACTGATTCGTATTGGCACTTCAGGCACGATACAAGAATCAATTGCACCGGGGAGTTGGTTGTTATCTCGTTACGTTGTAGGCCTGGACGGTTTAATGCCTTATTACCGGGACGGACGTAATTTACCCGGTCATGAAGTATCAGAACATCTGATCAGTGACATGCCATGGCCTGAAATACTCCCTCTCCCCTACTCCGTTGCCCCGGATGAATCTCTGACACGTCTTTTTGATCAGCGTGTTATTCGGGGTATTACCCTGTCTGCACATGGATTTTACGCTCCTCAGGGCCGGTTTCTACGTTTGCAACCGGCAGTTCCCGGTTTCAATGAAATGGTATCCCGTTTCAGGTATGGAGAGTTAAGCATCACAAACTACGAAATGGAAACATCTGCCTTATATGGGTTATCCCAATTAATGGGTCATCAGGCAATTACGGTATGTCTGATTATTGCAAATCGTTTTCGGGGTGATTTTCTTGAAAAGTACCAGGAACAAATGCTGAAACTGATTCAATATGTACTAAACGTTCTTTTCCCTGTCAATGAAAAGTGAATATGAAGAGCTGACCCCCCTGCTTAAACTACTTGACGATCCCGATCCTGAAGTGGTTACTGCCGTTCAGAACAGGATATTGAATATAGGGAAAGAGGCAATCCCTTTTTTGGATAAAATTTGGAAACAGACTGATAATCCTGTAATTTTTAAAAATATAGATTTTTTGATTGATCAAATCAGAACTCGTGATTTGAAACAAGATTTCAGCAACTGGTTTTCAGATCCGGATACTTCATTAATTGAAGGATGTCAGTTGCTGGCCAGAATACAGTATCCCGAACTGACTGTGGACACGGTCAGAAAATTAATATATCCCATACAGAATAAAATCTGGCTTGAACTCAATCAACACCTTACCGCTTTGGAAAAGATCAACATTTTCAATCATTTCTTCTATGATGAATTCGGATTCAGATTGAATACTGAGAACCCTGATCTGCCTGGTAATCATTTTATTAATCAAGTATTAGATACATTTAGGGGGAATACTTTTTCGATTGCCATGTTATATATTTTATTGGCACAGGAACTGGGATTACCCGTTTATGGGATAAAAGTATCCGTGAATATTCTATTAGTATACCACGACATTCTTTTCCCTTCACCTGTAAAGAAAATTCCATCAGGAGCCGGTGTGCTGTTTTATATCAACCCGGTCAGAAAAGGAACGGTGATTGGTTACAGGGATCTCATGTTTTACCTGACACAAAACAAGCTGCCAAATGGTCCTGAACAATTCAGGGCCAGTACTTATCAGGATCTGATCTCCATGCAACTAACACGTCTAGCCTCGGATTACCGTTTTTATGGAAACCAAAAACGGGCAAATTTGGTAGATGAATTACGCCTGTTACAGGCAAAATAAAACAGAATTCTTCCTATTTTCTTTTATCTCTAATTTTTATAAATTTGCAACCCCGATGCCCAGGTGGCGGAAATGGTAGACGCGCATGGTTGAGGGCCATGTGACCGCATTAGGTCGTGCAAGTTCGATTCTTGTCCTGGGCACGAGGCGTTTTTTAACATAGATAATCCCGATGCCCAGATGGCGGAATTGGTAGACGCGCTAGTTTCAGGGACTAGTGTTCGCAAGAACGTGCAGGTTCGAGTCCTGTTCTGGGCACAGAGAACCTGCCGGTTTGATGTAGCCGGCAGGTTTTTTTCTGTAACTTTACGTTTTCAAAAAGCAACGGCATGATTGAAATTACTTTTCCTGACGGCTCTGTCAGATCTTATAAGTCAGGAGTTACCGGTTGGGAGATTGCGAAAAGCATCAGCCCCAGATTAGCAAAAGAAGTTTTATCGGTTACTGTAAACAATGAATTGTGGGATCTTACCCGCATGATCACTCATAATGCTGCCATCATATTACACAAATGGGAAGATCCCGAAGGCAAACATACATTTTGGCATACATCTGCACATTTAATGGCTGAAGCTCTTGAAGCTCTGTATCCCGGAATTAAATTCGGTATCGGTCCGGCCATAGAGCAGGGTTTTTACTATGATGTGGATCCGGGCGATATAGTTATTACCGAGCATGATCTTCCTGAAATTGAGAAAAAGATGTATCAATTGGCGGCTCAGAAAAACGTCTTGATCCGTAAGGAGGTTACAAAAGATGAGGCAATAAATTTTTTTAAGAAGAAAGGGGATCAATATAAAACCGAATTAATCGGGGAATTAGAAGACGGGACCATAACATTTTATGAGCTCGGCTCGTTTACAGATCTTTGCCGCGGTCCCCATCTTCAGGACACTTCGGAAATCAAAGCAATTAAACTGTTAAGTATTGCAGGTGCCTATTGGCGGGGTGATGAACATCGCAAACAATTAACCCGCATATACGGAATTACCTTTCCTAAAAAATCGATGCTTGAGGATTATCTCACCATGCTTGAAGAGGCGAAAAAGCGTGATCACCGCAAGATCGGGAAAGAGATGGAACTGTTCACTTTCTCTCAGCGGGTTGGCAACGGTTTACCATTATGGCTCCCGAAAGGAGCGCAATTGAGGGAGCGGTTAGAGCAATTTCTAAAAAAAGTGCAAAAGGCATACGGATATGAACCTGTGATTACCCCGCATATCGGTCAGAAAGAACTTTATGTCACTTCGGGTCATTATGAAAAATATGGTCATGATTCATTCAAACCGATCCATACTCCGACTGAAGGCGAAGAGTTTCTTCTGAAACCCATGAACTGTCCCCATCACTGTGAGATTTATCGTTCAAAACCACACTCTTACCGGGATTTACCAATCAGGTATGCAGAATTTGGAACGGTATACCGGTATGAACAAAGTGGTGAATTGCATGGATTGACCCGTGTCAGGGGGTTTACCCAGGATGATGCTCATATTTTCTGCACACCGGATCAGTTAAAAGAAGAATTCGCCAAAGTTATTGAGATCGTGCTGTATATTTTTAAAACCCTGGATTTTGAAAACTTTGAATCGCAGATCTCTCTGCGCGACAAAAACCAACCTGAAAAATATATCGGATCTGATGAAAACTGGGATAAGGCTGAACAAGCCATTATTGAAGTAACTTCAGAAAAACGATTAGATGCCACCATTGAATATGGAGAAGCTGCTTTCTACGGACCAAAGCTTGATTTTATGGTTAAAGATGCCTTGGGTCGGAAATGGCAACTTGGCACAATTCAGGTCGACTATAACCTGCCCGAACGTTTTGATCTCGAATATATTGGAGAGGACAACCAGAAACACCGGCCGGTTATGATCCACCGTGCCCCGTTCGGTTCGATGGAACGGTTTGTCGCTGTATTGATTGAGCATACCGCCGGAAAATTCCCGTTATGGCTTGCTCCTGATCAGGCAGTTATTATCCCTGTGAGTGAAAAATTCAACAATTACGCGCAAAGTGTTTTAAAATCTCTAAATAATTCCGATATTCGCACCCTGATTGATGAACGCAACGAAAAAGTAGGTAAAAAGATAAGGGATAATGAGTTAAAGCACATTCCCTACCTGTTGATTGTTGGAGAAAAAGAACAAATCTCAAAGACGGTTTCGGTTCGAAAGCAGGGGGAAGGAGATTTAGGAGTTATGAAACTGTCAGAATTTGTTAAATTCATCAATGATGAATTAGATTTGCAATTAAAACATTGATAATTGCAATAAGAGTACTAACTAAATAAGGAGGACAAAACTATCAGCCAGATTCGGCGTCGTCGCCCCAGGCCCAAAAGGCAAGAGGACCTGAGAGATAAGTTCAGGATCAATGAAGAGATCCGTAATCGTCAGGTTCGTTTGGTTGGTGATAATATTCAGAACCCCGGAATTGTGGATATCAGGAAGGCACTTGACCTTGCTGACGATTTAGGGCTTGATCTGGTCGAAGTATCACCACATGCTGATCCACCTGTTTGCAGAATCATTGATTTCAGCAAATTCATTTATCAGCAAAAGAAAAAACAAAAAGAGCTCAAGGCCAAACAAACAAAGATTGTTGTAAAAGAGATCAGGTTTGGTCCGCAGACAGATGACCATGATTTCAATTTCAAATTAAATCATGCAAAAAAGTTTCTTTCAGACGGAGCAAAAGTTAAAGCTTATGTATTCTTTAAAGGAAGATCGATTTTATTCAAAGGACAGGGTGAAGAGTTGCTCCAGCGGTTTGTTGATGAACTTGAAGATTATGGCAAACTTGATCAGAAGCCTATATTGGAAGGGAAACGCATGACCATTTTCATTTCACCGAAAAAAAATTAGATAAATTATAGTAAAATGCCAAAAATGAAAACTAATGCCGGTGCAAAAAAACGTTTTAGCCTGACCGGCACGGGTAAGATCAAAAGAAAGCATGCTTATAAAAGCCACATTCTGACAAAGAAGTCGAAAAAGCGCAAGCGCAATCTGGGCTACTTTGCCAATGTTGACAAATCCAACGAGAAGAGTGTGAAACTTTTATTGGGTATGAAGTAGATCTTCAGGTTTTATGAGTGTTAACCGGAATGCAGCGCCATCAAGTGCCATTACAGGCCGCCTGCTTTCAAAAACAAAGAAAAAATGCCAAGAAGTGTAAATGCAGTAGCCTCCAAAAGAAGGAGGAAGAAGATCCTTAAAGAGACAAAGGGATATTTCGGTGCCCGTAAGAATGTCTGGACTGTTTCAAAAAATGCATACGAAAAAGGATTAAGTTATGCATATCGTGACCGAAGAAATAAAAAGCGTGAATTCAGAGCTCTGTGGATTCAGCGGATAAATGCCGGATGCCGGACACATGGTATCTCCTACTCTGAATTTATGGGCAAAATGGCCAAAACAAAGATCGAATTAAACCGTAAGGTATTGGCTGATCTGGCCATGAATCACCCCAAAGCGTTCACCGCAATCGTCAACAAAGTAAAAAAAGTCAAATAGTCAGGCGGATCACGTCACAAATTAAGGGAAGTCCTGTGAAGACTTCCCTTTTTTATATCTTCGCATAACGAAAAACGTATAACCTTTTTGCATGAAAGCAGCTATAATTGGATATGGCAAAATGGGCCGGATTATTGAATCCAGGATACGTGCCCGGGGAGATAAAGTGGTTTCGGTAATTGATAAAAATAACCGGGATGAGTTAAAAAGCTTAAATCCGGATTCTGTGGATGTAGCTTTTGAATTTACTGAACCGGATGCAACTCCACAAAACCTGATTACCTGCTTTGAGGCAGGCATACCCGTTGTTTGCGGAACAACCGGTTGGCTAAACGGGTTTAACCGGATTCTTGCCGAGATGGAGAAGCTTGAGGGTACACTGTTTTATGCATCAAATTTCAGCATCGGTGTGAATCTGTTATTCAAACTTACAGAGAAATTATCTGCATATCATCCTGAAGATATGGGATATTCCTTCAGCATACAGGAAAGCCACCACATTCATAAAAAAGACACACCCAGTGGCACCGCCCTTACATTAGCCGGGAAAATCATTGATCATTCTCATCTTTATCATTCCTGGACTCACGGTTTGAACCCGGGAAAAGACGAATTACCGATAACTTCAATCCGGGAAGGAGAAGTGATCGGCATTCATGAAGTTCACCTTTTATCACCCTCTGACCGTTTAACACTGCGTCATGAAGCATTCGATCGTAACGGCTTTGCCATGGGTGCCATAACCGCCGCCTCTTTTATTATCGGTAAAAAAGGATATTATTCAATGAAAGATTTGTTTGACTGACCTTAACAACTATGAGAATACTCTGGTTGATTTTAGCTACGCTGATATTGGGGTTACTTACCTGGTTTACGGGACAAATGGTTATTCTGATCCTCGAACTGGCAGTAATCGACCTTTTTGTTACACGCAGGATCAACTGGTTTTTTTGGTTGAAAAAAGGTTATCCCCGGATTCCATCCTGGATACAGATCATTGTTTGGATTCTACTTTCTGCCTGGGTAGTCCGAATCTTTATGATCGACAATTATACTGAGATGGCTTCTTCAATGAAACCGGTTATTTTAAGAGGTGATAACGTTTTAGTATCGAAGATCACTTTTGGCCCTCGTATGCCGGTCACTCCCGTCAACATTCCCCTGGCTCATCATTACTTTCCTTTTAGTCGTTGTCGCCCGAGTTACCTTAAAAGTATAGAACTTCCGTATACCCGCCTCCGGGCTGCCCGTTCTGTTCGAAGAGGCGATCTTCTTGCATACAATTTCCCTGAAGGAGATACTGCTTTATGTGGTGTGGAAACGGTATCATACTATGCCCTGAAAAGAACCAAGCTACAACAGGGGGATTCGATTAGAATGAAGAACACGCAATACCGTCCTGTTGACCGAAGGGAAGTTGAGTTCAGCCGTTGTGTGGCTCTCCCGGGTGACACGATACAAATTTCAATGGGTAAAGTCACGATTAACAACGTTTCCAGGGAACCCAATGAAGAGATTAGTTTTGATTATCTTGTAGAGGTTGAAAACCGTCAACTACCTGAAGTCTTTTTAAGAAAACTCGGACTGGAGCAATCCGAGATACAAATATATCCCGGTCTGGGCTATTCCATGCCCTTGCGAAGCAAACAACTCCCGATGATCCGTCAAAGACCTGAAGTACTGGCTTACCACCCAAATATTTTACCGCCTGACCAACCCGATTTCAATATTTTTCCTCATCATCCACATTATTTATGGAATAGGGATAACTTTGGTCCGTTAATTGTACCGCGACAGGGAGATTCTGTCAGGTTAACTCTGGTTAATCTGCCTGTATATAAAAGAATAATCCGGGTTTATGAGGATAATACACTGTTTATTCAAGATGGCAATATCTATATCAATAATAAACCGGCTGATTATTACCATTTTAAACAAAATTACTTCTTTGTTTTGGGAGACAACAGACACCACTCCCGTGATTCGCGACATTGGGGCTTTCTCCCTGAAGATCATATTATCGGCAAACCGGTATGTGTCTGGTTTTCTCTTCAACGTTTTCCGGACAGCCGGTCACGGATTCGCACAAAACGATTCTTTACTTTTTTGAAATAATCTGTAATAATGAAACAAATACCTAAGAAACAGCTCATTAAATTTGGCATTATAGCCCTTTTCTACATTTTGTGGGTCATTTGGTTGCATAACTACTGGTGGCTACTGGGTTTGATTGTAATTTTCGATATGTACCTTACTAAAAAGGTGAACTGGACCTTCTGGAAAAAGCGAAATACGAAAAACAAATCGGTGATCGAGTGGCTGGATGCATTAATTTTTGCATTGATAGCCGTAACATTTATCAATATTTTCTTTTTCCAGAATTTCAACATCCCTACCAGTTCTATGGAGAAATCTCTGTTGGTAGGTGATTATCTCTTTGTCAGCAAAGTAAATTATGGCCCCAGACTTCCCAACACTCCCCTATCCTTTCCTTTGGTGCAACATACACTGCCATTGACAAAAGACCGTAATTCGTTTCTTACCTGGATTAAAAAACCTTATAAACGATTAAAGGGTCTGGAAAAGATTAAGAACAATCAGCCTGTAGTTTTTAATTATCCGGAAGGTGATACTGTTTGCACTAAATTTCAGAGTAATCAAAGTTATTACAGCCTGATCAGACAATACGGAAGGAAAGAGGTTTGGAACAATTCCTCCTCATTTGGCCGTATTGTAGTCAGGCCGGTTGATAAAAAAGAGAATTTTATCAAGCGATGCATTGGCATACCGGGTGACACGGTTGAAGTCAGACACAATTGGGTGTACGTGAACGGTCACCCACAAGACTCCATACCCAACCTGCAATTTATGTATCAGGTAGTAACAGACGGGACCCCGATCAATCAGATCAAACTTGAAAGAATGGGAATTTATAAAAGCGACCTCTATTTTTCCGGAGGAGTATACATTATGCCTCTTACTGAAAAGAATCGCAGATTAATCAGTAATTTCCCTAATGTTAAATTTGTAGAGCGGATGGAAACACCGGCAGGTTCAACAGATCCCAATCTGTTTCCTTTTGACATAAAATTTGGGTGGAGCCGCGATAACTACGGGCCTATCTGGATTCCCAAGAAGGGTGCTTCTGTTAACCTGACGCTTGACAACCTGCCGTTATATCAACGTATAATTGATGTGTACGAACATAATGATCTTGAAGTAAAGGACAGCACAATATACATTAATGGAAAACCGGCCGACAAGTATCGTTTCAAGATGGATTATTACTGGATGATGGGTGACAACCGGCATAATTCGGCCGATTCGAGATATTGGGGTTTTGTTCCTGAGGATCATATTGTGGGCAAACCTTTATTCGTCTATTTTTCTTTGAATAAGGAGAAAAAATTCCCCGCCAAAATACGCTGGAATCGTATCCTGATGAAGATCAAATAAAATGATGATGCAATACCTGCGAAAACCAATTTTTTGGATTATTTCAAGCATAGTGGTTCTGTTTTTATGCCTGTTTCTGTTTTTTAGAATTTTCAAGGTAACCAATTACCGGATGGCTTCAACCTTATTACCCGGAGATCGTGTTTGGGTACTGAAAACCCGGAACTTACATCGCCAGGATATGATACTTTACAGAAATCCGGGATACCATGATCTCTCCATTCGAAAAAGAGAGCTCATGGCAAGCCGTCTGGTAGGTCTTCCCGGAGATACGGTTATAGTTTTCAATAAAATTCTTTTTATCAACAGGGATACGGTTTATGACCCTCCCGGAGTCAGACATGAATTCAGGGTGGTAACCGATGGTAATGTAATAAATAGGGATTTTCTCAAAAAAAATACTATTCAAAAACCAAAGTTGATTGCGGATATCGGTATTTATGATCTTTCCATGCCACGTGCACTTTCAGAACCTCTTAGTAAAACAAAAGGAATTAAAACGGTTCGGGAGACCAGGCAATTCATAGGTGATTCATCAATAGATTATTATCCTCCTTCACCCTATTACATGTGGAACCGAGATCAGTTTGGCCCTCTGATCGTTCCGGCAAAAGGAGATACGATTCAGATTTCAATCAAAACGGTTGACTTATATCGTGATATCATTGAAAATTTTGAAGGTAATGAGATAAAAGTGGATTTTAGGGGAGTTTTCATTAACGGGAAGCTGGCCAAACATTATGTGTTTAAAAAAGACTACTATTTCATATTAGATGATAACCGGGGGAGGCCGAATGACAGCAGGGTTATCGGATTCATACCGCAAGATCACCTTTATGGAAGAATTTGCGGGGTGATTTTTTAATAAACTCTCCTGGCATGCAAAGATTTTTATTAAGCATCAGTTATTTTGGCCCGGTTTCTTATTATTCACTTTTGTCACTCCCGGGTCAATTTATTCTTGAAGGACATGAACATTATACTCGTCAAAGTTGGCGTAACCGCTGCCGTATTATGGGAGCCAATGGTCCTTTAGATTTAATTGTTCCTGTTGTCAAGGGCCATTCCACACGCCAACCATTACAATCTGTTCGAATTGACAATCGTATTCCCTGGCAGAAAAGACATAATAAAACTATTGAAGCGGCCTACAGCAAAGCTCCCTTTTATGAGTTTTATATAGATGAATTCAGCGTATTCTGGCAAAATGAATACCACTCTCTTTTTGATCTTGATATAGCGATCACAAAACGAATAATGGAGGTAATCGGCATATCGTCGGAGATAAAAATCAGTGATCGTTTTTATCCGACAGGATTACCGGATGTAAATGACTACCGTAATCTCATTCATCCGAAAAGCCCGACACCCCACTCCATGTTTCACCCTCATCCTTATGTACAGGTATTTGAAGATCGTATCCCGTTTACTCCGGATTTAAGTATTCTCGACCTTATTTTTTGTACCGGGCCGGACACACTGGCTTATCTACAGAAATGCCACAATTAGAATCTGATTCCCAGAGTCATGGTAAACCGGGATTGTATGTTTTTCAGGTCAGCTGAATTATCGGCATAAAGAAAATATTTCATCTCGGAAGCACCTCTGGATATTCCCACATCGAAAAAGAAATTGGAGTCACGATAACCCATCCCGGCTGAAATAACAGACAGATTATAGGGATGATTAGGTTCGCCTGAAACATACGGACTCTGGTAAAATGCATAGCCACCCCTGAAAAAGAGGTTCATCATCCGGTATTCAGCTCCGATTCTAATGTTACTGGCAGGACGATAACGAGTGGAGACAGCCTGATTCTCATCAAAGAAATCGTAATCAGTGCCTCTTAAGCGGGCTTGTGAATAATCCACATATTCATAATCCAGACTTACCAGACCGATTTTTTTCAATACTACAGCCACACTACCCACTGCTCTGAAAGGGGTTGTAATTTCGTAATTAAATTCTCCGTAATTATCCCAGGTATGCGTATCCTGGCCATCAGCAAGATCAGTTGACATAGAAGCAGTGAAAGTATCATTGAAATTAAAAAAAGTCGGGGTATGCAGTGCTCCTGCTATTCTGATGAACTCAAAAGGTTTAGCTAAAAATCCCACTTTCAGGTTCAGCCCGGTACCCGTAGTCTCAAGTTGGTTGCGAAAGGAAAAGCCCTGGAAAAAGTTGATTACATCATCAGGATCCAATTCAGTATGTTCCCAAACCTCAGTATAGGAAGCTTTTTGTATTCCAAGTGATGCACCCATAAAGAATTTCTGGTTCAAATTGGCACTTAATCCAATAACATATTCTCCAACCTGGCCTTTCTTTGAAATGGTGCGCCGTTGAATCTGGCCGTAATCAGAGCCGGTGAAATCCGAATAATACTCTGTTCCTCCTGAAAGAGTATCAATCAGCCAGGTCTCCCATGCCAAACCTTCAGAAAAAGGATCCAGGGAACTTTTTGTATTGGCTGAATAAACAAATTCATCCACAAGTGAACTGGTATGATTCACTCCCTGCATAGTAACATTCTGATTAAAATCACGCAGTTTATTATACCCTATGGCAAAATTCAATCCTTTCAATCCACCCTCATTATTAAAACTCAAAGGGATTACAACTCCGAATTGTCCAAATGCAATGCGGTAGCGACTATCTGTATTTTTTGATCCCAGAAAATGAGCTGTGGCATAGGATGATTGAAACTCCGGAGAAAAGGAAAACGTGCCTTTTCGAAAGATACCCAGTCCGGCCGGATTGATACTTAATGAGGAAAAATCTCCTCCGAGTGCACCAAAGGCTCCTCCCATACTCATTGACCTTGCTGTTCCACCCGTTTGAAGAAAACTGTAGCGTAACGCGTCCTGTTCATTTTGAGCTGACAAACTCAAAGTGGCTAACAGAAACGTACTGATAAGAAAGATGTTTTTATTCATGATCGGAAAATTTTATTCATAAGTTGATATAAGAATCATATAACCAAACCGATAATCCAGATCTGGTTTTGATTGAATTTCAAAGGACTATCTCCGGCCGCCCGAGCGTGATCCCCCACCGCTTGAACGGCTTCCGCCAGAAGAGTGGCTGACACTTCCGGAGCTTCGGCTCACTGAAGAACTGCTTCTGAAACCTGACGAGCTGCTTCTATATCCCGAAGAGCCGGTGCTCCATCCTGAAGAACGTCCGGAACTACCTGAATACCTGACCGGAGCAGTGCTCCGGTATGTTCTTCCCGAAGAAGTGCTGCTTCTGCGTATCGTACCTGTATTAATTGACCTTGAAGTACTCCTGATCGATTGACTTCCGCTGCTTCTTCGTACCGATCGTTGAATTGAACCGGATCGTTGCGAAGTGGATGTTCTCGGTCTTATATATGTTGACCTTGAAGATGATGATGAACGAGGACTTACCCGGGTAATATATTTGGGGGGGGAATAAGATCTACTGACTGGTGGCCGTACAGTAGTACGGGAAGATCGTGTGGGCAGATTGGTTGATCCTGAAGAACGTGGATTCTGCAGGTCGCTTTGTCTTTTGGGTTTCACGCTTTGTCCTTCAGAAGCTGCTGCCACCTGACGTCTTTGGATGATCTCTTTACCCGATTTTACCTGGCCGGCAGAGGAGGAAGAACCTGCCACACTACCACGAGTTGAGTATAGGGTACCTGAATTCCCCATACCACCTCCTGAAGAGGCCCCACCATAAGCCCCATCCGTAATGCGTGAATTTCTATGTCCATAGAAATAATTGTCTCTGTTTCTAAAATTATTCATGCCCGACCATGAATATCCGTAATCATTATAGTACCATGAATAATAAGGGTTATACCATGGTGAATACCACGAATTGTACCAGGGAGAGTAATAACCCATGGACCAGCCGGGTGAATACCATGAACTGTACCAGGGAGAATAAAAACCCATAGACCAGCCGGGCGAATACCATGAACTGTACCAGGGAGAATAAAAACCCATGGACCAGCCGGGCGAATACCAGCTGTAATAAGGATCATATCCCCATGTATCAAAATATCCCAGACCGGAAAACGGACGATCAAACCGGTTTATCCTGTTGGTATATTCCATCTCATCATCCGGTTCATAAAAATAGCTGTTATTAATCACGGTGTTACCGTTTTCATCAACATATTCTTCTGACAGGGAGTCAACCAACACATATTCCCTTTGATTATTCTCCTCCTGCCGGAGTGTATCTACTACTCCCCTATCATGGACAGGAGCCACTTCAGGCTGCACTTTCCCAACCTGTTTTTGCACTAC
>Ga0190359_1001822_pt1 | contig 13086 bp, 13 predicted proteins | sample 48721823_MG_FD_161269 | JGI IMG/M metagenome (GOLD analysis project Ga0190359, IMG submission 161269) | Hydrothermal vent microbial mat bacterial communities from Southern Trench, Guaymas Basin, Mexico - 4872-18-2-3_MG | ecosystem: Environmental > Aquatic > Marine > Hydrothermal vents >...
ACGCTTGTTTACGACGAAGGAGAGGTCTAGTGGTAGCGATATGTTTCTGTTCATAGACTTTATGGCTATAGATACTTGTATCGTGTCTTCTGGTAGTACTGCCCAGTCAAGCTTCCTCTCAACGACTTCGTATGTAATGCTAACTATATAGTCAACAAATGGCTTTAGGTACTGGACGTTTGTCCATGCCTCGTTGTTTGTAGTGTCTGTGTCAGCCTCATAATCCACAATGGTGGCTTTTACCTTGAAGTTTCCTCCATTGGGTGCGTTTACGTCAACCCATGTGTACACCTTGTTGAGACCGTTTGAGAGGGAGACGTTCCAATAGTTAGAAGACACATATATTGGGTTGTTGGGGTCGTTGGCATCATAGACATCAAGCTTTATCTCTACTGTCTGTGGGGAGTTAGTCCAAATGGATAATACCACTAAGTGCTTTACTGGGGCATCATAGAACCCTTGCCCCCTTGATATTTCGAATCGTGCATCGGCAATATATACTTCTGGAGTGTAGTAGGTACTACTCCAGTACACGCTATGTGCAAACATATAGTGCTGTGTTATGGTAAGCGTCCTCTCAAAGTGGTATGTTTGAGAAGTATTCTGTGGGTTTGTAGCGTCTATCGTGTACTTTATGTTCTTGTTCTTCGGTATGAGCACGTGTATGTATCCAGAAAGATCTGTGGTCATATTGAACAACGTTAGGGATAGGTCTTGGTCATATATCGTTACTTGGGCATTATCAAGTGGGAATGCGTCCTTGTATGAGACAAATATGGAGAACCAATAGTAATCGTTTCCTCCTATGGTTATTGGTGGACTTATGCTATCGTTTGCTGGGGGATTGACTGTTATATCTGCTGGTACTAACGGTACAAGGACTGTTCCGTCCTTATAGACATATACGCTTAATGGTGGGGCTCTATAAGTCGTACCAGATACTGTAATGTTATAGATCCTTACGTATGGCACAGTTATCGTTGCATAGCCCGTAGAGTTTGTTGTACCAGAATAGCTTCCATCTGGGCTTGACAACGTTACTGTTACCCCAGAAACACCCTCTCCCGTCCTAGCGTCATAAGTAAATACCGTTACTGTGTGGGATTCTGATGTTCCGTATGGAAGGTTTGATGGAGGATAATAGACTGCTATCATCTTGTTATTTGTAGGATCCTCGTCTTGGGTGTACTCTGTTATTTCTGCCGTCACTTGTAAGAATGTTACCTTGTTTTCATTACGCATCGTTGTTATTGCCAAGTCCACGAGGTCTGCAACGTCGTATGTGATCCACTCTTTCTTATTTGCCCCAACGTATATGGTTTCCTCATAAACCCTAGCATCAACTAACGTCAGATTAGTGTCTGTCTTCTTATACACTTCGAGAGATACCTTTACTCCCACGTTTTGACCTATCTGGGAACTGTATATTCCCACCATAACGTGCTTTGCTAGGGTGCTCGTTACAGATGTTCCGTTGAAAAGTACTTCCACAGACACGTCTGGGGGTTCTACGTAGAAGTATCTAAATATAAACGTCTCCGTAGGCTGTAATATCCCTCCATTCCTTGGATCTAAGAATGTTGTGTTCTTTACAGTCATGTACGTGTACCTATACCCAGTTGGAGAGTTTGGATCTTCGATAACCCCCGCAAGGTCTAAATACTCTGTAAAATCGTCTTCATGAGTACCATACGCATATATTGCTACTCTAACTGCTTTATAAAGCTGATATGGCACATCTATAAATCCTAGGGCGTCCAAGTGAAGCTGTGGAGTAAACTCTTCAGTACCTCCCCATAAGAACGTGATATACGACTCATACATATATCCCCCAACTTCTGTCATAACTTGCTCAATGTAAATATTAGCCCTCATACTGAAGTCCACAGCAATGGTAAATGGTACCTTCTTATTGAAAGTTATTGAGAACTCGCCAATGCCTACCCCGACTGGAGCAACAAACGTCCCTTTTATTCCCTCCGTAGATGTCAAGAGGGGTACTGTTTGCGTTTCATCACCAAACCTCACAGTAATGCTATCTACCAAGGTCTTTATATCGTAGGGATCTGTAAAAACTCTCTCCCTCGGAGTTCCTACTATATCTATCCTCACACCAGAGATTACAGTAACTACTGGGATCTTAATTCCTCCTTTTATCCAGTCCCAAAAGCCTACCTTACCGTGAGCTAAGGTCTCAACAACTAACTTAGCCTTGGTAATCTTGAGGTCTTTAATGTTATACCCGTATTTCTCTACAAGCGTGTCTTCAATAGCGTCTTTGAGGTTAATCTCTGGAATATGTCCATCCTCGATAAGCCCTCTATATTCTTCCCAGTTTGCACCGAAGGGCTTAAAAACAACTTCTATACCATTAAGACCTAGTTTCTCGGCAACTGCTTGTGCGTGGGTTATATACTCTCCCCCAGCATTTTCTATCTCATCTTGGGGCAATGCCATTACAACTACGCCATATTTCTTCCCGTCTGGGGTTTCTACTATGGGTATCATCATAACAAGAGACCGTACCGATGAATAAGCCTCTTCCCTATACTTTAAGGTTGCAAACGCATCTATCAAGAACGCAAGTCCAACAACAGCACAGACTCCAGATGCTATTGCCCCTATTGATGTCCCAGCAATAACGGTTGCTGCTTGAGCCCCGTATGTCCAATATACAACTTGCGACGCAAGTTCTTTTGCTATAGCCCATGTCCCATAAACAGTAGCAGCAGAAGACGCTGGTATCACAATTCTGTACAAGCCCTTGAGGTCGTTATTCCCATCGAATATTGGTGCTACAGTTGCTATAGCAAAATCGCTTACTATAGTAAGCTCATCGTATTGCTCAACATATATTGGTCTATCAAAAGGTAGATCTACCATTGTAACGTAACTTACTGTAGCCCCACCAAAACCGCTACCATTCCAACCATAGAGGGAGTCTATTGTAAAATTGGCAAACGTTGGTAATATCTTTGATGGGTCTGCATTGTATTTTGACGCTACTTCGTCAACAGTTTCATCTGGTAGTATTCCAAAAGCATCCACACTCCCACCGACTTCTATAAGGTCAGATATCCCTATATAACCGCTGTAGAACATATCTCTAAACCTTGCGTTTTTGATCATTTCGTCTGTAATCAATAAAACGGGGTCTGGGACTACTCTAGCCCTAGTCACTACGATGTCTCCAGAGGTTATAGAGGCTGTCCAGTTTACATCACTTGGTGCTGGAGGGGAATAAACGGAACTCTCTTTTATATAGAAGTCCGAGGTATTGAACCACATGTGCCCTTCTAGCCTTATCCTTGGGTCTCCCGTAGCTTCAGTCCTTTTTATTACTTTCCATAAACCCTCACCAGCAAAAATGTATCCCTCTGGATCTACTGCAACTGCTTGCGTACCATAGCCGATTGACCATTCTAGGGTGTATGTCTTATTTTGGACGGTATCATAAATAAAGGCTTTCCCTATCTCCGAGCTTACCTCAGTAACCATTGCTATGACGTCACTTGATCTCGACACAGAACTCCATGTAAATGCTGGACTTATTCTATTCGAACCATCTGATACCTTTTCGGTATGTAATATTGTGAATGTCCCATCATAATATGCCCTAAATACCAGCCACCAGCCATCGTTTGTGAGAATCATTATGTATATTCCTCCTTCCCCATCTGGAACTGCTATTAATGACCCTTCGTTCCATCCGATAGCACCCGTCTCTCCGATGCCCGATGTACTTACGGGTAAGTCGTATGCCCCTACTAACCCATAGAAATACTCGTCAGAAGGTTTGTAATATATCTCTATTTCTGGATAATATGCAGATCCTACTACTAGATACTTACCGTCTGGTGTAACGCTGAAGTGTTCACCAAATCTGACCATGTAAGAGTTTTCGCCAAGCGTTGTTGATACTATCTTCGGCAATTGGTAGGGAATGTACTTCTTCTGCTCGTCGTCTCGTTTGAATACTAGAACAGTCCCATTAGCGGGATATCCTACTATGAGGTACTTGCCATTGTCTGTAAGCGTTGCATAAGAGAAATTCCCTACGGTAGTATCGGTGAAGCCCCAATCTATGGGATATATTACTTCACTTGGGTTGTATTGCAGTTTATATGGGTCGCTAACGTCTATTACACGAGCATTAGTCCCATAATACGCTGGGTCTTCCACCATCCACTTACCAGAGGGGTCAAAGAAGCCGTAGCGATCCCAGACTTTGTATAATGATATCCCCGAAGAATCTAACCTTACGAAATAAGTCCCGTTGCCCGTAAAGTTGTAAACTAAGGCTCCATCGCTAACTCTGAAGATGTAAACCAAATCAAAAATAGTGGCAACATCCATTACGCTAATGTAATTCCTCGAAACGTCCCCCCGACCCTCTGAGAAGACTACAACATACTTGCCATAAATACCAGCATCCAAGAACCCAGCCATAAACGTGGGTGTAATGTACTTATCTACATTTTCCCAGAGTTTGATGAACTGGAGATTGTATGTTGTTGCATCGCTTGTGTTCTCGGTGGTAGATGCTTCCTCAACACTATAAAGGGTCGGAATAGTTATCTGGAATAGAATTAATGCAACAGCAAATATCGTGAATATTTTGTAAAGCTTACGCATGACTACCACCTACTATATAATTTATCAAAATATGATAAATATCCATCGCTAGTAATATTATTCAGTTTATATTATGTAGAAGGTGCTACAAAAAATTATTAAAAGAAGAGGGTTAGCGTCTTCTTCTGATGAACCTCTTTGTGTTTTCGCTTCAAAGTATTCTTTATAAGCATTTTTTGCAATAGTATAATATAGGGTGATGGCTATGGTCAGCCGAGATATCCTAAGAAAGATCCTTGAGAAATGTCGTAAGGTTGCTTCAGAGATTAAAGACGAGTATTACCTTTATCACGACCCCGATGTGGACTTGGTGCTTGAGGGAGACACCTATATAATGAAGTTTAGGGTTCGGGACTATGCTGATGTTACCTACGAGACCCCTATTTTCAAGAAGTATGATGAGTTGCCCAAATGGGCACCAGAAGACTACGAGGAATTCTGTTACAAAGTACTAAGAGACATGGCAAAACTAGCGACAGCGGAGTACTAAAAAATATAAAGGAAAGCCCTGTTATGCCGATCTTTCTATTATTTTGCCCACTTTTTCTGCTATTCTCTTAGCATTGAGGTTTTCCCTAGCATGTTCTGTTGCGTTTTTTATGATTTCTTCCCTAAACTTTCCATCTAGGGCTTTTTGTAGTGCTTCTTCAAACTCTAGCCCCTTCTCATACGCTATGTAGTGCACATTCGGTCTGAAGTCATATCCCCTTACAGCCTCTGGTGTTGCTATTATAGGAAGCCCATACTGAAGATATTCCGCTACCCTTACATTTATGCCGTGTCTCTGTTTAATTGGCATTACTGCTACATCTGCTACTAAAAGCATCTTTTTATAATCCTTCCTCGGTACGAAGCCGTGGAATATCATATTTGGTGGTATCCAGCCGAACATCTTCGGATTGAACGCTCCAAAGATGTGGTATTCTACATATGGAGTGTTTTCTGCAACTAACTTCAAAAACTCTATTGCCTCAATGTTGTACTTGTGCGGGAACCCAGAGAATACTGCAATCAGTTTTTCTTTATCCACATAATCCTTTTTCGGTATTTTCCTTATTTCTACGGGTATAGGGATTGGATGCACCTTGTCCTCGTCTATACCGTACATATCCACTATTATGGACTTATCCATACTTGAGGGGGCATTATGATGTCTGCTTGCTCAAAGGCTTCACGTTCCATCTCCTTTACCTTAGAAGACCTATATTCTGCGTATATTTCGTGAGACCTATAGACCTTTAGAGCCTTTGTTTTCTTTATGGCATTTATGAAAGAGAAGAACTCAAAGAATATCGCATCATAGCTGTCGTTTATGCCTATGGACTCTAACGTTGGGTATGTGCTGTATAAAGGCATATAGAACTCTCTGTGTCTTATGAATCCGAGGACATATCTGAGAAACCTTGACGGAGACGTATATCTTATGTAAACTCCATCAGAGAGTTTTTCCGTGCCGAACTTCGGTCTTAGGTAGCTCTCTTGTGGTCGTCCTTTGACATAGAATAATGTAGGAGCTACTACATATAGGTCAACATCACCGATCTCCTTTAGAATTCTGTTTGTGCCTAGGGTGTACATAGAGACTCCGTATAGCCTTTGCTTAAACGTCTTGGCACTATTAAAGGAGAGTTGGAGGATTCTCATTCTACCACCTTCTTATAAACCTCTAACGTCTCCTTCGCAGTCTTTTCCCACGTGAACTGCCTTGCGTAGGCTATGAGTTCTTCTGGTCTCTTCTTATTCTTCTGTGCCCTTTCTAGGGCTTTAATAAAGTCTTCTGGGTCTGGTTTGAAATATGCCGATGCCATATCTCCAGCTATTTCTCTGAATACTGGAATATCTGTTAATATGACGTTAGTGCCGCAAGCCATAGCCTCTATCGTGGGGAGTCCAAACCCCTCGTCCAACGAAGGAAATACAAAGATGTCTGCATTGCTGAGCCAACGTCTAAGCTCCTCGTCGCTGAGTCTTCCGTGAATCTTTATTTTATCTGGGTATTTCCTTTGCCACTCCATTAACTCTTTAGACCTCTTCTTCCAAGCCCCTACGCTCCCTATATGGTGGGCAACAACGTTATCATCGAGCTGTGATACAGCTTCGAAGACTATCTCGTATTTCTTGCGTGGATCCATTTCCCCGACCATTACGAGATTTGTTTTTTCCGTGTCCATGTCCTTCGGTGGTCTTGGGTCTGGATAGAACCTATTGAAATCCACTCCCTCGTATGTTACATAAATCCTGTCTCTATCTATGTCAAGGATCTCTTCCACGTCCTTTGCTACTGCTTTTGACGGAACAATAATTGTATCCACGTACCTTGTTAGAGCGAAATAGAACTTGTAAAGGAGTTTTACTCCGAACTCAGCCATGTAGATGTCTGGGTATTTTAATGGTATTAAATCGTGGACTGTTGCAACATTTGTGCCCGTTGTCACAGTCCATACGCTTGTTGAGTGTACTATCTCCGTATTCGGCTTTGTAAGCATAGAGAGGAGCATTAATGATATAAATCCTCCAAACTTCTTTCCCATAAACTCTTTTTCTATCTTCCTAACTACCTTTGTCTGGACGTTTAGTCCAAGCTTTCTTAGTTCTGGTTCTAAAGACAGCGTATATCGCCATATCCCACAAGAATATTTAATATCGGGGGTTACTAACGTCACGTTCACATCTCATCACCAAAAACTTCTTCTAGGAACTTAGCCCTATTTTTCTTAAACAAACTTTCAGAATAGAAGTTAGGGTTCAAACACGTAATCCTATAGCCCATAGACTTATACTTCTTTGCTAGGGGACATTTCTGGATTCCTTTTTTGCACTCGTTTATATGGGGACAGAAAATCACAGCATCCTTCTTCCCTTGAGTCTCTACTAGATAAACTTTAGCTCTCTTCCTCACAAATAACCCTCCTTAACTCCCTTCTAATCTCTTCTATTACCTCTTCCCTATCATATAACTCTCTAACGTCTATTTCTTCTCCAGCCTCTATACGTCTCTTAAGCTCTTCCCTCACTTGCGGTAGGTTCTGCATTACTTGGTTCCTTATCCTTTCACGAGCAATCTCTGTCAGCCTAGCCCTTATTTCGCTTAGAACGTCGTCCACAACTATAAACACTTCTCCGTATATTTCCTCCTCGACTTCTACGTTTAGCCTCTGATCCACGTTCATATACTGTAGGATTGCATTCCTTATGATCTCTCTTAATGTCGCTGGGTGTAGTGCGTCCAGTTCTACTGCTACTTCGCCGTATCTCTCCACATGTCTTCTATACCTTGGGTCTGAGGACTTTGGAATCATAGGAGGCAAGTTGTACTGCTCTACTTGTTCCCTCGTTAGTGCCACTTTTATTACCTCTATATTGTAGGGTCTTAGCTCTTCGTTTATCCATCGGAATATATCTTCCCCTGATGGGTCAAAATCTCCGAAATAGAGGACTATATACCTAACATCTGGAGGTACATGGCTTTGTTCCTTTGCTTCTCTGAGCCTAGTGACGCTAGGATACCCACGGCATACTACGAGGTTTACGTTATACCTTCGGGCATAAGGCTCGAAGAACCCTCGTAAAGCGTCTTTCTCTATCCAGATTTCAACAAAATATTGCTGTCCTTCCCAATATGTACGCATGTAATACTCGAACCTTGGTTTACTGCTGTCTATGAACTTAGAATCAAGCCAAGGGTCTTCTTCTCTAAGTTTTACTAGTGTTGCGTCGAAATTCTTGTAGTTCTGTCTCGTTGACTCAAATACGCCTTTACTCACAAGCTGATAGAAGAGCTGACGAACTGTAAATTGATTTACGCCTTCATTCAAAAGCTCATTTACTGTTTCGTAAATAGCCTCAGCTACACGATTTCTCCAATCACTCTTAAACCTTACTCTAGGATGTCTCGTTATGTCCACCATACATATTTGTCAAAAGATTAGTCCATACTTAAATTTTGGGTTATAAGAAGAAGTAGTATCTACTACATCAAAAATAGGAAGAAAAAGTAGGATCTCATTCTCTAACCCTAGGAATGTACTTTAGCCTAACAAACCTCATTCTCTTCAAAGTATCCGCTATTCTTCTTGCCAATGCTGGTGTTGGGTAGGTCTCTTTATATTCTTCATACTCGCTTGGGGAGAGTGTGTATAAATCATGCCAATCTAGTTTTTCAAAGAACTCCTCTGGGTCTTCGTAATATAGGTCTATGTTCTTTGCTATAAACTCCATATCCTCCAGAAGTTCTCTTACGTTCCTTGCCTCTGAGGTTACAAAGAATCCGCATGCCTCGGCTTCTACACACCTTGTGGGTAGGACTTCTATGATATACCTCTCAGTACCTCTCGGATGCTTAACTCTAAAAGCATAGATCGCAAAGGGATTAAGGGGATCATAAAGCTCCTTATCCTTTGGAGAAGCTGTCAGAGATGCTACCCACCCATATTCTCCTTCGCTGATCCTATAATACCACCAATGGTCATCTATCTTGAAATCGTCACTTATGAATAGATGCTTAAGGAAGCTAAGTATGCTCCCCATAACTATCACCTATACTATATTATCCTTTTATAATAATATAAACGTGTCTTTACTTTGGGTTTTTAGTATATAGGACTACCTACAATATTCCTTGAATATCTCCCACGCCTTTTTAGCACCTTCTATATCCATTGGGACGGTGTCCAGAGGCTTTCTGTTGTAAAAGATTGCTACTTTATCATATCTCGGTGCTAGGAAAAACACGCAAGTCTTGCCGTCTATGTAGTTCTCAACTTCGAAGAGTGCATATTCTCGTCCTCTAGGTCTTCTATACTTTGTATATACTTTGACAAAGCCGACAAACGTCCTCTTTACTATTGATGATGGGCTTTCTTCTTCGAGTTTAGAAAGCCATCTTGAGAACCTTGTTTCATACTTTGCCAATACTCACACCCTCTTTTATTTTGGTTTCTTTGGGACATTCATACAGACGGTCACTAGTTCTGCATACGGTTCCTCAGAATATTCGGGTTCTGGAATGACTAAGTCGCAGTAGGCTATTGGCTTTCCCCTCTTCTTGACTATATACCAAACTCTAGGCTTTGGTGATTCTGCATAGAATAACGGCTTATATGCTCTCTCAATCTCATATCCCCGCTCTTCAAGCTTCTTCTTCAATATACTGAATGCCTTTTCAAGTATCGGTTCGCTCTCAAAGTACAATTCAAATGTAAAGTCATCCCAGTCCATAGGTTTTGTGGGCTCTATGAAGCCTAAGACAACCCAATCACCGTGCTTGAAGACGTCTTCTGGTTCTCCAGACGTTTCTGTCCCCTCTTCTAAAGGTTTAACCTTTAGTTTGTCAATTCTAAAAGGTTCTATCCACATCTGGTGTAAGAATCTAACAATCTTACCCAACATAGTTATCACCTATATTATAGTATGCATAAAAAAGACTTAAATATTCATATTGAGGATGTGAGATATGTTCTCAAGAACTGCGGGGGATTTTGACTTGTAAACGTACCAACTCATCTCCTTCGACATAACCTTATAAGACCAGTTCTCTGAGATCTCCTTCGGTACAACGTAATAGTCGTAGGATATGGGGATATAATTTACGAGCATCATTGGAGTCTTGTGACTCTTCTTGTGATAAATTGCCCCCGTGATCTCGTATAATTCGTCAAACGTTATCGTGTACTTGTTTTGAGAGATTATTACCTTGACCACTCCCCTTAAACCCTTTACCGTAGCCCTAACAAAAGCTAGACTTGGAGGTTTCATATAAAGTGCCAAGGCAAAAATAGCAGTCTTAGTGTTCCACGTATGAGTATTGATTGACCCTAGGGCTATTACAACTCTCTCTACATGTTCTAAAAACTCTTTTATCGTAGCTTTTTTAATTTCTTCTTTCTTCGGCTTGACTATTGCCCCAAGTTCTTCCTTGAGTTTTTCCACTCTAGAAGGAGACATACAGTATAATATATATGCAAAAAATAATAAAAGGGTTGGGGTTTTACCGCTGTTTTCTTTCTCTTAGTGTCTTCACTCTGACCTCCGTATATTTCTTTAACTCTTCGATAAGTTTCTTCGTCTTCTCAAGCGGGGGTTCGGGTAATCCAAAGTTATAGTTGTCGTAGCCGACGTAAACGAACTTTGGTCTTATGTCACGAATCCATCGGATGAAAACACCGAGGTCAAAGTCGAGGATAGGTTCTATCGAGACGAACTTGTTGTGCCACCTTAAATCTCTCATATATCTGTATCTTTCCGAGGGTAACGGTGCCCTCGAAATTTTGTACTCTCTGTAGAGGTCGTCTTTGTTTGTTTCAATGGTAGCCCCTAAAAATGCGTTCTCTGGGAAGTGCTTTAGAAATTCGTGGTATCTCTTCGGGTTTTTCGTTAGAAATAAAAACTGGGATTCTGGGAACCTCTTGATGTGTCCTAAAACACGTAGGATCCAGTCATCTGGTACCCAATCTCCAAATAGGTCTCCCATATCACAGACAAATACACAGTCCTTGTTGAACTCCTTGTCAAACTCGAAGAAATGCATTCTTGGGCTGAAGCCGTGTCTGTACTTTGAAGTGTGTTTTAAGCGTTCCTCAGCAAATTTCCTAGCCCAACAATATTTACAGAAATGCAAACAACCCGTGACTGGATTCCAAGTCTTACTAACTATATCAAACATCTTGCTCATTTTATTCCTCTCCTTCTACTTCTACCCTTTTGAGTCCTTCCTTGAGCTGTTCTATCACAAACTTTATGTCGTCTTTGTTTCTTAGGAATACCATCATACCGTTGATTTCTATTGTAGCCTTTCCACCCGTACAGACTTGCACAAACCTATCCTTATCTCTTACGGCATACAAAATATTTACCTCCATACTATTCCCCTCCATACAAATCTTTAAAATAATGAGTCTAACTCCTCTATTGTCTTATCATAATTCTTAATCACGTGTTCTATTTGGGACTTCCTAGGCAATTGCTTTGCTACTGCATTTTTTATTTTCTTTACTTCAAAGTCCCAACCAGAAACCTCGAAACTTAGAGCAGTCCCGTCCTCGAAGGTTATCTCTATTATTTCCTTGCCGTAGATGTCTCCCTCCCCAGAATCTATCTCTGGGACGTGTTCCACCGTGTACCTCTTTATAGATTTGACGGTCTTCGGTTCTTTGAGGATTGCTTCCTCGTTGTCTATATACTCGATTGAATCAATGCTGTCTCTCTCAAAAACCACTATGACATCAAGGTCATCAATCTTGTACTTACGCACAAGGTTCATTGAGACAATGAACACTACATCGCTCCATATCTTCTTTAATAGCGTTGGGAAGAACGTCTGTGGGTTTATCCCAAACTCTTCGATTTCATTCTTTGAGATTCCAAAAATCCACGAGGCTATGTTCTTTAGTCCTTCTGCTGTGGATATATACACGTTGAACGCTGGAACAACTTCATATAGGTTCTTCATAAATATTTTTATTGCCTCATCAATTGAAATCTCGATAGAATTCATAAGGAGCTTTCTGCTTAGGACTGTATAGCCATCAAGATTCACTAGTGCTTCTATATATATCCTCCTAGAAGATATATGGAAAAGATCACATGTTAGGGTTTGCCTCATTATTTCCTCCCCCCAAAGAAAAACTTTCTAAACTTTTCTCTATCCTTTTCTATTACGCCTATTGTGTTGAACACGTTTTCCGTGAGGAACTTGTAATAATGGCGTCCACGCTTCCAATACGAGCCTCCAGAAGTTCGAATCCAATACTTCCCATCGTAAGTGTACACTAAGCTTGCCCCAAGCTCTTTTTTAATGGCTTCATTTATTATGTAGATCTGTGCTACTCTCATCTTTCCTTCAAACCCCAACTCAAGAAGGTATTGTTGGGGTACTAAACTTTTATATACAACTCTATCCACTTTTATCACCCTATTCAATATCCAACAAACTACTAAACAAATTTTTTCTACTCTTCTTCTTTGTGTCTTCTGGTGTCCAAGAGACCTCTCCAAGTGCCATGTCTATTAGGATCCACTCTCCTCTGCGTGTTCGTGCAAAGTCAACGCTCCAATAACCGTCAAAGACTTTTGCAACTCTCTCTGCTATGCTTAGGAACTTGTCTTGTTCATCCTCTGCAATCTGTCGCATCTCAGCGAGGAGTTCTCTCCAGTTCGACACGCTTGGCTTTATTATTGCGTCTTCGACCCAATAGAAGAACCATCTCTCTATCTCGTGGTTTCGGATCATCACTCTAACTTCTGGAGCTATCGGTAGCTCTCCCCAGAACGCTTTGAATTTCCAATCAAGCTCTACGTACTCTCGTACACAGATTGCTCTAGGATAGAGCTCTTTGAAGGCAATTATGTTTGCTAACATCTCCATTATGTTGCCTAGGAGCTTGTCCTCGCTCTCTACGAAGCACGTATTTTTGTAGTTGTGCTTATCTGAATCTATATCAGTTCTAATGAATA
>Ga0190359_1001823_pt1 | contig 13078 bp, 20 predicted proteins | sample 48721823_MG_FD_161269 | JGI IMG/M metagenome (GOLD analysis project Ga0190359, IMG submission 161269) | Hydrothermal vent microbial mat bacterial communities from Southern Trench, Guaymas Basin, Mexico - 4872-18-2-3_MG | ecosystem: Environmental > Aquatic > Marine > Hydrothermal vents >...
GTTTTAAAGGCATATACATTCTTTCATGAAAAAACAGATGTACCAGTCACAATCAGATGTAAAGATGAAAAAAGAGTATATGATATTATCCTTAGTGCTGAGATTTTAGATTGGAAACTGACATTCGATAGAGGATATAAAGGTTCTTATACGAGAAAAGTTAGCAAGGATGAAACAAAAGATGAATTTGTGAAAGAGCTTTTAGAAGGAGAGTCTTTTTATGAATTTAATTTCCCAGAGATGTGAAAAATGGGTTTGAAGTTTCAAGTGTAATGTTTGAGCAAAGTTTCTGAACGAATGTAAAGAAATTGAGTTTAATTGATGTTAGTTGCCCCGAACGAAGCGTAACGAAGTGAGAATGCAATGTCCCGAAAGGAAAAACCAAAGTTACCGAAGGTCGCCGTCAAATTATTGCGTTTTTGGTTAAGAAATCAATAACAGCACTGTATATTTTCTGATGACCTTCTGAATTTGGATGCAATCCATCGTCGAGAAATCTCTTATAATCTGTCTTTATCCATTTGTTATATATGTCAATGAAGTACATTTTCTTCTCTTTACAAACAGATTCTATGATTTTGTTATACTCTTTTATTTCTTTGTTTTTGTAGTACGCATCGGCGTTCCAATATATTGGGTTTGTTTTTGATTCATCAACTGGCGGTATTCCTACAAAAACAATTTTATCCACGTATTTTCTTGCAATATCTATTAACTTCTGTATGTTTTTTCTGAATTGTTCGGGCTGTGTGAATGTATTTTTATTTTTAATCAAACAAGCATCGTTAATACCAATTTGTATTATAACGATGTTATCATGTTTATACTGTAAGCCTAAACGCACTTTACATTCATTGCCTATGTACTTTAATAATCTAACTGTTTCTCTGCCTGGATTTCCTAAGTTAAAAACTTCGTTAAATTTTCCTGTTTTCTTGAAATAAATTTTAAATCTGTCTACCCATCCTCCTTTTTTGAGGTCATCAGAACCCCAAGGGATACTATCTCCAAAAACGCAGATCCTTGTCATAATTATTTTATTTGAATAACTTAATTATAAAGTTTCAGAAAGGCGTCCCAAAGGCAATTGAATATAACCGCTGTTAAGTCCCCTCGTAGAGGTCGACTGAGCGAAGCGAAGGAGAAGTTCGGGCTGGCGAGCGTTATTTTTCGAAAAGTATAAGGAAATCTCTTCCATCAATATCGTAAGAAGCAATTGGTTTCATATTATGAAAAGTATAAAAGCCCATTTTATGAAGATTTTCCTCGGCTTCTGGGTTTTTGAGATACTCTTCAATTTTTGTTTTATAATCCCAAGCAAACCCATTAGGAGAGGATATTCTTAAAACCATTTTATCTGGTTTTGTATGATAACTTTCTATAATTATTTCTTTGGAAGAGTTATGGTATAAAGCATTTGAGATTGGTTCTGATATAATACTTACATCGCCCTTTGTAGGAATGAGTAGCATAACTACCTCATAACGTTTTAAATATTCAAAATCGCTACACACACCTTTTACAATTGTACCTAAGTAGTCTCTATCATGAGGATAACTGTTTTTTATTTTAAATGGAAAAAGGTCTTCTTTCTTTTTAGCACCTTTCCGAATTTCTCTTAGAACAGGTCTAACGGTTATTGAGTTATACTCTCCAAAAGGTTCTCTCCAGCCAACTATTTCAAGCATTCCTTCTAAATCCAAACTTAAGTCGAACACCATAAAAAGTAGTGATAATCAAAATTATTTAAATCTTCTGAATTTTTAAGCGAGCCAGCCCGAATTGGACTTAACCGCTGTTAGGCGTGTCCGTTAGGACCGAAGCGAATGAATGTGAGCGAAGGGGCACTATTCTAATTTCACATCTGCTTCTGGATCAAAGGCCGGGCAATGAACCAAAAATAATTTCAAAGTCCCTTTTGTAGCTTTGTAATCATAGGGTGTGTTTTTGGGAACAATTACAACATCGGTTTTTTCAACAGGAATGATTTTCCCATCAATAGTAAATTCACCTTGTCCATCAAGAACTAGATAAATTCTATCGGATTTTGTTGTTTTGACTTTTCCATGACTTCCAGTAACTTCAAAGTACGCAGCGCTTGCATTGGGAAAATCACCCCTAGAATTATATGCCCAGCCTTTTAGACCTTCCCAGCCAAACTTGAAAGCTTTTTTTAATGTGAACTTCATAATAAGTTATTGAATTTAAGCTGATATAAAAACATTCTGTTTTAGTGCCCCGTAGTGAGCATGCCGTCTAAGTGCTGTTAGTTGCCCTGAGCCGGAAGGTGAGAGTGCAACGGGGTCGAGAAGCGAAGCGACGAAGAAGTAGCCAAAAACCATAGTGGTGGGACACCACACGATTTTTTAATAATATTGAGAGGTTGCCTACCCGCTTTTTTGTTTCTTTTTTTCTAAAAAAAGAAGATAGAATTCGATAGTTTTTTAAATAGTTATGTTCTACATATATTATTATGAAGAAAGCAATATTGTTTTTAATTATAAGTCTATTTCTTTTTAGTTTGATTCCTGTTCGCGCCTCTGAATTTTCAGGAGATGGGACGTATATCGTTGAGAAAGGAGATACTATAACTATTGATAATGGTTGGAAAATTGAAATATTGGGAATCTTTATGGCACATAGCGGTGAACAGATTTCTTTTAGAGCTTATGACCCTTATGGAAATGCCTATCCTTCAGCACCATATCAAAATACTTTGAATAAAATTGAAGGTAGGAAAAAGTATGGAACTGATACTGTCTTAAAAATTGAAATTGAACTCTTAGAAGTATTAGGGGAAACAACACCAACTGGCTCTCCAATGGTAACACAATATGAAAAAGCAAAAGTAAATATTGTTACAATTGATGAAGCACTTCCAGGGGCAGTTAGTGGAGGAGATGAAGACATAGAAGAAGTCGATAAGGATTTAATATATAAAGATGCAAAAGATGTTTCGTTGAATAGTGGAGAAGAAATAACTCTTGGGAATGGTTACAAACTAAAACTTGATAGATTTGATCAAAGATGGGGTAGCCCTTATTTCTCGTTATATGATTCTGAAGGGAATATGATTGATGAGAGTATTGGAATTGGAAAAGGAGTTGGGGCATCTTTAGGTTCATTTGTTTATGTTGAAGATTATGATGGAGAATCTGCAGATTTGAAGATTATTAATGGTTCTAAACTGACTTTTGGAACTGGGTGGAATTTATTTTCAATACATCTTGAGGATGGAGATGGATATGGGACAGTTTTAGAAAGTACATGCAATAAAGCCCCATTATGGATATGGAATAATGAACTAAATGATTACGAGAAAGTTGGAACTCTAGAAGAAGGGCAAAAAATTCCTGCAAAGAAAGGGATTTGGGCTAAAATTCAAACAAAGAAAAATACCCAATCTGACATTGATTGCGAAGTAATTGTTTCAGGAACAAAATCAGTTTCAACACAAGGACAACAATTAAAAGCTGGTTGGAACTTGATTGGAGCACCCATTAGTGCTTATGGACAAAGAGAAATTTTTGAGAGTGGTTCAAATTTCAATTTGTTAAGTTTTGATGACATATTAGGAGATTGTAGGATTGAAAAAGGACCTTGGCAATTTTTAGGGACAATCCATTCTCATTTTATGATAAAAAGCGAGGTTGCAGAAGAACATAAATTTTCACAACCATTTGAAAATAACTTAAGATTAAATAGAGGTTATTTTATTAAAGTCATAGATGACTGTACTTTAGAGGATATTTAAAATGAAAATGTCAAAAAAAGGAGGTATTGGAAGAGTAATTGTTTGGATTGTAATAATCTTAATTATACTGGGAGTTTTATTTGTTGCTTATAATTACATGTCTCAAAATAGTGATTCTAATATTGATACTGGTCAAACTGGTGGAGAAGTTACAAATGGAGAATCAGAACAACAGCAACAAATAACTGGTGGCGAAGGTGAGCAACTAACAGAAGAGAAGCCACCGAGACCTCCAGAATAAATCTCAAAATCTCTGATTTTGACTATCTGTCACGAAGTGACTAAGCGCGTCTCTCCTATTGGGTGGGAGAAAAAATATTATTTCCTATTTTTTGTCTTTACTCGAATATGTAGGCATTCTCAAAAATTGAAACTAACAAACTTTAAACGAAAAATGGGGGATTGGTGGTTTTGGTTTCGTGGGTTAGAATTTTGTGATGATTAGTTGATGCTTCCTGCTTCGCAAATAACTTATATTTTAACTTTTCTTAATAATTTATTGGAATAAATATTGGTGATTCAAATGAAAAAAGTTCTTGGTATTGATGAGTCAGGGCGCGGTGCTGTCGTAGGTCCGTTGGTTATAGCAGGGGCGCTGTTTTATGAGAAGGATATTCCTAAACTCAGGGCTATAGAAGTTAGAGACAGCAAGGAACTAACAGGAAAAAGAAGAGAATATCTGGAAAAGAAGATAAAAGACCTGGCTCTGGATTTTGTTGTTGTAAGCATTTCCGCCAACAAGATAGATGAGTTGAGGAGTGAAAAGAATCTGAACCGCATAGAAATCGATTATATGGTTGACATAATAAAAACTCTCAAACCGGACAAAGTGATTGTAGACTCCCCGGAAGCAAATACAGAAAAAATAAAAAATGAGATTATGGGAAAACTTGATGACGAAAACATAGAAGTTATCTCGGAAAATTACGCGGATAAAAACCATCCGCCTGTTTCTGCAGCCTCAATTTTGGCCAAAGTTGTAAGGGACCAGTCTATTAAAACACTTGAGAAGAGGCTGGGAGAAACGATTGGAGCAGGGTATCCCTCAGATGAGAGAACCATAAAATTTTTGGAAAAAGTTTTGGAAAAATACAAAGGTTACCCGGAATTTATAAGAAAAAGCTGGATAACATCAAAAAGAATCAAAGGTGAAAAAGAGCAGAAGAAATTAGATAACTTTGTAAAAGACTATTCCGGCAGCAGCAACTAAAGTCAAAAATCCATACAGGGACATTCCGGGCAGTTCTGCCGGTCCCCATCCGCCACCTTTGTCTACAACTTTTATGCGTATATTTGCCAGTCCAGAATCCTTTGTGTAATTTGTCAGTGAGTAGGCAGTCATTGTTATGCTGGTCGGCTCCATTGAAGAGGATTTCCTGTAGCCGTAAACTTCCAGATAAAACTGGGTCTGGTTTACGTCTGGAGTTAGCCTCATGTTGTCAACCTTGTGTGTATCGCTGCTGAGAATCTCATCGCACTGTCCAATGGTTTCAGCACACTTAAAAGAAAATTTTACCCAGTCGTTCTTAGGTTCAAGGCTCCCTTCAATCCTTATGGTATCATCTATGTCACCAACGTTCATGACCGTAACCCATGTCCCGTTCTTTCCTCCAAGCGGAACAATTAATTCGTCGGGAGCGACAACACCAACACCCACGTTACCCTCTATCCACACAATCACTTCAAGAGCAAGGGCAGGTATGGATAATATTATCAAAGATATCACAGCAACCAGAAATATTTTCTTTAAATTTGCCATAAATTAAATATTTAATTGATTATTTAAATAAATTATCTTAAATAATAAGGTGGTTGTATGAAAGAAGAAAATATGAGTTTGTTGGTTTTTATAATATTTGGCATTATAGTTGGTGGAATTTCAAAGTTTTTTAACGTTGGCATAGCGTTTTTAATTTCTGTGATTGTCATGGTTATAATTGGAAAAGTCCTGGCGAAGAAATTCAACAAAGACACCAAATGGTGGGTAACAAATGGTGGGCTGATCTACATCTTCATATGGCTGATAACATGGGTATTCTTCTTTAACTTGGTGTGAGGTTATGGCAAGAGTTTACACTAAAGACATTCCAAAAGGGGATGGTGAAAAAGTAAAACTAGCTGGATGGGCAGATGAAATAAGGCTTCTTGGAAAAATTAATTTTCTTGTTCTTAGGGATAAAACCGGAAAAATACAGATAATTGCCAAGAAAGGAGAAGCAGAAGAAAATGTTTTGAAAGTTATGGAAGATTTGACAAAGGAAAGTGTCATCTCTGTTGAAGGTAAAGTAAAACTAAACAAGGAAGCTCCAGGAGGTCTGGAGATTATTCCAGACAAATTAGAGGTTTTAAGCAAGGCTGATGTTCCGCTTCCTATAGATTTCTCAGGGAAGGTAAACACAACGATGGACAAAAGATTGGACTGGAGATTTCTTGATATGAGAAACCCAAGAACGGCAGCGATTTTTAAAGTTCAATCCGAAATAACAAGAGCCTTCAGGGAATTTTTCTTAAACGAGGGCTTCACAGAATTCTGGCCACCGGAAATAATTGAGGCGGCACCAGAGGGGGGAGCCGAGCTTTTCAAGATTACTTACTTTGACAAGGAAGCATATCTTGCACAAAGTCCAGAGCTCTACAAAGAACTGGCAACCGGGACAAACCTTGAAAAAATTTTTACAATAGTTCCTGTTTGGAGGGCAGAGAAGCACGATACTCCGAAGCACCTGAACGAGATAAGACAAATGGACATAGAAGCAGCGTTTGAAGACCAGTTCTCAATTATGAAATATATGGAAAGTGTTGTAAAATATATTGTCAACAGTGTTTCGGAGAATTGCAAGGAAGAGATAGAACTTCTAAACCCTGAATTGAAAGTGCCTGAAGTGAAATATGTTGGCTATGAGGAGGTTATAGAAGTTCTCAACAATAATGGGTTAAAAATTTCATTTGGCGAGGATTTTTCGCCCGAAGTTGAAAAAAAGCTTGCAGAAATTTATGGAAAAAACACATTGATATTCATTCACTCCTGGCCTGTATCACTCAAGCCGTTTTACATAATGCCCAAAGATGAAAAAATAAGCAACGGATTTGACGCCGATTATGGCGGCATAGAAATATCATCAGGCGGACAGCGTGTTCACAGGCCAGAAATACTGGCAAAACAATTAAAGGCAAAGGGATTAGACCCCGAGCAATTCAAGTTCTTCATAGACTCCCTAAAATATGGCATCCCCCCGCATGCGGGATGGAGCATAGGGTTGGAAAGGCTTACAATGATACTTTGTGGGCTCAAAAACATAAGGGAAGCCTGCATGTACCCAAGAGATAAAAACAGATTGACACCATAAAACTTTTTATTCTTTTAAAAACTATTAAAAGTTAAGTGATTTAATGTGGAAAATTGACAGGGAAAAATGCCTTAAGTGTGGTGCTTGTGTTAGCGTCTGCCCTGTGCTGGCGCTGGAACTTAAAGAAAAGGGAATTGTAAACGACAAAAACAAATGCACACTGTGTGGCATTTGTGAAAAGGTATGCCCTGTTGGCGCAATAAAGGTAGATAAGTGATTAGATGAGAAAGGATTATGACGTTGTTGTTGTTGGAGGCGGTCCAGGCGGCTCTTCTGCTGCAAAGACTCTGGCCGAAAATGGGCTTGATGTAATACTTTTTGAAAAAAGGCCATCAATAGGCTCTGAAAAGAGATGTGCGGAAGGATTGTCAATAGGGACCATAAGCATAATAGAGGAAAAAATGGGCAAGATACCAAAAAGATGTATTGCCAAGATGATAAATGGTGCAGTTGTCTATGCCCCCAATGGAAAAAAAGTTGATGTGGATTTTGGAGAAAACGCCGGCGCAATAATGGAAAGAAAAATATTTGACAAATGGCTGGCAGCACAGGCGTCAAAAGCAGGAGCATATGTGCAGGCTAAAACTAATGTTTATGATGTCATAAAAGAAGGTGAAAGTATAAAAGGAGTAAAAATTGAACTAGATGGAAAAAAATTTGAAATCAGATGCAAAGTTGTTGTAGCAGCAGACGGTGTGGAATCAACAATAGCAAGAAAGGCTGGACTAAATACAACAAACCTTTTGGTAAATATTGATTCTGGCTACCAATACGAGATGTCAAACCTTAGATTAAGAGACCATAAGAAAATTGAATTGTGGTTTGGAAATGAAATAGCACCTCGTGGCTACATATGGATATTTCCGAAGGGAGAAGACCTGGCAAACGTTGGTATTGGAGTTGCAATGAGTGACAAACCTGCAAAATATTATCTTGACAAATTCATTGAAGATAACCCGGAAATATTTTCAGGCGCATCAATAATTGAAGTTAATTCAGGCGGTATACCTGTTGGCGGATTTCTAAAGAATATGGTCATGAATGGATTGGTTGTTGTAGGCGACGCCGCCCATCAGGTAAATCCAATACATGGTGGAGGTATGAAAGAGGCAACAATAGCCGGACACATAGCAGGTGAAGTTATTGCAAAAGCAATTAAAAATAACGACATGTCCATTCTAAATGAATACAACAATTTATGGTGGAAAGAAAGGGGAAAACATCTCCAGAAGGTTGAAAGACTGAGAGAAGTTGTTGAAAAACTTTCGGATGAAGATTTTAATAACCTTGCAGATGTTTTGGAAGGAGACGACCTTATAGAGTTTTCAAGGGGGAAACGGCTGCTGAAATTGGGAAAAATATTGCTGAAGAAACCAAGTTTGATAACTCTTGCAAAAAAACTGATGGAGTGATTCATTAATTTAAATAAAAGAAAGTATAAACTTATCTATTATTAAGTGAGGTGATAACATGGCGACTTTACCATTAGCTCCTTTAAAGAGAATTGCCAAAAAATCTGGAGTTCACAGGATGTCCGACAAAGCTGTAGAAGAGCTTAGAGATATACTGGAAGAAATTGCTGATGACCTTGCAAAAGATGCTGTTGTGGCAGCAAGGCACGCAGGTAGAAAAACTGTTAAAGCAAAGGATATAAAACTTGTCAGCAGGTGATTCTTTGAAGACACAGACAGAAATAAAAAATCTCAAGCCGGGAAAATATGTTATAATTGACGATGAACCATGCAAAGTTATAAGGGTTACCACATCAAAACCCGGAAAGCATGGTGGCGCAAAGGCAAGACTGGAAGGAGTTGGTTTAATAGATGGAAAGAAAAGAGAAATTGTCAAACCTGCCGGCGCAAATGTTGATGTCCCAATAGTAGACAAGAGGACAGCCCAAGTTATATCTCTTACATCTAATTCTGTCCAGCTCATGGACATGGAGACCTATGAAACTTTTGAGTGCTCTATCCCAGATGAATTAAAGGGAAAGCTCTCAGAAGGTGGAGAGATAGCATATTGGGAAGTCATGGGAAAGAAAATACTAATGGGATAATCTTTTATTTTTTAATTCCCAATTATTTTTATGACTGAATTACTGTTCACTTCAAAGACTTTTGTCCCAGAATTCCCTTTGAAAGAGGCAGACGTATGTTTTCTTGGAATCCCGTTTGACTCCACTGCCTCTGCTGTTGGAAACCAGAGATTTGGACCAGCCACTGTCAGATATTCACTGAAAAACATAATAAGCTATATTCCTGAAAAAAGAAAAAATCCCTTAAAAGACTTGAAAATCTATGATGCTGGAGATATTGATGTTGCTTTTGGGGATTTTGAGGAAACCTCCTACAGGATTAAGGATACAATAAATTCAATACTAAAAGCAAATCCGAATGTATTCATCCTTACGGTTGGGGGAGAACATCTCATAACACTTCCTGTCGTTGAAGCTCTGAAGCCAAAAACAATAGTGCATCTGGATGCCCATATGGACCTTGTGACTGGTGACAAAGAAAAATTTGCACACAACACATGGGCTTACTTTGCATCAAATGAAGGATTTAAAATAGTTCAGATTGGCGTCAGGTCATGGGAAGAGGGGGAGGAAGAAAACAAAAAGAAGTTTGGAATTATTGACAGTATAGAAAAACTGAAAGGGCCAATATACCTTACAATAGACATGGACGTCTTTGACCCAATGTACGCGCCAGATACAGGCTTCAAGGAGCCCAATGGATTGTCACCAAAGGAAGTTTTTGAGATAATAGACAGAATTTTTGAGAAAAAGGTTATAGGAATGGACATTGTAGAAATCTCATCAGACAAGTTCAATAACCAGACATCAGAGCTTGCCTCTCGCGTAATTCTAAGGGCTCTGAGCAATCTGGTTTAAAATATTTCCCAGACTCTTTGAAAAATTAGTTTTAAGGAGTTTTTCCGGCTCTCCGATGGAATCCTCAACACTCCTGTCAAACATTATCTCGCCGAGTATTGGCACGCCATACTTCTTTAATTGAAACTTTGGGGAATTGTCCATTTTCATGTTTTCAATCAGACCCAGGGTAGGAACTTTATTCTCCTTTAGTACACTCATGAGCTTTTCAACTGTTTCCATTGTAACCTTTGAGGGAGTTGTCACAAGGAGGAATTCGCATTTCTTCATAAGCCTTATTATATCCAGCATCATGTCACCTATTCCAGGAGGCATATCTATGACTAAAAAATCAAGCTGGTCCCATATTGTTATTGCAAGAAGTTCTATGAGAGCGTTTGAAATATCAAAACCCCTCAATGGAGAAGGTTTATCCTCAGTATAAAAAACCAGCGACATGTACTCAATGCCGCGAATTTTTGGTGGGATTATCCCGTTCTTCTCCTCTGGATATGTTTTATCCACCCCCAAGATTATATGGGTTGAGGGGCTTGTGAAATCCAGGTCCAAAAGGCCAACCTTAAAACCCGTCTCAGAAAGTTTCAAAGCCAATGTTGAAGATATGAGGCTCTTCCCAATCCCCCCCTTTCCACCAGAAACAGCAATAATTCTCCTTATGTTCTTCAATCTCTCTTCAATTATGTCCTCCCTTGGATCCATTATTCACACCCTTACAATTGAATCTATCCAGACACCCCGCCCCTTGACAACCTCGAAATCCGAGCTTCCACATTTGGGGCACCTGATAAAAACATGGGCAGTTTCAGGAATGAAATGTATGGACTCTTTTTCCTCTCCGTTCAAGTTGGTTTCAAGAAAAGGCCACTCATGACCGCAAACCTTACACTTTAACAACGCTTTCTCCTTTTCAACCTTTATCTTTGTCCCAAGCCCCTGAAGATTTAAGTTCTCCCTGAGAGCAAATTCAAACGTTTCCAAGTCTATCTGTTGCAACTCTCCTACAATTATTTTTGCCTCCTTTGCACCCTCATTTTTGAGAGTGTTGACAACTGCCTCTGCCAAAGCCCATTCATGCATGGTAAATTATTATCATGAATAAAATAAAAAACAATATAAACATTGGACACAAGATTAATTAAGGTGATTTTATGGCTTTTGGAAACTATAAGATAAATTTCAGCGCGGTCAAGGAAAAAACTCTTGGAGAAGTTTTTGGAACTGAAGATACGAAGCCCACTGAAATGACAAAAAAACTATGGGCCTTCGTTAAGGAGAACAGACTTGGAAAGAAGGCTGGATTTTAGATTTTAATTTCATACTTATATATTTTTCCAGTCTATATTATCTACGGGATATAAGTGAGTTTTGCAGATTTTATGGAAATTGGTGCTGATATAGTTGCCATAAATATTCCATTTTATATATCAAAATTTCTTATATGGAAAAAAGCAAACAAAATAGGATTCGCAAATCCAGGATATAGAAAAACTATTAAGAACATAACGTATCTTCCAACTCCGCTTGATGCCATATATGGAATTGGAAAATTTTGTATTTATTCATATAAAAACAACACCAGATGAAAATTGTATGAGGTTTGATAAAATGCAGTCAATAAAAGACATGGAACTGGATAAAATCAAGAATTTTAAGGATTTGACCAGCCAGATGAAGGAATCCGGTGGATTTGTAGCCAAAAAGATTGGAGTCGGCGCTGAAATACTTGACAGCATGGTTAAAGATAAGGATTGTTTCGTCTTTTTATCATTTCCGGCATGTCTTGTATCCACTGGTACAAGGGGAATTTTAAAAGATTTGGTAAAATACAAAAAGGTTGATGCAATAATAACCACCTGCGGAACCCTTGACCATGACCTGGCCCGCATCTGGTCTGATTATTATCATGGTTATTTTGAAGCTGATGACAAAGAACTACACCAAAAGGGCATAAACAGGGAGGGAAACATCTTCATACCAAACGAAAGTTATGGAATAATCCTTGAAGAAAAAATGCAGCCTATTCTGAAAAAAATTTATGAGGAGAGAAAAGAATGGTCAACAAGAGATTTAATATGGAAATTTGGCGAATTTCTGAAAAATGAAGAAAAAAAGGAAGAATCAATCATATACTGGGCATGGAAAAACAAGATACCAATTTTCGTTCCAGGACCAACAGACGGAGCTTTTGGCTCACAGGTATGGTTTTTCTGGCAGGACGGACATAAAGATTTCAGTATAAACATACTCAAGGATGAAGAGGAATTATCCAAAATAATTTATGATGCAAAGAAAACCGGCGCGCTAATGATAGGCGGTGGAATATCAAAGCACCATACAATCTGGTGGAATCAGTTCAGAGATGGTTTGGACTATGCGGTGTATATAACAACAGCACCAGAATGGGACGGCTCTTTATCAGGAGCAAGAGTCAGGGAAGCAATTTCATGGGGAAAAATCCGTGAAGACGCGAAATATATAACAATAGAAGGCGATGCCACTGTAATCCTGCCATTGTTAATAAAGGATTTGCTTGAGGATAATGATGTTAACCAAAATAATTCCCCTATAAAATAACAGCAATAAAGAGAAGTAGTGCGCCTAAAGCTATCATTCTTTTTCTTGTGATTTTCTTTTTCAGATTTTCTAACATAATATCACTTAGGAGTAAAAAGGAAAGGGCGATGGGTTGTTTGCTTCCTGTCGCCCTTCCCGGTGTGGGGGTGTGTCATCGAATGACTATAACTCGTCATTCGGCCTCTACCAGGTCTTTTTTAGTTTGGGGTGCTGCTGGTAAAGTCATCGAATGACTATAAGACCGATTGGCCAACCATTGGAATCCCAAGCTCACTTGAAATCCCCGTTTTTTTACCTAATTCCTCCTTTTGCACAGGACCCAATATATACGGGCTCTTTACACCGGTTATTATTGTTATAACGTGTATTTTTCCTGCATATTGGGGCAGTATTCTTGCTCCCCAAATGACCTGCGCTTCTGGATTCATTCTTTTGTAAACAGACTCCCCTATTGTGTTTATCTCATCAAGTTTTAGGTCGTCTCCACCTATGATCTGGACTATAGCTCCG
>Ga0190359_1001824_pt1 | contig 13074 bp, 12 predicted proteins | sample 48721823_MG_FD_161269 | JGI IMG/M metagenome (GOLD analysis project Ga0190359, IMG submission 161269) | Hydrothermal vent microbial mat bacterial communities from Southern Trench, Guaymas Basin, Mexico - 4872-18-2-3_MG | ecosystem: Environmental > Aquatic > Marine > Hydrothermal vents >...
AACCCCATAAGCTCTTATACGCTTGTAGGCCGGGATATCTTCAACTGTACCTCCATTGTCCACTATAACAAGCAGTGGAAGTGGATCTCCAAACCTTTCATGATCTTCTAACATAAAAATGATGTCCTTAAGAACGTCTTCAAGTTCATAGAATGGAGCTCTACTTGGTCTTCTCTTGAAGAACTTCCACTTTGCCTGCGGATCAGGTGAAAGCTCTTCAAGAAGGGGCACTATGGCATATTCAAGGGCCAAACCAGCAGTATAACCATCGGTGTCTGCATGATGCCTTACAATTATTGGTCTACCCTCAAAAATGGCTTTTCTAATTATAAATGCAGCTTGCATGATCTTGGGTTTGAGCTTCTCCAGAACCTCGCTTTGGACAAGGAACCCCACATCCTCTGGTTGGGCCCTTTTGTTAAGCTCTTCCTCTATCTTTTTCTTTACTTCTGCAGCGTCTGGGCCCCAGAGGCGCGACATGTCACTTGTCTCTATTTGGATCTCACCAGCATGGAAGGAAACTTTGCCGATAATCTCAACTATATCCCCAACCTCAATACTTGGATACGCTCTAACTCCAGGGGCCTCAAATGCTGCGGCCCATGTTACACCAGTGCCATCTGTAACTGTAAAGACAGTTGGGCCCCCTGTAACTTGGATTTGCGTGATCTTGCCCCTAATTCTAATTGTTCTCCCTGCCATTTCCTTGGTCAACACACCAATCTCTGTAACTGGAAGCTCTTTTTTCACAAATACTTCCTTATAATGTCTCAAAGCAGACTCTATAAGGTCTACTTCCTTCTTTTCTGGTCTCACATCTAAGACCTGGACAAGAATTTCTTCTCCAGGCTTATATTCCCTCCGACCCAGGAGATCCCTTTTCTTTATTAACCCCGTTACATGAGGATTGAGACTAACAAAAGCTCCAAAGCGTTCTACTCTATCAATAGCACCCTTGTAAACCTTCCCAACTTCTACATCCTCATAGTCACAGGTTTTATCGAGAATATAAACAACCTTATACTTCCTCTCACACTCCGAACACACCCAAGAAGTTTCCATACCTGGTTCCCAAGACTCCTTAATCCTTCCACAGATATCACAGGCTAAGACCCTGCCGGTTCCACCACATGTTGGGCATGTATCATAAACAGGAACAACCCCTTTCCCATGACACTCAGGACACGGGATCTCATCTACTTCCTCTTCTACTCCAAAGTAATCAAGATTACGATAACCCTTAAGCTTATCCCCTAGCTTAAAATCTGCTGGCACGTATCCCCATCCATTGCAAACCTCACACTCTTTCTCACCACTTTTTATTTTCCCGGTACCATGGCACTCAGGACACTCTTTAACTACCATCTCGCACACCTCTCACAAAATTAGCATTATTCTCATCTAATGAGACCACCTTCTCTAGGCTTATAACTCTTTCTTTCATTCCTCTTTGGCAAAGAGTACCCAGAAGCTAAACATAGAGAGACCATAGAGTGCCCCGGTTATGAGGAATGGCCAAGTTAAAGAAATATCAAATATTCTGCCACCCATAAACTGTCCGAGAGCATGAGTAGTTGTCCACGCAAAGCTCCTTAAGGTTATTGCCTAACTAAATTGTTCTTCTTTTTGTGAGTGGTTGTGAGTTTTCAATGAATTAACTCCCTACCAACCAATGACAAACGCCGATGCAGTGTGAATGTCCAATCCCCACGCCAACCCTTCACCCAATTTTGAAGAACCAGCAGGATTAACCAGATAAACCTCAAAACCCCCTTTCACTGCCATACCAACCCCTTCGAAAAGGATCTGACCACAATCAAATTTGGATATTCAAGATTTACAGCAGAATTTTTAATGTCCATAAAATCTCCATAGGCTTCATCCACAACCACTATAACCTCTTCCTCCAAAGCCTTTTTGGTTACCTCTTCGATTACATCCAGCGAAATAACCTGTCCCGTGGGATTATTGGGATTGTCAATATACACCAAGGTATAGCTATCATTTATCTTCTCTATGAATTCATCATAGTTAAATTCAAAATCCTCCTCTTTTTTAGGCTCATATATTCATAAAAGCCTCCCATTACCCTTACTTCAGTTATATACTCAGAAAATTGCAGGGCATATCCCAAAACTTTGGAACCCTCTCTTATCACAAATTTGTTTATCTTTTCCAAACGTTCCATTGAACTGGTCCTATGAACACTTCTTCTTTACCAAAAGTACCCTCCCAGTATTCAACTAATGCTTCTTTGAGAGAACCATTATATGGAGAAGGATACATAGAAAAGTCAAAACCATAAAAGAAGAACCCTTCCAAAATTTCATGCGGAAATCCGTATGGATTCGTGCCAAGAGAACAGTCAAGGATATCTCTTTTTATGCTTCCCTCCTTAACATAGCTTTCCCTTCTAACCTCGAACAGGTTTTTCCTGAGTTTGGATTTCGTGATCTCACCATCCTCTCAGGAAGTTAACAATCTCATCGGGAACTCTTCCTGTTAAAACATCCTTAATAGACTCTTCAATTATCTCCAATCCTCTATCTAGGTCTTCCTTCGGAATGTTCAGGGCAGGTGCAATTCTCAAGATGTTACCGTACTTCCCAAATGTGATTAGAATTAGTCCCATCTCCCATGCTCTCCAGCAGATTTTTAGGGCTGTAATTTTGTCTGGAGTTCTTGATTTTTGATCATTAACAATATCCACGCCTATTAAAAGACCTTTCCCTCTAATATCGCCTATTATCTCATATTCCCCCATCATTTCCCTGAATCTCTTAATCACATACTTTTCGAGCCTTTCTGCTCTCTTAGCAAGTTCTTCTTCCCTTATTACTTCGATTGTGGCAATTGCGGCGCTGGCATTTACAGCATGCCCAATGTGTGTGAATACAAACAACGGCAGCGGGACGCTCTCCATAATTTCACTCCTCCCAATTACTGCGGAGATGGGCATTCCTCCACCAAGGGCCTTTGCGCTTGCTATAACATCAGGAACAACATTGAAGTGCTCAATTGCCCACCATTTTCCCGTTCTTCCCATCCCAGTCTGAACCTCTTCATCAACGAACACAATATCATATTCTTCAGTTAGCTTTCTCAATCCCTTAATGAAGCTAAAAGGAGGTATAATTACTCCTGCATCTCCTTGAATGGGTTCCACAATAATTCCGGCAACATTCTCGTTGAGCTCCTTTATTTTTGCTTCTACCTGTTCCAATGCAAGGGTGGATAATTCTTCAGGGTTCTCATAGCCATCCATATTCCATGGGTTCCTGTATGGGTCAGGAAACTCCACAAGATGAAAGTCTTTTATTGGATGAATTGCTCCTTTAACTGCAGGATCAATAATTCCAGTTGCTGAAAGAGCACCATAAGTCATTCCATGATAGGAGTTCTTAAATGAAATTATGTACCTTCTTTTGGTGTATGCTTTTGTGGCTTTTATCGATGAATCAACGCTATCAGAGCCAGAGAATCCAAATGTAACTTTCTTCTCAAAATCTCCAGGAGTTATTTCAGTTAAACATTTGGCCAGCTCCACAGGAGTTTCTTCATATAGATAAGCCATGGTATAGTTTAATACTTTGTCTACTTGCCCCAGTATAGCATTGACAATTTTTGGATGCCTATGGCCAATATTATAGACGGCCGCACTTGTTAGAAAATCGATATATTCATTCCCATCAACATCCCAAACTTTGGAACCTTCAGCCTTTGCCACGGCTAAAGGATAGTATTTTAATCCAGAAGCTTTGGGGATATATCTTTCATTTAGCTCCGCGAGTTCCAAACTTTTATCAATTTTCTTGGAAGTGTATTTTCCAATTTCGTTCCATCTCATACTAACCCCTCCCAAATACCAGTGAAAAGAAAAAGAGTGGGTATGCCCCACGTTTTAGGCCAGAACTTCCAGAGTATCTGTTTTATCCAGGTTCTATAGTCAAAAGCTTTGAAAACCCTTACAACTTCATAGGATAGTGCTGCAGATATAAAGAAGAATATCATTGCCACGATTACAGAGTATATCTTGTAAACACCGTACTTCCCTGCATATTCCATAACTTTTCTACCTGTCATGAAGCCTCCTCCCCATAAATACCGACTGAAAAATAATTGCCAGGAGAAGCCATCTATAAAACACCCCATGTCTATGTTGTCCACTCAATATTGCTCCCTCCGCAAATTTTTTACAGTATATATTTAACATAATAAGTATATATTAGTTTTTTGGTGTTATTTTTACTTATTCTAAGTATATTTATGCAATTTTATACTAATATCGCAAATTAATATATAAGTAGATTCCAAAGTAAATATAAAATTAATTTTATGTTATATTGTTGTATTAATATCCAATTTTAAGAGTATTCAGCAAAATAGCTTTTAAGTATTATACGGATATATTCTTAAAATTCAGCAACATTTCCACATAATTTTGATGTAATCAACAATAATATTTAAAAATATGATGGTTATAATAACCTCGGTGATATTTGTGAAAGAGGAGAGAAAGATGGAACTTGATGAGATAGACAAGATAATCCTAAGATTATTGCAAGAGGATGGTAGGATGAGTTATTCGGAAATTAGTAGGAGGGTAAAAATCCCAGAATCGACGGTAAGAGTAAGAGTTAACAAGCTAGTGAAAAATGGCATTATTAGAAAATTTGCTGCATTAATAAATCCCTTTAAAGCAGGGTATGAGATCATTGCAGTCATCGTTATAGATTCCGAACCAGCAAAAGTAAGAGATGTTATTGATAAACTTGCAAAACTTCCCGAGGTGGATGTGCTTGGAATAGCAACAGGAGCTCATGATATTTTCATGCAGGTTACTGCAAGGAATCTGCAGGAGCTTGAAACATTTATACTCGAAAAACTAGCCAAAATCGAGGGGATAAAGAGCACAGAAACCTCAATTTTAACAAGTGTTAGAAAGTGGGGATATGCGAGAGTGTTCTGAACATATCCATTTCCTCTTTAATATTTATAAAGGGATTTTAAGGAACTCTCATGACATTAATTTCAAATTCCCAAAATGTAAGAATTCTTTTATGTTAACCACAATCTATTGGTACCATCAAACTCATGTCTTCAGACTAAGCATTTGATCATTCTCCTCGTATCATGAAGTCATTTATAACATTTATTACGATATTAGTATAATACTTAAAAAGTATTAAACAATATGACAGAAATTAGAGAGAAAAATTAATATAGTAGTAATAAACTAATAACGCATTAAGTAGATACTGGAGGGAGGTTATTAATGGATTTTGATATCTTAATCAAAAATGGGAGAATAGTTGACGGGACTGGTAACCCTTGGTTTAAGGGGGACTTGGGTATAAGAGATGGAAAAATAGTTAAAATTGGAAGAATTCAGAAAAACGAAGCTGAATATATCGTAAATGCAAAGAACCTTGCCGTTACACCCGGCTTTATAGATATGCACTCCCACGATGAACTGATTTTCTTTAAGGATGCCTTTAATAAGCCCAAACTTAGTCAAGGAGTCACAACCGTAGTCACAGGTAACTGTGGGTTAAGTGTTGCACCCGTAAATAAGGAAACACTGGACGTTCTAAAATCCTACACTGGGATTCTAGGAGAGGATATAGAATTTACCTGGAGATCATACAAGGAATTCCTAAAGAATTTAGAGGATATAAATGGTATCGGAACTAATTTTGTGGGCCTCATTGGACATGGAACCCTCAGGATAGCTGTTATGGGAATGGAGGCAAGAGGGCCAACTAAAGAGGAACTTGAAGAGATGAAGAGGCTTTTAGCTCAATCAATGGAAGAAGGAGCTTTTGGCATGTCTACGGGCTTAATTTACCCGCCAGGAGTTTATTCAAAAACTGAAGAGTTAATAGAGCTTTCAAAGGTTGTCGCAGAATATGGGGGGATATATGCAACCCACATGAGAGACGAGGGGAACAGAGTAATAAAATCCGTTAGGGAAGCAATAAGAATTGGAAGAGAAGCGGGAGTGGGTGTAGAAATTTCTCACCACAAAGTTGCAGGAAAGGCTAATTGGGGGAAAATTAGAGAGACTCTAAAAATGATTGAAAGAGCTAGAGAGGAAGGAATAGACGTTACTGCAGACGCTTATCCTTATACTGCAGGTTCCTCTTATTTAGCGGCCATTTTGCCTCCATGGGCTCATGAAGGTGGAGAGGAGAAACTGAAAGAGAGATGCAGAAATCCTAAAACTAGAGAAGAAATGAAGAAATTTATCGAAGAAAGAACTGATTGGCAGAATTTTGTTAAAGAAGCAGGATGGGAGAACATAGTTTTGGCATATTCACCAACTTATCCAGAGTTCATTGGAAAGAACATTTTAGAAATTTCAAAAGAGTGGAACAAAGACCCTTATGATGTAGTGTTCGACATAATCGCAGAAGATGGAGCTAGTGCTGAAATGATAATTTTCATGATGGATGAAAAAGACGTGGAGATAGTAATTAGCCATCCTTACGTTATGATAGGAACAGACGGACTGGATACTGGAGAAGGCAACCCCCACCCGAGAGCTTATGGAACTTTTCCAAGAGTTGTTGGGGTTTATGTAAGAGATAAGAAGTTAATGGCCCTTGAAGAAGCAATTAGAAAAATGACTTCACTTCCAGCACAAAGGTTGGGGTTGAAAGATAGGGGTCTCATCAAGGAAGGATTCTGGGCGGATATTGTGATTTTTGATCCGAAAACAATTAGGGATAGGGCAACATATGATAATCCAAGAGCAACGCCTGAAGGAATTGAATATGTAATTGTGAATGGTGTGATAAGCATAGAAAAAGGAGAATTAACCGGAGAAAAAGGAGGGAAAATTCTCTGGAGATTGTGATGTGGGTCTATTTTGGTTTTATGTTCCTTTTTGGATCAATTTAAATCAAAAGCATAAGGAGAACACTGCTAGGAGTTGGTAGAAATGAAAAAGAGAGGATTTATTGGTTTTGCATTGCTTTTTGTTTTAGTGGCGGCAGTTGTTGCCGCAGGATGTATTGGTGGAGAAACAACAACACAAAGTCCAACAAGTCCAACAGAGACAACTGAAACAGAAACTACGCAAACTTCAGCTCCCAAGCACGAAATGCTTGTAATTGGCTACACAAGAGATCCAGATACGTTGGACGTTCACAAATCCACATGGATAGATATAACAACTTCGATTGTCTTTGCGCCATTAATTAATTTAGGTACCAATGGAGAAATCATACCCGGCTTAGCAGAATCTGAAGTTTCTGAAGATGGAAAAGTCATAACCTTCCACTTAAGAAAAGGGATAAAGGATGCTTTAGGAAACCCGATAACGGCAGAAGATGTTAAATTCGATTTCGATAGATACAAGAATCCAAAAACAAAATCTCCTTCAGTAGGATTATATCTTGGACCTGTCGAAGAGGTCAAAGTTATAGATGACTACACCGTTCAACTAATCTATAAGGAGCCTTATGGACCAGCACTCACATTTGCTACAATGCAATCGATGGGAGTATTCAGCAAAGAGTATTTTGAGAGTGTTGGAGAGGTGGAATTTGGTCAGCACCCGGTTGCTACAGGCCCCTATTACGTGACGAAGTGGGTTAGAGGTGCATATATAGACTACGAGAGAAATCCATACTACAAGAGAGAATACAATCCAGATCCAACCCTTACGAATCCTGGACCTCCTTATATAGAGAATGTAAGGTTCAGGATCATAAAAGAGCCGTTCACCATGATTTCAGAATTTGAAAAGGGGAATGTGCACGTTCTGCTCGACGTACCAACAGAATACTATAAGCAGCTAAAGGATAATCCCCACGTAACCATGATACCCTTCCTTGAATACGTTCTTCACTACATTGGCTTCAACTGTCAGAAATATCCCTTCAATGATACCAGAGTCAGACAAGCTATTAACATGGCAATTAATAGGGATCCAATAGTTGAATATGGAGTTGATGGTCTTGCCGTTCCAATACATGGGCCACTAGTGCCCACTATGATGGGATATTCTCAAAAAATGGAGGACTATGCAAAACAGAAGTATCCATATGATCCAGAAAAGGCAAAAGAGCTTTTAGCAGAAGCAGGCTGGAAAGATAGAGATGGAGATGGAATATTGGAAGATTCACAAGGAAGGAAATTTGAGGTGGAGATGTGGGTCTCCACAGGAGAACCCGAAGCACAGAAAGTGGCTCAAATTATCCAAGATCAACTTAAACAAGTGGGTATAAAAGTGAACATCAGAATTGTTGAAGAATCTTCCTTTACGGATCTGGTGTCACAAGGCAAGCATCAGATGTACCTACTTAGATATGGTCTCATGGACGCCCAGATACTCTTTTACATGTTCCATTCCACAAAAGGTGTTAAGAGAATGTTCTTCTACAGATCAGATCTTGACGAGGCGTTAGAAAAAATGGGAACCACTGTAGATCCCACAGAAAGAGAGAAATACATAGAAGAAGCGGAGAAAATATTAACAGATGGTGCTCCAATGGTGCCCCTGTACGCAAGAAAAGTATTCATCGCATATCGGAATGACATAGTAGAAGGAATCAAAGTTAATTCATACACCCAAGGTATCTACCTTGATGATGCTAAATTGAAATGATGAAGCATGGAGGGGCTGTAATGAAAAAACAGCTCATAATTAGAAAGTTTTTTTCTTTACTCCTTCCTATTTTTGTAGTCTCTGTATTCAGTTTTTCACTGCTGCACTTGATTCCAGGAGATCCGGCAAGGTACATCTTGGGAGATTTTGCAACTCCTCAGCAGCTTGCTCAACTTAGGCACCAACTTGGACTCGATAGGCCTCTTTATGTTCAGTATATCAGCTGGATGGTAAAACTTGCTCATGGAGACTTCGGAACTTCGTTAGTCGCAAATGTTCCAGTTAGTGAGTTGATTAAAGGCAGGCTGAGTTTCACGCTTAAATTAACAGGAACAGCATGGATTTTAGCCTGGATATTTGGTATATCCTTTGGTATAATCTCCGCAACTAAGAAGCATTCATTAATTGATTATGGAATAACAACCTTAGCCGTTTTCTTCATGTCAATGCCCTATTTCTGGTTGGGTTTAATGCTCATGTTAATATTTGGGGTTAAATTAGGAATTCTACCAATTTCTGGTCCTGGGACTTGGAAAAATCTAATTTTGCCAGCGTTTACTTTAGGCTTGCCCCAGATAGCAGTCATAGCAAGATTAACAAGAGCAAACATGCTGGATGTACTTGAAAAGGATTACATAACAACAGCAAAAGCTAAAGGACTCCCTGATACCTTGGTTATATACAAACATGCCCTAAGAAATGCTATGATACCCCTTATTACTTACATGTTTCTCCAAATCCCATGGCTATTTGGAGGAGCGGTTGTGACTGAGACGGTATTTGCGTGGCCCGGAATGGGGAGCCTATTGATAACTGCGATTTTCCAAAGGGATTATCCTGTAGTTCAGGCTATTGTTCTAATAATAGGTACCCTAACGGTAATTGCTAACTTCCTTGCGGATATAACATACACCATAATTGATCCAAGGATTAGAGCCATGGGGTGATAGGTATGGTTGAAAGCAATGTTAATATGAAAAAGGTTAGATCGGAAAGTACATGGTATCTCACTTGGTTGAGGTTCAAGAGGAATAAGCTTGCTTTGGTCGGTCTTGGAATAATCATTGTAATAGTGCTTATAGCAATATTTGCCCCAGTATTAACCCCCTATTCACCTGATGAACAACATCTAAAAGATAGATTGCAACCTCCTTCTTCAAAATATCTTTTTGGAACGGATGAATTTGGTAGAGATCTCTTTTCAAGAGTTCTCTATGGCTCGAGAACGGCCTTACTAGTAGGTATAGTTGTTGTGGCAATTTCAGCAACAATAGGGGTTACTCTTGGATTAATCTCCGGATATTTTGGGGGATGGGTTGATGAAATTATAATGAGGACCGTTGATATAGTATGGTCATTTCCTGCTCTTATACTGGCACTGGCAATAGTGGTTATTCTTGGTCCTGGACTTATAAACGCAATGATAGCAATAGCTTTGGTGGGGTGGGCATCATATGCAAGGGTGGTCAGAGCGGAGACTCTCTCAGTTAAGGAGGAACTCTTTGTCGAAGCAGCGAGATCAATAGGAGAAAGTGACCTAAGGATACTGGTTTCGTATATATTTCCCAACGTCCTATCGTCCATACTCGTTTTAATCACCTATAATATTCCATCAGCAATAATAACGGCTTCCTCTCTAAGTTTCCTTGGTCTAGGAGCCCAGCCCCCAAGTCCAGACTGGGGTTTAACAATTGCCACAGCAAGAAGATATTTAACACTGGCTCCATGGTACTCGATATTTCCGGGAGTGGCAATAATGCTCACAGTTCTCGGTTTTAACTTTGTTGGTGATGGTCTAAGAGATGCAGTACAACCAGAGAGGGTGGGATGAATGGGAGTGATTCTCAAAATTGAGGATCTTTACGTAGATTTTAAAACAGAACGTGGGCTTGTGAAGGCTATAGATGGAGTTACCCTTGAGGTGAAAGAGGGGGAAGTGCTTGCACTCATTGGAGAGACGGGATGTGGAAAATCAACGATCTCAAAGGCAATAATGCGTCTGTTGCCTAAAAATGCCACTGTCAGAGGCAAGATTATCTATAAGGGAAAAAACCTTCTCGAACTTCCGGAATCTGAAATGAGGAAAATAAGGGGGAAAGAAATTGGAATGATTTTCCAGGATCCCTTAACCTCCCTAAATCCGGTATTTACTGTTAGCAATCAGATGGAGGAGATGTTTAAGATTCACAAACTTCCAACAAGAAAGTCGATATTCGAGGAAATAGTTAATCTCCTTAAAATTGTCAGAATTCCGGATGCTGAGAGCAGAGCAAAATCATATCCTTTTGAGCTCAGCGGTGGCATGAGACAGAGGGTTATGGTAGCTATGATGCTCTCCAGCAATCCTTCCCTTTTGATAGCTGATGAACCCACAACAGCTCTGGATGTTACAATTCAAGCACAGATAATGAATTTAATGCTAGAACTCAAACGGAACTTTAACACAACTATTCTGCTGATAACCCACAATCCGGGAGTTGTTGCTGAAATAGCTGACAGAGTTGCGGTCATGTATGCAGGGCAGATCGTTGAGGTTGCTCCTGTTAAGGAGGTATTTGACAATCCTCTCCATCCATATACGAGAAGTTTAATGAGGGCACTTCCAAAGGGACATAAGACCGAGAGAGAACTCGAAAATATTCTCGGAAGAGTTCCAAACCTCTTAACACCTCCTCCAGGCTGTAGATTTCATCCAAGATGTCCCTTTGCTGATGAGAGATGTACCGGGGGAAAACCAGAGATCAAGGAAGTTGAGCCTGGTCATTTTGTAGCCTGCTACAAAGTTGGAGGGACGAGAAATGAGTAGTTTGATAGAAACCCAAAATCTCAAAAAATATTTCCCGGTTAAATCGGGTTTATTTGGCTCTCAGAATCTCTTTGTGCATGCCGTCGATGGTGTGGATCTTGAAATAAAGAAGGGAGAAACATTTGGTCTTGCTGGAGAAAGTGGATGCGGAAAAAGCACTCTGGGGAGATTGCTTTTAAGACTTCTTGAACCTACACAAGGTGAGATTTACTTTGATGGGATAGATTTGCTCTCTTTGGACAAAAAACAGCTGAGAACCTTAAGAAGAAGAATGGGTATTGTGTTCCAGGATCCCAAATCATCATTGAATCCAAGAATGACTATATATGACATCCTAAAAAGGCCGTTGGATATTCACAAACTGGTTAAAGATGAAAATGAAAAAAGAGAACGCATAATCGATATGCTTGAGGCTGTTGGACTTACCGAAGAACATCTTATACGGTATCCTCATGAACTCAGCGGTGGCCAACAGCAGAGGGTTAGCATTGCAAGAGCAATCATAACACACCCTGATTTTGTTTTGCTTGACGAGCCTACATCTGCACTTGATATATCGGTTCAGGCACAGATCCTCAATTTACTTGTCAGGCTTCAACTGGAGCTTGGCCTCACATATCTATTTATCTCCCATGATATCTCAGTGCTTCAGTATATAAGTGATAGGATCGGGATAATGTATCTGGGCAAAATTGCGGAGATTTTTAACATCAAAGACTTCAGAAGGGGAGAGATATACCATCCCTATACGGCATATCTATTACTTTCAACTCCTGCCCTGCACCCTGAAAAAAGAACATCCGAGCAGGTGGTATTGCATGGAGAGGTTCCAAGTCCCATTAATCCACCCTCTGGATGTCGCTTCCACTTAAGATGTCCATTTGCAGGCAACGAGTGTAAGAAGAGTGAGCCGGAATTGGTAGAGGTGAAAAAGAATCATTATGTTGCATGTTATCATCCTGAACAGACAAAAGAGGAACTTAGACCTCTTGTTAAGGAAAAACTCAAAATGTATGAGTCTGTCCTTCCCTGATAAATTTAGAGCTTTAAGGAGGCAATTTGGATGGTTGAAGATATCAAGTCCAGAATTGAGAAAATCCTTGAAAATTTTGGGGGAATAGTCGGAGTGGGCTTTAAGGATCTAAAAAGTGGAGAAGAGTTCTATATCAATGAAGGCAGGAAATTTTTAACGGCAAGTGTGTTTAAGGTTTTCGTGATAGTGGAACTCTACCGTCAGGCTTTGGAAGGCAAGATAAACCTAGATAAGCGTTACCCCCTCAGAGAAACAGATAAAACACTGAGATCCGGTGTCCTCCAACACCTTCAGGAGGGCTTAAATCCCACAATTAGAGACCTAGCAAAGCTCATGATGACTCTGAGCGACAATACAGCAACTGATATAATAATGAAAATGTTGGGAAAGGGTGACATAAATGCAACCATAGAAAATCTGGGTTTAAAAAACAGCAGAGTAGCTCTGAGTACAAATGAGATACTTCTTTCGATAACAGGAGCCGAGAACATTGAAGAGGCTAAGAAGAATTTTGAAGAGGGGAAGATAAACAAAGGTGGAAAGTGGGAAAGGGATTTTGAGGAAAATGATGTAACGACACCGAAAGATATGGTGAAAATATTTGAAATGTTATATTGGAAG
>Ga0190359_1001825_pt1 | contig 13055 bp, 13 predicted proteins | sample 48721823_MG_FD_161269 | JGI IMG/M metagenome (GOLD analysis project Ga0190359, IMG submission 161269) | Hydrothermal vent microbial mat bacterial communities from Southern Trench, Guaymas Basin, Mexico - 4872-18-2-3_MG | ecosystem: Environmental > Aquatic > Marine > Hydrothermal vents >...
AAAAAGAAAATCAAAATGGAGTGAATAGATTTTGTTTAAAAAAGTATTAGTCGCCAATCGTGGTGAAATCGCTGTCCGCGTTATCAAAGCCTGTCAAGAAATGGGCATTAAAACTGTGGCTGTCTATTCAGATGTCGATAAAAATGCACCCCATGTTCAATTGGCAGACGAAACGGTTTGCCTTGGAGATCCAATTCCAATCCAGAGTTATCTAAATATTCCAAAAATCATTAAAATAGCCCAAGATACAAAGGCTGAAGCAATACATCCTGGGTATGGTTTTCTTGCTGAAAATCCTGATTTTGCACAGTCTTGTAATGATGTTGGAATAAAGTTCATTGGCCCTTCTGCAGATGTTATTAGTTTGATGGGTGACAAAATAGCTGCAAAGACAACTATGGAAACGGCAGGCGTTCCAGTGATACCTGGATATCATGGCGATAAACAAGATACTGCCTCACTAGTAAAAGAGGGAAAGAAGATTGGTTTCCCGTTGCTTGTAAAAGCTGCTGCTGGCGGTGGTGGTAAAGGAATGAGAATTGTTCATTCTGAAGATACTCTTGAGGAATCCATTGAAGGTGCAAAGCGAGAATCTAAATCTGCTTTTGGCAATGATACAGTTTTCCTTGAGAAATATATAGACAAGCCACGTCACATCGAATTTCAAATCCTTGGTGATGAGCATGGAAATGTAATTCATCTCTTTGAGCGTGAATGCAGCATTCAGCGTCGTCATCAAAAAATCATTGAGGAAACGCCATCTCCAGTTATGACACCCAAACTTAGACAAAAGATGGGTGAAGCTGCTGTAGCTGCTGCAAAAGCTGTAAAGTATTCTAACGCAGGTACTGTAGAGTTTATGGTAGACGGCAATCTTAATTTCTACTTTATGGAGATGAACACTCGTTTGCAAGTAGAACACCCAATCACTGAGATGACAACTGGCATTGATCTTGTTAAATGGCAACTGAGGATTGCTAGTGGAATGAAGTTAGGCCTTAAACAAAAAGATTTGTCTCAACGTGGACATGCCATTGAATGTCGTATTTATGCTGAAGACCCTGCTAATGGATTTCTACCCAGTGTTGGCATTTTAGAAAAAGTTGAATCCCCAACAGGACCAAATGTCAGGGATGATACCGGAATTTATACAGGGATGGAAGTAACTTCGTATTATGATCCGATGCTTTCAAAACTAGTAGTAAGTGCAGAGACTCGCGAAGAGAGTATCAACAAAATGATCTGGGCTCTCTCCCATTATGTAGTCCTTGGAGTTACTACAAACATACCTTTTTTAAAACAAGTTTTGGAACATGAAGAATTTAAAAAAGGAAATATTACAACCCATTTCATCGAGAATCATTTCAAAGATTGGACTGAAACAAAAGAAGGACTGCCAATTGATGCGATTATCTCACTTGCTGTTTATGACTCGATGCATACTAAATCAAAAGAAATTGTACGTTATAAAGAGATAGATCCACACTCGCCTTGGAAACATGTTGGACGCTGGCGTGTTGGAGGAAGGGAGGTGTAAAGCAGTGTTTATCAACTACGAGCATGAAAACAACGTCTATAATGTGACTATCGAGCGAAAGGATAAATATTACTTTATCACGTACAATAACACTGAATATAAAGTTGAAGCTGAAGAGCTTAAGCCCGGTCAATTAAAAATAAAAATTGGAGATAGAATAATTAAATCAGTCATCACTGAAGGTGAAAAAGACAAATATGTTTTCGTTGACGGTAATGTATTCAAAGTGAAACCTGTAGAACTAACAGGTGCTAGAAAAACTAAAAAGAAAGAGGAGGGAAGTCTTAACTCTCCAATTTCTGGACGAGTTGTAAGTGTAAAAGTTAAGGAAGGCGACGATGTAAAGAAAGATGATGTTCTTATGGTTATTGAAGCAATGAAAATGGAGTATCTAATACGTGCTCCTTTTGATGGGAAGATTGAAAAGGTTAATTTTAAAGAGAAAGATCAAATTGAAATTGGTCAAAATACTGTTGAAATTAAGAAAAAATGAGGAGGAATGATTATTTATGGATATTATTGAAAGTTCTATAGATACTTCATCCAAAGAGTTCAGAGAGAATTTTAAACACTATGAAAGTCTTGTTAACGATTTAAAGAAGAATATAGCTATTGCGCAAAAAGGTGGGGGTGAAGAAAAGATTAAGCTTCACAAATCACGAAACAAAATGCTTGCTCGTGAGCGTATCGATGCCTTGTTAGATCCAGATACTCCTTTTATGGAATTTAACCCTCTTGCTGCATATGATATGTATGACAACAAAGCACCCTGCGCAGGGATTATTACAGGAATCGGACTAATCCATGGTCGAGAGGTTGTAATTGTTGCCAATGATGCTACTGTTACAGGCGGAACATACTATCCAATGACTGTCAAAAAGCATCTTCGCGCTCAGGAGATTGCTATGGAAAATAATCTACCTTGCATCTATTTAGTCGACTCAGGTGGAGCTTTCTTACCAATGCAAGACGAAGTATTTCCAGATCGTGAACATTTTGGTAGAATTTTTTACAATCAAGCCGTGATGTCTTCGATGAACATACCTCAAATTTCTGCAGTTATGGGTTCCTGTACTGCTGGGGGAGCATATGTTCCTGCCATGTCTGATGAAACTATCATCGTGAAAGGTACCGGCACCATTTTCCTGGGTGGACCTCCTCTGGTTAAGGCTGCAACTGGAGAAGAAGTTACTGCAGAAGATCTGGGTGGAGCTGACACCCATTGTCGAGAAAGTGGTGTTTCAGATCACTATGCCCATGATGACCAAGAAGCAATCCATATAACTCGCAATATTGTTGAGAATCTAAATCGTCCTCGAAAAACACATCTTGATATTCATGAGCCAGAGGAGCCTTTGTACGATATCAAAGAGATGTATGGTATCATCCCAAAGGATTCTCGTAAACCGTTTGAGATAAGGGAAATTATTGCTCGCATTGTTGACGGTTCCAAATTTCATGAATTTAAAACTCTTTATGGTCAAACCATTGTCTGTGGATTTGCACGAATAATGGGATATCCTGTTGGCATTCTTGCAAATAATGGTGTACTGTTTTCTGAATCTGCTTTGAAAGGCACCCATTTTATTGAAATGTGTTGTCAGAGAAAAATACCACTTGTTTTCTTACAAAATATCACCGGTTTTATGGTTGGTCGCAAATATGAAGCTGGGGGTATTGCAAAAGACGGTGCTAAAATGGTTAGTGCAGTTGCAACAGCAAATGTTCCCAAGTTTACAGTGATTATTGCAGGTTCTTTTGGTGCTGGCAATTATGGTATGTGTGGTCGCGCGTATGGTCCAAGACAACTCTGGATGTGGCCTAACGCACGTATCTCTGTTATGGGTGGAGAACAAGCAGCAAATGTTTTATTAACTGTGAAACGTGATCAGCTTTGGCGTAAGGGAAAAGAACTTACTAAAGAAGAAGAGAAAAAAATAACAAAACCCATATTAACTAAATACGAAAAAGAAGGAAATCCATATTATAGTACAGCAAGAATCTGGGACGATGGTATCATTGACCCAGTTGACACGAGAATGGTATTGGGCCTTGGCATATCTGCTTCATTAAATGCATCCATCCCCGATTGGAAGCCTGGTATTTTCAGGATGTAAAATTATTCAGCTATAAGCCTCTTCAAGGCTTTATATCCTGTAATTGCATCTCTCTCTTCTACAATAAAAGTCATTTCTAGGTCTATTGAAATAATCTCCCTAATGTTTATTGACTCCCATGCAAAATTTCTGACTATTTGAAATAACACACCTGGAGTATCAACAAGGTCTTTACTAATCGAAAAAGATAATGCAACAAGGTTTTCATCTATACCTAATATTTTTTCATATTGTAAAAAGTCACAAATTTGTTTTTTATATCTCTCATTTGTTACAATACTTACCGTATTTCTACCATAGATTATGTGAAGAATATCTCCATTATCAAAATTAATTACATCATATATTCTTTTTAATTTATCAAATAAACTTGGTGTTTTTAATACATTTATATCTATTATATTTGTTTTAAGATTTACTTCAGAATTATCTGGGCTGAAATTAATATCCTTAAATCTATTGTTTAATTTTTCTGCGTATCTTCGCAATGCTGCTACTATTGCATAATGTGCAACTTCTTTTTTCAACTCTTTTTCAATCTCAGGCCTAAGTTGTTTTGCTACAGAACCATATGAAGCAATTCCCTTTCCGATTGCCTCTTGGAGATATATCTTTTCGTCCACAAGTTTGTGTACCATGTGACTTATCGTGACCATTTTTCATCCCAGTCATATATTTATAATCATTATTATATATAAACCTTTTTGTTTAATTTTTAACTATATTTAAGAAAAATTGGTATAAATTGAAACAAATTGTATTTTACACATATGCACATCTAATAAAGTATCAAATTTACACAAATTATAAAAAAGCGTTATTTTAACAAGCAACATGAGATAAAAGTATAGATTTATAAACTCAGAGTAATTACCCTAAAATACACTAGACGTGGATGAGGTTTTAATGAAGGACAAAATCTTAAAAGAAGTGTTGGAATGGTGTGAGAAACAAGATCAAAAGCCAAACTTCTATGTAGAGGATTTTGTCGATATCGTTATTGATAAAACAGCGAATTTATTGGTTGAAGAAATCAAAAACGAACTAAAAAACGAATTTGAAAATGGAAATCTAAAGCATCCATTTATTATTTCTGATGAATATTATTTATATTTAAAATTAAAGGAAATAAAAAATAAGATAATTCAACCAGAAAAAGATGAGGATTATATTGAAATTGAGGAGCAAGACAGCAAAAAAACAGAAGAAGAAAATTAGTTTTTTCTTAAGTTCCGTCTAAGAATTTTACCTGAAATCGTTTTAGGAAGTTCATCTACGTATTCAATAATCCGCGGATACTTGTATGGTGCAGTTACTTTTTTTACATGTTCTTGTAGTTCTTTAGTAAGTGCCTCTGAAGGTTTGTATCCTTTTGCAAGGACAATAACAGCTTTTACAACTATCCCTCTGATTCCTTTTGGATCTTCAGTACCTACCACAGCACATTCTGCAACCGCGCCATGTTCCATCAGTGCCGATTCAACCTCAAAGGGCCCGATACGATATCCTGAAGATTTAATTACATCATCATCACGCCCAACGAACCAGAAATAACCATCCTCATCCTTATATCCACGATCACCGGTATAATAATAATCTCCTCTGAAAGATTTTTTCATTACATCTTCATCTTTCCAATATTCTTTAAAAAGACCTGGTGGTCTTTCATCACCAAGATATAAAGTTATGTTCCCCTCTTCATTTGGGCCAAGCTCATTACCCTCATCATCCACTATTCTTACATCGTGACCTGGAGTTGGTTTACCAACACTGCCGTAGTGTATTGGCATAAAAGGGTAGTTGGAAAGGACACATACTGTTTCTGTTTGACCATAAAAATCATATATTTCAAGTCCAAATGCTTCCTTCCAGGCACGAATCACCTCAGGGTTCAATGGTTCACCAGCACTCATGGAATGACGTAGTTTAAGATTATATTTTGATAGATCCATTTGGATAAGTAATCTATATACTGTTGGCGGTGCACAAAATGATGTTACACCGTATTTCCCCATAGCCTTCAATAGCCCATCGGCATCAAAACGACCAGGAGTTTCCCATTGAATAATAGCCGCACCAACAATCATCTGACCGAACATTTTTCCCCACGCGGCCTTTGCCCAGCCTGTTTCAGAAACGGTCCAGTGAAGATCATGCTCTGTAAGGCTCTGTGCAAACTTAGCAGTAACATAATGCCCAAGAGGATAACTATGCGTATGGAGTACCATTTTTGGATGCCCTGTTGTACCAGAGGTAAAATATATAAGCATTGGATCAGTGCTTAGTGTTTTACCAACTTCTTTTTGTGGAAGTTCGGTTGGCATATCGTTCATTTCTTCATCATAGTTGTACCACCCAACTCTTTTACCGTCAATAAGCATCAAGTGCTTAAGTGTTGAACACTTTGCTTTAACTGCTTCAACAATATCTGCGTGATCCATATCTGTAATAACCATACATGCCTCAGCACGATTCACCCTATATTCAACATCTTTAGATGTCAATAAAACTGTACCTGGCATTGGAACAACACCGAGCTTAAACATACCTATAAGAGCAATATACCATTCAGGGATACTCTGTAAAATAACAAGAACCCTGTCGCCTTTCTTTACGCCAATTTTTCTAAGAACGTTTGCAAATTGATTAGATGCAGATTTAAGATCATAAAAAGTATGATAACGGTCATGCTTGCCAGATCGATCTATAGATATTAACGCTAGTTTAGTTCTGTCCTCAGCCCATTTGTCGACAACATCAAAACCAAAGTTATAATATTTTGGCACTTCCCATTTAAAACTATTGTATAGCTCATCATATCTATCTTTATTCTTCATAATTTTAGCCATAATCTCCCCTTCAACCATCTCTACAAACCCAATCGTCTAGCAATAACCATTCGCTGTACTTCGGAGGTTCCTTCTCCAATTTCACACAATTTTATATCCCTAAAATATCTTTCAACAGCATAATCCGTAGAGTAACCATATCCGCCAAAAATCTGGATAGCTTTTCTAGTTGAACGCATTGCCATCTCAGAGGCAAATAATTTAGCCATAGAAGCTTCTTTTGAAAACCTAACCCCTTGATCTTCCATATGGGCAGCGCGATAAACAAGTAATCTAGCAGCATCAATTTCTGTTGCCATATCAGCAATCATCCACTGAATAGCTTGGAATTTACTTATTGGTCTCCCAAATTGTTGTCTTTGAGTTGCATATTCTATGCTATCTTCAAGAGCTGCACGAGCGATACCAACAGACATTGCGCCAATAGCTGTACGTCCACGATCCAAGATATTCATAGCCCCAACAAAACCATTTCCTTCTTTACCTAGAAGATTTTCTTTTGGGATTCTGCAATCTTCAAAAATTAATTCGGCGGTATGACTTCCACGAAGACCCAGTTTATCTTCAAGTTGTCCGACTTTGAAGCCTTTTGTACCCTTTTCTACGATAAAAGCGCTAATTCCTCTTGCACCCTTACTTTTGTCAGTCATAGCCATTACTGTCACCACATCTGCAATATCCCCGCTAGTAATGAACTGTTTTGTACCGTTAATAACCCACTCATCTTTATCCAATACAGCAGTTGTTTGTGTCGAAGCTGCATCAGATCCAGCATTAGGCTCAGTTAATGCCCACGAAGCAAAACCTTCACCGCTACAAAGTTTTGGCAAATATTTCTTCCTTTGTTCTTCTGAGCCGTGTTCATAAATATGACCAACGCCTAAAGAGTTGTGGGCCTCGACAATTATTCCTGTAGATCCACATACCCTTGAAATCTCTTCAAGAGCAATCATGTAGCTTATTCGATCAATACCTGCCCCACCATATTCTTGAGGAATTGTCATGCCCATTAGCCCCATCTTACCCATCTTTTTATACAAGTCTTTTGACAAATATTCTTCTTTGTCATTTTTAGCAGCAATTGGTTTTAATTCTTTATTGCAAAATTCACGGATTGTTTTTTGAAAAAGTTTATGCATATCTGTAAGGTTGAAATCCAAATCAAATCACCAAACCCGTGATATGATACTCCTTCAAAAATGTTTAGGTAAAATTCTACTTAATTGTTCGGAAAACATTATTTTAAAATCTTGCCAGTTTCCATATACCACAAATACAAATCAAGCTCTGCCAACGTAAGATTGGTTTCTTTTGCTATTTTTCTTAAAATTTCTTCAATTTCAAGATATTTCTTTTTAGATATTGTTTTTGGTTTTTCTATCAAATCAAAATTTACGAGCACATCAATTATATGAAAATCTATTATCGCATAATCATCAAAACCTATGTTTCTTAAAAAATGACTGCTCTCCTTGTAGCCCAAACCTTTGATATTATTTACAAACCATTCTCTAATTGCTCTTTTGTCACGATGTTGAATGATTTTTCTCAATTGATCTTTGAACTTTTTTGATTCTATGATATATTTTGCTCTGTTATTTGGAAATCTATGCCCATATTCCTTGAGTTTTTTTGATAACTCTTCTTGTGAATCTGTTAAGAAACAGTGTCCAATTTCATTTTGAATTTTAATGGATTTTTCAGCGTTATAATTTGCCGTTAGAATACAGAAACATATTTCTTTAAAAAGTTCGTTGTTATTCTTTTTATCTATACTTTTAAATTCTTTTATTCTCTGATTAATTATATTTTTAATTTCGGTTCCTTTAAGTGATTCTATCCTACTTATTAACTGTTGCATTTATTACCATATTCTTTAATTAATATTAAAATAAATGGAAGGGGTGACCAAAGCATTGGAGAGGGTCCTTAAAAAGACTATTGAGGAGAGGAGGAAAGGATGGGATATTAAAATGATTATTCTCCGACGCTTTGCACCCCTATTATGCAGTAATCCTAAACGATTTTAGTATTTACCACCCCATTATCTGTATCTGTGTTTTTTGCATTATTATACTTTGGTTAACAATCGTTAATATAACAACCCATATTTAAATATTTTGGCCATATCGGCTTCATCCCGTAATGGCCAAGATGGTGATAATCCTCAGGTACATCAAATAATAGTTAATAGGTGCAATAATAGAGCTACAACCCCTAAAATAAATAACGTTGCAGGAAAGTAGCTAATTGCAACATTAGTTGCTACTTCTTCACCGTATTTATCGTATTTGATATGGGCAGATTTGACTAACCGCTTTTCAAGATAATAATCAATGTACATGGGAAATATAGATATTACAAGCACCCAAGGTTCTGAAAATGATAGATATAAAGCAATACTGATAGGGAGAGCCCAAAAAACTAAACTTTTAATTGTTCCTCTAAAATACTGGAACATGAAGAATGCTCCTATGAGAAAGAGAGTGATTTGAACGTAACTAATTCCAGCTATTATGGGAGTTGAGATTAGCATAACCATTGGTTGTGTCGAAAAGCAGTAGAATGCAAAGGTAACAAGTATTCCGCAGCTAAAAAACAAGAGAGGGACCTCGATAGGAACCTTTCTAAAAGAAAGATGTGTAGCGGGATAGTCCCATGCTCTTTTAGATATCCCACTATACTCTATGAAAAAATCAACAACCATTGCAATAAACCCAACCAACAAGGATACTATCAAGTACAAGGATTCCTGAGACATAATGAACAGTGTGACCAGTGCCACAAAACCAGCGACTATTGAAAGAAATCTTATGCGATTTCTTAGAGCAATCTCCATACGCCGCGGGATATCCAAATTAAAAATCTTGTTTTTAAAATCTTCAATGTAAGTTTTTGTTTGCTTTATTTTATTGTTGGCTGAACTCTTTGCTGCTTTATAGTGCTTATCCAATTCTTGTCGCATCAAATCACCTAATAACCATTTACTTTACTCTGCTATATAAATAATCCTTCATTAGTTAGTTAAAATAAACACCCCACGGGTCACAATAAAAACTACGGACAGAGTAACCAGATAAAAGAACGTGGTTTTCCATGTCTGTTCCCCTAAAATTGGTTTTATTTCCTCCACATTATCACCAAAGAAACAATGGGAAACAAATATATATGTTTTTTTAATTTCACATGTATGAAATATTAATGACATATATAAAGGGTGGGTAATGTATCATTGTATTGTCTTCTTGAAAAGTCCGCTGGTTTTTTTGGATTATTCGGAAATTGATGAAATCCTGAAAAATTATCTGAATCTAATAAATTCCGCTATCTGTATTTCATCAATTGTTTCTGTTTTAGAGTCAACAGTTATTGAACCCATGCATCTAACATGGTATCTCCAATAATTTATCATGCCTATTACTCTCACATGATGTGTTTCCAAAACCTCTATATTAATATGGAGAGATACATATCCATTATTTGCATTAATAATAAATGAGTTAGGTATGAACATTCCATTTTTCATACGGAAATCTTCAGCAACAAAGTGTATCTCATCCGGCTCAATATTCATATAATCATCGTTTTTCTTATTTATAACAAGTAGCGGCTTATTCCAAAATCTTGTTGTTAGTATTGTAGACCATGTTACCGTATAGTCATTGGAATTAACTTTTCCCCAAATCCATCCAAAATTCATGCCTGCAAATATCGTTACTCCCCAGTTATGATCATGATATCCAATACCATTAACGTTGATTTCTTTGTTTTTTATTTTAATGTGACCATTCACTTCTGTCCTTGGTAATATAACACCCCATTCACTTATAGGAGTAATGCCTTTCCAGCCTTTTGTACAGCCAACAAAACGTAACTCGGCAGATACTTCATCAATTTCCAAAGAAAGATCATATATCCAATCTCCCGTGATATTATCAATATACCCTTTCATGACTTGTTTTCTATCAAGCTTTATAAAAGGAACATCTGTAGATGCATAGAAATCCAGTAAATTACAGAGTTTCTTTTCGCTTGCCGTTAACTCATCGTTTTGATAAACATTAAGATTTGCACATACAAAACCTTGATTAATAATACTGAACACCTGTATACTTATTTGAATACTATATCCATCATTTAACAGTGCATCAAAATACCACCATTCTGTAAAATGTAATGTATCTGATCCATGGAATGCATCGTCTTCTAACTCAATGTCCTTAGGAGAAAAAACAAAACCATCAACTACATTTCCTAGCCACAAATTATATATTTTTCCTTTATAATTTTGGAATTTATCATTAACAGTATTCTTAATTCTGGATATTGGATGCAAGACATCAAATTGTTTTTCAAGAGATGATATGTTTGGAGAATGTGCTTCTTTACTTATAGATGGCACTACCGCAGAAGCGCTGAAAAATAGGAAAATAGTGAGTGATACAATTATCTTTTTCATATTTTATTCCCCCTAATTTATATTCTATACTTATTATTTATAACCTTTTTCTAGAAAAATAAATGAGAAACAAGCATATATGTTTTTTTACTCTCATACATATGAAATAAAATAGTCATACTTAAATAGCGGAATCTTATTTTTTGCCTCCAATTCAAAGAAATAATTAAGAGCATGTAAAAGAATCAACGTCCGTGTCGGAATTAGATGATGAGATGAAAAGATAATGGATGATAAAACTAGACGAGAGAAACACCAAATGAAAGACATTAGCATTATCATAACTGTTTATAAAAATCCACATCTACTTAGAGATTTAATTAGAAACTTGGGCAGTCAAATATCTGAAAAAGGGGAGATTATAGTAATAGCTGATGAGCCGAACCAAGAAACATTGAAGATTTTGAAAAAATATGATTCAGATATAAAATATTTCATCAACAAGAAACGAAAGGGAAAAGTTCATGCATTGAATTTTGCTGCAAAAAAAGCAAAAGGAAAAATACTTTTATTTCTAGATTCGGACGTAAAAATAAAGGACAGCAAGTTTGTTGAAAAGATCATCAAGGAAATCGAGGATACGTCTATCCTCGATGGGAAAATAAAAGTTGTAACCAACTCATTACTTTCTAGATTGGTAAGCATTGATTATTTCAACATGTATCTTTCCACCAGGTTATCCATATCAAAATTTAAATCACGTTTTGGGCTCAATGGAGTATGCTTTGCAATTAAAAAAGAAAAATTCTTTGAACTAAAAGGTTTCAAAAAAACAATAACAGAAGACGCAGATTTTGGAGTGAGAGCATCAATAGCAGATGCAGATATGAAATTTTCCAATAACTTAGAACTTTATACTCAATCACCAAACACATGGAAAGAGTGGTACAAGCAGAGAAAGAGATGGGCAATTGGCGGTTCCATGTGCATTCTCGATCACTTTAAATATCTTTTTCTTAAACCAAAGATATGGATTCCGATTTTGTTTACAGTTTATCCCTCTTTTATCTACATTTTTATTTATATGGTTTTACCAGATTATATTATCTACAAGCTAATATCTCTCGCTTTAAGCTTTCTAGTCTCTGTATTACCTGTGGGTGCCATATCCCCTGTTTTATTTACACTCTCTTCTGGAATTGTTATAGCAAAAGGAGCTTTTTTAGCATTCATCACTTTTATTATATGGTCTGCAATTATACTTATTGGATATAAAAAATATCGATGGGGTAAGATTAGATTGTATGATCTCCCCATATATTATTTCATCTACTCCCAAATTTGGTTCTATATAAGTTGCTTATTTTTTATTAAGGTCTGTATGGCCAGAGTAAGAAAAAAAGAAATCAAACTAGAAGACTGGAAAACCTAGTAAAATTATAACGATTTAATTATTTTCGTAAATTCTTTAATATTTCATCGATTTCTTTGTTTATAGTATTGGCAAGTTTTTCTGCTTCAGCTCCTGTTTTTCCAACCAATATAACAACTTTTTCTTTGATATCAGATAACTTTTTACTAATTGTCTCCACCATTTTATCACTCTTTGATTAGTAATATTAATAAATCCTTATTTAAGATTATCTTTAGGTTATGATGAATAATACTTGGTTTTTAAAAAAGTTTCAAATAAATAATTAGTTGATAAGATTGTGTTGTCTTTGTTGGTATGTCTTTATCGCTTTTAGAATATCTCTCTTTTTAAACTCAGGCCAATAAACATCTAAGAAATAAAGGTCTGAGTGTGCTGCTTGCCAAAGTAAGAAATTAGACAGTCTTTCCTCACCAGATGTCCTAAGAATCAAATCGGGATCTGGTAAACCGTTCGTATAAAGATAAGATGAAATAATTTCCTCGTCTATATTATCCAGTTTTAATTTTTCATTCCGCACGTCGCTTGCAATACACTGGATTGCCTGCAAAATTTCTTTTCTCCCACCATACGCAAGGGCGATGTTTAGAAAATGCTTATCGTAATTCTTTGTTTTATTCATAATCAGATTTGCTATATTTTGAACCTCTTTAGGCAAAGACTCTAAATGACCTATCACCCTAATACAGATTTCATTATCATGTACGCGATGGTCATTCAT
>Ga0190359_1001826_pt1 | contig 13055 bp, 10 predicted proteins | sample 48721823_MG_FD_161269 | JGI IMG/M metagenome (GOLD analysis project Ga0190359, IMG submission 161269) | Hydrothermal vent microbial mat bacterial communities from Southern Trench, Guaymas Basin, Mexico - 4872-18-2-3_MG | ecosystem: Environmental > Aquatic > Marine > Hydrothermal vents >...
TTTTATTTTGTTTCCAATAAGTAAAAATTCTAGCAATTTTTCAGAAATCTCTTGCATTTCTTACCTCCAGTATATTATCTCTAAAAATTCTTAAATTATTCTAACATATAGAGTTATTAAAACAAAAATGAATAGGACATTCTTTCAGTAAGAAAGGGGTAGTTGCGTCCTGTTTAAATGAGTAAGAACAGTTTTATTGAATATAAAGGAATTAAATTTCATTTTTAGAACATGTTATTCAAACTTATTAATTTCAAATCTTCACTTTCATTTAAGTTTTCAAATCCATTTTTTGAAAAAAGATAATATATTATTTTAGAAGGTGATATATTTAAGTCTTTTAGTAAGAATGGTATTTTCTTTTTTAATTTGTTAAGTGTTCTGTTGTCAATTTTTTTATCTGTCCATTTACACTCGCAGATATAAACTGTGTCGTCTTTTATACCTACAATGTCTATTTCATGACCGTTGCCCTACCATCTTCCGATTTTTTCGAGTTCAATATTTTTAAGCATATATTGTCTGGCAATTCTTTCGAATGTAAATGATATATGCTGAGAGATAGTTAACTTAATTTTTTCAAGAAGTTTTTTACCTAAACCTCTATAAATCATTTCTTTGTAGGGATGAATATATTTAAAATAAAATCTCAAATATTCATCTAAAATGTAGTAATATGATTTTCTTTTTGGTTTTTCTCTTAAAGTAATGGGGCTTTCGTTTTTAATTAATTCTAGTTCTACTAGTTTTGAAAGATAAGTTCCTATGCTTTTGTATTCCATGTTTGAATTAATTGCAATTTCATTTGGAGTGGTTTTTCCATTTGCAATTGAAATCAAAACAGAATAATAATTTGAAGGATGCTTTTTAAATTCTTCAAGTGTTAAAAATTTTCCTTCTTCAACTAAAAATTCTCCTGCTGTTAAAACTTTTTCTTTTAGTGCAGTGTAAAAATTATCATATTCTAAAAATTCAAGTAAATATAATGGAATTCCATTGGTAACACCATATGCAAGAACATAATCTTCTTTTAATTTGAAGTTTAAAAATTTAATGGAATCAAAGAAATCAAGAGGGAAAATTTTATACTGTCCTGTTATTCTTCCATAGATAGGGCTGTTTAATGAAAGAGAGATTTTTTCAATCATACCACTGTATGAACCACATAAGATAAATTTTACATTTTTTTCGAAAAACTTTTATCCCACCATCATTGGAAAATAGATAAAAATGAATTATCTTTCATGGGTATATACTGAAACTCATCGAAGATTATTGTTTTGATATTTCTTTTATCAATTGCCAATTTTAAAAAGGAAAAAACTCTTCCCATGTGAATATTTTTGACGTTTCAGGAAGATTTAACAGTTCTTTAATTTCGTTCATAAATCTATTCATTAAAGAAATGCTTCCTGAAAGGTCTGCGGTGAAAAATAACCCATTTTTAATGATGTTTTCTAAGAGAAATTTTTCCCCACTCTTCTTCTACTATATATAATTATCAATTCAGGTTTTGGAGATGAAATCTTCTTTAAAAGATATTCTTTTTCCTTTTTTCTGTTTATGTCATATTTTCTTAAAATATATTTTCTAAAGATAAATTTACTAAATATATCTTTAGTAAATTAAAAATGACAAATAAATCGACCTTTTATACACGGTTTAAGTTGTAATCCAGAAATTTTGAAAGAGTACTTCTAGTTTAGAGTGGGTTTTTAAAAAGTAAACAGTCATATTGGTACAAAATAAGCAAGAAATGGCTCCATACTGGAGCCATTTTAGAGTTTTGGTGAATTTATTGAGGAAGAGGTGTTTTAGTAACTTTAACATTGCTTTTAGTAATGTAAACATTATAAAGTTTCTTTTTGAAAATTACCTTGAAATTCATTGAGTTCCAATGTTCAGGAAGCCATGGAGTAAATAAAAGTTCGTTTTCTTTAATTTTCATTCCTCCAAATCCAAATACTGCTGCTTGCCAGGTTCCACCGGCACTTGCTGCATGAATTCCATGGTCCGTATTACCCTGGTTGTTTTCAAGGTCTACAAGAGCTGTTCTCATGAAATGCTGATATGCTTTTTCGTGATTGCCAATTGTCAATCCTAAAATTGCATAAATACTCGGACTAAGTGATGATTTGTGCATGGTTCTTGGTTCGTAATATTCGTAATTTATTTTTTTGGTTATATAATTAAATTCTTCCGGTAATACAAACATCGCCATAATTACGTCAGGTTGCTTTATCAATTGATAATTATTAAGTTTTGTTAAATCCACGCTTTCTGGCCAGATAGGCATGTTTTTATCATCAAACTTTGTGATTATTTTATCCTCCAAATTAAAATAACCTTCAAATTGTTCGATTAAATGAGATTCTTTATTCCAGGGTATATATAACTTGTTTATTACATCTTTCCAGTGATTTATTTCTTTTTCTGTTATTCTTACTTCTTCGACTATTTTTTCATATTCTTTTGGGTACTCTTCCTTGAGAACTTCCAAATATTCGACAGCCTTTTCAATATTCCATTTTGCAAGGAAATTGGTGTAGAAGTTGTTGTTTACATGTTCATGAAATTCATCCGGGCCTATAACATCATTTATTTCATATCTATCTTTTTTGCTGTTATATTCTGCACGAGTACTCCAAAATCTTGCTGTTTCAAGCAATATTTTAATTCCATAATTTAAGAAGAATTCCCAATCATCTGTTGCTTTTAAATATTCAAGTACAGCAACTGCAATATCTGCAGTTATATGGTATTCTATGTCTCCGGTCCAAATCCTTACCTTGTTGCCATAGTAATCTTTCCCCCATTTAGGAGTTTCTTCTTCACCCGTATCTGCAGATTCCCAAGGGTATTGTGCACCACTGTAACCATTTTTATTTGCATTTTCCATAGCAGCTTTTAATGTATGATATCTATACATCAACATTGATCTTGCAGCTTTAGGATAGGTGTAAATGTAAAATGGTAGCATATAAATTTCTGTATCCCAGAATACATGACCTTTGTATCCCTCACCATGTAAACCTTTAGCAGCAAGGCTAACTTTTTCATCTTCGGGATTTACCATTGAAAGTAATACAAAAATATTGAATCTTAATGCTTTGTCAGCTTTTTCATCACCCTCAATTTTTATGTTTGCAATATCCCAGATATTTTCAAGTAATTTTTTGTGTTCATCAAAAAGCTTTTCAAAACCAACCTTTTTTGCTTCATCTAATCTTTTTAAATTTTCTTCAAATAGATTTTCAGTTTCTCTATTTGATAGAATGCTTGTGTATAAAATAACAGAGATTTTCTTTCCTTTTTCAGGAAAAATTTCTGTTGTTTGGGTAATATGGTCAATTAAATCTCTTGAGAGCATGTTTCCTTCGCTTTCTAGTGATGATATTATTGACACTTTGTAATTTGATTCTCGAGTATGTGCTTCTGTATAGATAAATTCCTCGGTAATTTTGGTATTTTTGAGTATGTAATGCTTAACTTTTTCTGCAGGAGTTTTCTTTGAGTTTTTAGTTGTTCCATCTATAAAATGTTCAATATGTATTTTTTCAGTATAGTTTTCTGGAATAATTTCGTATTTAGCTAATGCAAGATTTCTTCTTTTAAAACTCAAAAATCTAAGTCCCTGTATTGTTGTTATACGACCCTTTTTATCTTTGATTTTTAAATATTTATAAAGAGTTGCATTCTTCATATTTAAATATTTCTTATATTCAAGTATTTCACATTCAAGTGGATTTAAAAATTCATCTCCAATATATATTCTAAGACCCCAGAAATATGGTAAATTCACAAGTTCTTTTACCTGTGCTTCTGATTTATCAAATACTCCCGCAACATATGTTCCAGGAGTTTCTTCTTCAAATAGTTCTTCGTGAGTTCCTCTAACACCAATTTTCCCGTTTGCAAGTGTAAATATAGTTTCTTTTACATTGTTTACTTCAAATTTTGTGTCTTCAATTATCCATTCATTTGCTGTCATATTCATCCTCCTTAGAGCATAATTTTTTCAGAAAATCAATGTTGATTTCTTTTAGTGAATTAACAACAACATGAGCATGGGACAATTCCTTTTCGTTTCCATGTCTTGCTATTCCAATTGTTTTCATGCCAGCATTAATACCGGCATTAATTCCTTCAATAGCATCTTCAATCACAATACAATTTTTACTATTGACACCGAGCCTTTTAGCAGCTATAAGAAAAATTTCCGGGTCTGGCTTTCCTTTTTCAAAGTCATAGCCGGTTACAACTGCGTCAAATAAGTCTATAATACCAATTTTTTCGAGAATAAGTTTTGTATTTTTACTTGAAGATGCAACTGCTATTTTTATGTTATTTTCTTTTAGCTCCAAAATCAAATTCATCGTGTCTTTGAAAACTTCTGGAGGTTCCAATTTAACAAACTCTAAAAAATATCCTTGTTTTTCATCTGCCATCTTTATTAAGTCTTCTTTTTCAACATCTGTTGCAACGGATGCTATTCCATCGAGTCTAGGTTTTCCATCGACTTTCTCTTTATAAACCTGAAAATCAAAGTAATAACCGTGGTTTTCAAACATCTTTTTCCACGCTTTAAAATGAATAGGAACAGTATCGGTTATAACTCCATCCATGTCAAATATAACAGCTTCAAGCATATCTTTCCTCCTTAACCTTTTAGTGCTGAGAGTTTTCCAGTTTCAACAAATTGTTTTTGGAAAGAAAAGAAAATTATTATCATAGGAATTGTCATGAGAATTGTTGCTGCCATCATGTACTGCCAGAAAGTATAATATGAAGTTTTGAAAAAGTTAAGCCCCATCGTTAGGGTATACATTTCTTTGCTTGAAGTAATTATTAATGGCCACATAAAGTCATTCCAGGCACCAAGAAAAGTATAGATTGAAAGCGCAGTTATCGCTGGTTTAGCATTGGGTAGTACTATTTTAAAGAAAGTTTTAAAGATACCAGCTCCATCGATTACTGCTGCTTCTTCAAGCTCCTTTGGGAAATTGAGGAAGAATTGCCTCATAAGGAAAAGACCAAAAACACTTGTAAGTTTTGGAACAATTAACCCCGGATAAGTATTAACAAGGCCAAATTTCACCATGAGGTTATACTGAGGTATCATTGTTACCTGAAATGGAACCATCATTGTAGCAAGAAAAAGAATAAACCAGAAATTTTTAAGTGGAAATTTTAATCTTGCAAATGCATAGCCTCCAAGTGTGTCTAGAAGAAGATTTCCTAATGTAAGAGCAAGAGCGTAAATAACAGTATTTAAAAACCACCTTGAATAATAAGGTACAACTTCAAATATCTTTTTATAATTTTCAAATGTAGCATCAACCCCAAAAACTTTTGGAGGAACTCTAAAGAAATTTATATTTGGTGGCCACTGCATTATATCAACACCAAATTTTTCTCCAGTAACTGGATCAACACCGTTTAATGGTGTAATTGAAACCAAAAATGCCCATATAAATGGAAATAATGAAACAATTGCGTAAATAATTAAAATTGAATATGAGATTATAAACGAAATTTTCAATTTTTTGTTCATCATTTTCACCTCAGTACGTTTCTTTAACTAATTTTCTCTGGATAAGTGTTAAAGAAAGTATAATTGCAAATAAAACAAGGGATAAGGCTGAAGCATATCCCATATTTCCATATTCAAATGCATTTTTGTATATGTAGAAGGAAATTGTTATGTTTCTCATATTTTTTATTAGGAAATATATTTGATCAAAGACCTGCATACACCCAATAGTTCCCATTGTCGCAACGAAAAGGATTTGGGGGCGTAGCAGAGGCAGTATTATTTTCCAGAATATTTTATTCGGAGTTGCACCATCAATCCTTGCAGCTTCATATATAGAACTTGGAATATCCTGTAATCCTGCAAGGAAAGTTATCATGAAATAACCTGCAGTTGTCCAGATATTCATAACCATAATTGCTGGAAGAGCAGTATTTGGATTTTCAAGCCAGGCAATTGGCTGAAATCCAAAATATCCTAACAAACGATTTAAAATACCTGGTTTTGAGTATATCATCCAGAAAATCATTGAAATAGCTGCTGATGAAGTTATAGAAGGTATGAAGAATGTAAGTTTGAAAAATTTCACACCTTTTATTTTAGAATTTGCAGCTACTGCAAGAATCAGTGCAAGGAAAGTTTGAACGGGTACAACTATTACAGTGTAAAAGAAAGTATTAAACAGTGAAATTCTAAAATACTGGTCATTAAACATTTTTTTGAAATTCAAAAGCCCTAAAAGGTTCGGAATATATCTTTTGAAATATTTTTTACCACTTTTTAGATATTCAGACATAAAATCAGATAATTTCATTTCTTTATTTAGTCTTCCATGAACAAAATCTTTTAGTAGTTTTTGTGTGTCAAAGTTTTCTAAAATTATTTTTTCCTTGGTTTCATCCAGGTTTACACCAACATCATATTTTATAAATGATAGAAGATCAAAAAAATCAATTATCTCATCAACTGATGAAACATCAGTTTGAAATACACCAAGGTGAAATTCAAGAGCTTCTTGAGGATTGAATTTTGTTTCAAGATTTCGAGCATTTAAGGGGTTATAATCGGTAAAGCTGTAATAAAATGCTGCAAATATTGGATAAATTGTAAAAGTTAAAATTGTAATAATAATTGGCAAAGCAAATAGATAACCAGCTATAGCTTCTTTGGTTTTTCTTTTCATAAAACACCTCCGAAAAAGAGGGGGTAGTTCCCCCCTCTACTATAGTTATTTACCACTTACCCAATCAAAGTAGTTGTCTTTAATTTGTTTTAGAGCTTCATCCAGAGTAATTTTCCCGTAGAATAGGTCTTTTAATCTTGAATTAATTTGATCGTTTGCAATTGAGAAAATACCAGTTGGTGTTGGAACCTTCCATGGATAAGCATATTCTGCACCTTTATAGAAAGGAACTTTAATAGGATCTGTGTCTTTTGCTGCGATGTCTTTTCTTGATGCTAGAACTCCTGCTCTTTCAACAAATATTTCCTGTCCTCTTGTTACGAGAAATTTTAATACTTCCCATGCTTCATTTTTATGTGGTGTATTTCTGTTAATTGACCAGGAGACTGTGTAGACCATTGTAACCTTTCTGATAAGGCTTGGCATTTCAACAACACCGATCTTCTTGAAAACATCAGGATAGGAACCTTTTAAGAATCCTATTGTCCATGGCCCTGTCATAGCCATTGCAACTTTTTCTTTTCCAAGAGCTTCACCAATCCATCCGGCACCAACTTCTTGTGGTTCAACAGCTACTTTGTATTTGGTTACCATGTCAACATAGAATTTTATACCAAATCTTGAGGCAGGGGTGTCAAGAGCAGTGTTCAAATTTTCGTCAACAAGGCTTCCACCTGTACCAAGTATGAAAGGAATAACTCTGTTAAAGTCTGCAGCTAAAACTAAAGGAGTTTCAAAACCTTTTCTTTTTAGTTGAAGTGCTTTATCAAGAAGATCGAACCAGGTATCTTCGCTTGTTGGATATGGTACTCCATATTTATCAAATATTTCTTTGTTGAAGAAGAATGCAAGAGTGGAGAAATCTTTTGCAATACCATATACTCTTTCGTTGTACTTAAATGCATTAACTAGTGGTTCAAAGTATGCATTTAAATTAAAGTTATCTTTTTTGATAAAAAGGTCTAAGGGTAATAATATATTCTTTCCGGCAAGTTCTTCAAAGAAGTAAACATCAACGTAGAAAATGTCTGGAGCTGTTCCTGCTGAAATCCTTGTCTTAAGGGTTTCAAGGTAATTCCCTGGAATAGGTTCCCAGTCAACTTGTATATCCTTGTGTGTAGCATTAAATTCATCAACTGCAGCTTTTATAGCAGCTTCCTCATCTGGATTACCAGGCCAACCAGAAATAGTTATAGTTGTTACAGAAAATGATAAAGAAACCATCAAAACAGTTAAAACTACCAAAAATACCTTTTTCATACTAACACCCTCCTTTTTGTAAGTGAAATCGATTACATTTTTGAAAATCAAAAAAAGAACAAAGATTATTTTTGGAATTTTAAAGTGCTTTCCCTTGCAGAAACTTCGACAGGTAATAACATACTAGCTACTTTTTCTTTGTTTATTAATTTATGTAGCATCTTAGCTGCATTAAAACCAACATCAAAGATATTTTGATTAATAGAAGTTATTCCAAGTATTTTTGATGAAGGTAAATCATCAAAACCTATTAAAGGTTTTTCTATACCAGTTTCTTTCATGTAATTGAAAACCCCATACGCCATTAAATCTGATGCACAAAAAATCCCATCATATTTTTTTAGTTTTACACTTTTTGCAATTCTATAACCTGATTCTTTTGAGAAATCTCCATACTTTATTTCCAGTTCAACGCCTAACTCTTCTTTTGCCTTTAACACCCCGGAAAGTCTTTGCTCGGTTACAACAGGTCCTTTGCTTCCACTGATATATAGTATTTTTTTACAACCTATTTCAAATAAATGTTTTATACCTAAATATCCACCCTGGTTATTATCTGGATCAATATAGGTGAAGTTATTCTTTTTGTTTCTACCTATAACAACATATGGAAAACCTTTGGAGTTTAAATATTCGATTCTTTCATCATTTTCTCTTAAGTCTGTGATAATAAAGCCACTTACAAGTTTACTTTTAATAAGTTTTTTATAATGTGATAAACCAGACTTTTTATCACATGAATCAAGAACAAGTTTTAAATCGTGATGAAAAAGATACTCAAGAACACCATTCAAAAAAGGGTTCGTATATGAATCTTCAGTAGGTAAAGAATTTCTGATTAATAGGATTCCGATAAAATTTGACTGTCTTTTTCTAAGGCTTTTTGCAAAATGATCAGGTTCGTATTTATACTCTTCAATTATTCTCAATATTTTTTCTCTTGTTTCAGGTTTAACTTTTGGCGAATTGTTAATTACTCTTGATACAGTAGCAACAGAAACACCTGCAAGCTTTGCTATATCTTTTATTTTCAAAGAGATTCCCCCTCGTATGTAATCGATTACATTCAGATATTACCAAAAAATTATTTGAATAAAAAATTTAATTTTTTGTTATTAATTTGGATTGTATAGATTCTCATAAGATTAATTAAAAAATTCTAAGGTTTGTTAAAAATTTCGTGTTTTCGAAAAAATATTTTGAGTATTTTTCAATAAGATGACTAAATCAGTACCGATTTAGTCAGTTCGTTGACTAAATATGGCCCAATTTGGTCAGTGAAGTGACTATATGTTATAATACAATTAGCCCGGGAGGTGGAAAATATGGATTTTTCATACGTATACAGGCAAAATCCATGGTGGGAAGATAAAGAATCAATATATTTTGACATGCATATAAGAAAGTTTGAGAAAAGTAAATTTAAATATATACCTTATTTTATGAATGAATTAGAAAATTATAAAAATGGAATTTATATAATAAAAGGTCCAAGACAAATTGGAAAAACAACGGTATTAAAATTGCTTATAAAAAATCTCATTGAAAAAAATATTAACCCATCAAATATTCTCTATGCTACGCTTGATTTAGTAAAAGATGAAAATGAACTTACCCAACTTTTGCTTGATTATTTTTCAATGAAGGGAAAAAGTGATAACAAAGAAAAAGTATATTTATTACTTGATGAAGTTTCCAGTGTAACTAATTGGCAAAAATCAATAAATTATTTATATAATACCGGAATATTAGAAAATACATTTGTTGTGTTAACTGGTTCCTCATCATATGATCTAAAAAAAACTTCAGAAAGGCTTCCAGGCAGAAGAGAATCTGGAAAGGATGTCGTGTATTTACCGATTACTTTTAGAGAGTATATTGTGCAAAAATACAATATTGATTTTCGGTATAAACTGGAAGATTTATTTGAAATGGATGAGGGTGAGTTAAAGGCGGTAAATTTAAGAAATTCAAGATTCAAAGATGATTTTAAAACGTACGTTTCAACTGGAGGGTTTCCAAAAGTAATTAATGATTTTTTGGAAAATAATATTATTCCAGAAGAAACCTTAAATGTATATAAAGATTATTTATATGGTGATATTGAACGATTTAATCGATCAAGGCTGATATTAAATCAATTACTTTTTAAAACACCAGATTTGATAGGTCAACGTTTTTCCTGGAATTCACTTTTTAATGATATAGAAGGAGTTAATTCAAAAAACACAGTTGAAGATTATTTCAATTTATTAAGTATGAATTTTCTTTTTGGAATATTGTTTTTCTATGATTTTTCCAAAAAAACAATTAAGCCTAAAAAACAAAAAAAGATTTACCCTGTAGATTTGATTATTACGTTTGTAATTGAACATATTACAAACAGTAAAATTGAATTACCTATAAAAATTGAACAAATTGTCTTTACACATCTTTTAAGATATTCGAAAAACTTATCTGAAGGATTAATACTGTATAATGGCCCATACTTTTGGTATTCACAAAAAGGGAGCGAAATAGATTTTTTAATTGATTTAAAAAATGAAACTATACCTATAGAAGTTAAATTTCAAAATAATATTTCTCCGTCTGATTATTTCACAATGAAAAAAGTATTTCAAAAAGGAATATTGGTAACAAAAAACACTGTATTTAAAAAAGATAATATAATTGCACTTCCAATTGAAACATTTTTGTTATTTTTATAAATAATTTCCCTCTAACAAAATTTTGGATTTTCTTCATAATTATATTATAGTCTAAACTATTATAGTTTAAACTATAATATTTTTAACTATAATATGGTATAATTTTTTAGGGGTGATATTATGAAATTCGTTGATAGAGTTGATGAGATGAATTTTTTAGAAAAAGAATATAATAAAAAGACTTCTTCTTTTGTAGTATTATATGGTAGAAGAAGGGTTGGAAAAACAAGACTTATAAAAGAATTTATTAAAGACAAAAATAGCGTTTATTTTTTGGCAACTGAGGAAAATGAGATTGAAAACATCAAAACATTTCAAAATATCCTCTATTCAAAATATAAAATTCCTCTATTGTCAAATAATAAAGTTTTAAGCTGGAATGATTTGTTTTATATAATTTCCACTTTAGATTTGACGAAAAAAATGGTTATTGTAATAGATGAATTTCAATATTTACTACAGTCAAATAAGGGGTTTTCTTCCATTTTGCAAAAGGTTTGGGATGAATATTTAAAAGATAAAAATATAATGCTTATAATTTCAGGATCAACACTTTCAATGATGAAAAGAGAAGTTCTTTCTTATTCAAGCCCATTGTATGGAAGAAGAACAGGTCAAATACATCTAAAACCAATTAGATTTGAATATTTCAAAGATTTTTTTGAAAATAAAGATGTTGATTTGATTAAACTCTATTCTTTAACTGGTGGAATTCCAAAATATATAGAGATGCTTGAAGTTTGCGGTGATATATATGATACTATTAAAGAAAATTTTTTAAATGTTAATTCCTATTTTTTCGAAGAACCTTATTTTTTACTTGAAAAAGAATTAAAAGATATAGGTTCATATTTTTCATTAATAAAGGTTATTGCAAATGGAAATAACAAACTGGGGAAAATTTCAGCGAATTTGGGTATAAAACAAACATCTTTAAGTTATTATTTAAACAACTTAATTGAGCTTGACATTCTAAAACGAGAAGTTCCAGTAGTAGAAAAGAATCCACAAACAAGTAAAAAAGGTTTATATAAAATTAAAGATAAATTTCTGAATTTTTGGTTTAAATTTGTTTATCCATACAAAAGTTATATAGAAATAGGTAATATAGATTTTGTTTTGAACATAATCAAAAAATCTTTTATAGAAAGACATGTAAGTTTTGTATATGAAGATATCTGCAGGGAAAAATTAATAAATTTAAATTTAAAGAATAGACTACCAATAAAATTGTCTAAAATTGGAAGATGGTGGGAGAAAGATTCAGAAATAGATATTGTAGGAATAGATGATAACAACAACCCCATTCTTTTTGGTGTATGTAAATTCACAAAAAGTCCAATAGACTTAGATGTATATTATCTTTTAGTAGAGAAGACAAAAAAACTTTTAAAAAATGAGAATATGAATTTAGATAGTTTATATTTTGTTTTCTTTTCATATAAAGGTTATACGAAAAGTTTTATTGAAAAAGCAAAAAAAGGAAAAAATATACTTATTTTTGAAGGAGATAGTACCTAGCTTGTTAATAAATGTAATCGAAATTTCTGGATGAAAGTGTTTGATGATTTGGTGAGCAGAGGGGTAAAGAAGGTAATGGCGGTAAGCGACAATTTTCCAAGCATGAACGACGAAAGAAACTTGCGTATCCAGAAGCAGAACATCAACTCTTTGGAGTTAAATGTGTTTTTGATACGGGTAAGGTTAAAAGAAAAAAGCAGGAAAAATCTTATATCGAAAATCAAAGGTGTGGAATATGAGCTTTTACAACTTTTCAATCTTAGGTATACTAACCAGGCACAATTTTATTGACAAGTCTTGCTTTTCTTCAAAACAAAGTCTAATGACTTCTTCTTTTGGTTTAGAAGAATACTTTTTAAATTTCTGTCCTTTCTTAACTAAAGAAAAGCATCCTCTAGGGGGTGTTTCTGTTTCATTCTTGTGGTTTAGTGCAGCCATTCGGAAATTTTAATTTTATATGCTAACAACACTGTTACTTTTTATTTTCAAGCATAAATTAGCATAACCAAGAATCAGTGAATATTCTTCTATATTTCGTTTTTATGTTAGGATTTTCACAAAATACGGGTATTGAAAAATTTTGATTTGTAAGTGATAATTTAATTGGACTTTCCACAATTGCACAGGGAGGTATTTAAAAATGGAAATTAGCAAAATGGGTAATCTTAAAGCTCCTGGTCCACTTTATGAAATGGCACAGAATCAGTTTTTAAAAGCAGCAAAACTTATGGAACTTGATCCTAACATTGGAAACTTTCTCCTTTGGCCACAGAAAACTTTGGTTGTTCATTTTCCAGTAGTAATGGATGACGGAAGAGTAGAAATTTTTGAAGGATATAGAGTACAGCAC
>Ga0190359_1001830_pt1 | contig 13046 bp, 16 predicted proteins | sample 48721823_MG_FD_161269 | JGI IMG/M metagenome (GOLD analysis project Ga0190359, IMG submission 161269) | Hydrothermal vent microbial mat bacterial communities from Southern Trench, Guaymas Basin, Mexico - 4872-18-2-3_MG | ecosystem: Environmental > Aquatic > Marine > Hydrothermal vents >...
TGAAATCATGTTAACCTTATAACCTTTTTTTGTTTCCATTTGTCCTTTTTCGGTTTACTGTTTCTGATTCGAATAACGAACTCGTACATTCCCCCTGAATTTTTAACTGTAAACGGTAAGCTGAAAACAGACAACAACACGTTTTCATTTAAATATCACCCTTTTTTCATGGGAATAAATGGTAAAACTATTGCCCCGCGCGAATCCGATTAATGTAATACCCATATCGCGGGCACGCAGTACCGCCTGATGAGTCGGGGCGCCGCGGGATATAATAATCGGAATTCCGCACGTACGCGCCTTCTGCAGTATCTCCGATGATATCCTCCCGGAGCAGAAAAGAATAGTTTCCGACAGATCGATCGTATCCATGAGCGCCTTGCCGATTACCTTGTCCACCGCATTATGCCTGCCGATATCATCGAGACAAAAGGCGGGTGTCTCACCACGAACGCTGAGCGTGGCGGTATGAACCCCGCCGGTGGATTTATACAAGTCGGAGCAGCGCTGCAGCCATTGCGCCATTGCAGCTATCTGCGCTCCGGTGATTGTCAGTGAACCGGTGACTGGGGAGCGGTACGCCACTTCATGAATATTTGCATACATTACTCCTTTTCCGCAACCACTTGTATACAATCGTTTCCCCAGCAGTGAAGGGTCGAAAACATTTTCCGCCTCAACTGCGGCAATCCATTTTGTCGTATCGAGAGAAATGGCGTGAATATCACCCGGTGTTTTGATAAAGCCTGACGTATACAGAAATCCACAGGTTAATTCCCGCAGGTCGCAGGGTGTGCAGAGAAGGGTTGCAATCTCCCTGTCGTTTATCAGTATGGTAAACGGAACTTCAGTGGCTACCGGTGCAGGAGACTTCTCAATTGCGCCGTTCTTCAATCTGACAACGTCGAATTCCTCCGAAGGACCGAAATCAGTGCGCTCGTTCATTAACCTTACCCTGCAGCTTTCTGTAATGTTGAAAGAAAATTCCGGAAATCATCCGGGGTGTTGAGGTTGACATACCATGAATTATCCGGCGACGGCACAATGGATGTGGTGCATTCGTGAAAGAGCTCGATAATTCGTCGTTTTTTTTCTTTAAGAACCTTTTGGGCGGCCGGCGCCGCTGCTTTGGTATATACCGCAAAGAGTGGTTCGCATTGCCCCTCCGCAAATGAAGGCGCAGCAATATCATATTCTTCCGATTGGGCAAGAAGCTCAAAGAGAAGTGTCATGTTAACCACCGGTATATCACAGGCGATTACAAAATTCACCGGTGATCGGGAAGCTTCCAGAGAGGAGTATATACCCATGAGCGGTCCGTGACCCTCTTCGAGGTCTTTTACCACGGTTATGTTTTTAAACGAGATTTCTTTTTCGGCGCTGATTGACAGAATGGTGTCATCAAAATAGGGTTCCAGCAGATTCTGAAGCCGCAAGACGTTTTTTTTACCGTCAATCTCCAGCAGCGCTTTATCGGTGCCCATCCTCCTGCTTTTTCCGCCGGCTAGTATTATTGCCGAGGTATGAACGGGCCGTGACCCGGCCAGCCAGACAATCTTTTTCACGATTGTTTTCGGGAGTTCGAGCCGTGCGCAGAGCTGTTCAGTTACTTCAGGTGCAACCCTGGCTCCGCGAATGATGTCCGCTTTTTTCCGCGCTTCCACAGCCGACGGTTTCTGTGGTGAACCGGTCAGGTAAATAGCACAGTCAGGAGTGATTTCATTTAGAATCCGGTTGCTTTCAATAATGAGGTACGCCGCATCCTGATGATCTTTGCGTATGGTATCGAATGAGGTCCCCGTATGATAGAACACACCCGCTTTGCCCTCCCTGAGTGCCCCGTGTCCGATTTTAATATATACCGCATTATGCAGCAGGTTAACTATCTTGAGCGCAAGACTGGTTTTCCCGACGTTTGAATGGGCGCCTGAAACTACGATTGTTTTCACTATTTAAAGCAACCCAGCTGGCATCCGGCAATTTTAATGCTGTTTTCATTGCAGCATTTTCCAATTTCCTGCATAGGGATGTTGTGCTCCTCTGAGATCTGAAAAGCCTTTGCACAGAAGAGCTTTTTCTTTCCGTTGACTTCAACAGCCGCGTCCATAACTTTTTCCCGTATTTCTTCTTTGTCCATAGATAATCCTTTTCATATTAACAATGACATAACCAAATGTGTATTAAAAATTACGTACAGCCTCTTAAAAACGGCTATTTTTCAATAATTTTTTTCAAATGCCGGTTATATGATTTTTTTATGCAGAGATGTACTTCATTCCGGTATTTTTTCCATCCTTTAAGGAGCTGTCGTCCGAAATCAGTCAGTTCCGTTGAGCCGCCGCTGGTACCACCCCTGAGCTTTGTTACCAGTTGACGTCCCAGTCCCTCTTCCGCCCGCTTTATATCACCCCATGCTTTCCGGTAACTTCGCCCCAGTTCACGAGACGCTTCCTGGATAGATCCATGTCTGTGTATCGCATCGAGAAGTTGCCATTTGCCTTCGCCGAACAGGCCGTCGACTTTTGGGGAAGAAATAAATAGTTTCGCATTAGGTTTCATAAGCGTTCCTTATTGCACTATGCGGTTATAAATTTTATTGCCGTTGCTTTTATACTCACAAACACCTCTTTGCCGCAGGCTAATGCCAGTTTTTCCATCGATTCTCTCGTGATTAGAGCGGCAATTTCCACACCGATATCCACAATAATCTCGATGCCGAACCGCGCCGGACAGATATCGGTAATGGTGCCTTTAAATATATTACGGGCACTCGATGAAGGAGGTCGTGTCGACAGGGTAACATCTTCACTGCGGATAATAACATTTCCCGGGCCGCTTTCACTGTCGGTGGCCAGTGACAGGGTAATTCCGGCCGTGGTAAATTCCGCGCTGGTACCGGACTGATCGCCACGCTTAACCAGTTCGCCGGAAAAGAAGTTTTTTATACCGATAAAATGGGCCACGAACTCCGATTTCGGATGCCGGAAGATTTCCTGCGGGGAACCGGTCTGCACTACTCTTCCACGCTCCATTATACCGATACGTGTTGCCAGGGCAATAGCCTCCTCGTAATCATGGGTGACGTGCACCACGGTGATTTCCCGGGATCGGTGTATCTTGCGCAGCAGCGCGCGCATGGATCGACGCGCACTCACATCCAGGGATGATATCGGCTCATCAAGCAAAAGACACCGCGGCTCTGTGATGAGCGCACGGGCAAGGGCCACCCGCTGTGCTTCGCCGCCCGAAAGAGTATCCGGTTTTCTGTCCAGCAAATGCTTTATTGCCACCTCCCGGGCAATGGTCTGTATCAGCGAATGTACTTTACCGCGGGTTTTCCTTTGACATTTCGCCCCATACATGACATTCTGCCTGACAGTAAGGTGAGGGAACAGTGCCTGTTCCTGGTACACCAGCCCGATACCTCTCTTCTGTATTCGTTCGTTGGTGATATCCGCGCCGTTGAGCTGTATTGTTCCCGAATCCACGGGGATAATACCGGTCAGTATTTCAAGCAGCGCGGTTTTGCCCACTCCTGAGGCGCCGAGAAGCACGAAATATTCTCCCCGGGCAACTTTAAAAGAGACGTTGCTCAGGGTGAAATCACCGAGCCTTTTTGATAACCGTTCAACCTTAAGCACTCTTTTCCCTTGTTGCAATAATACGCATACAAATAAAAAACATAAGACATATGGCTATAAACAGCACTGATACGGGACGGGCGTATTTCAGCCCGAATGAGCAGAACCGCTCGTAAATAAGTATCGGTGTTATCATCGGGTGGTAGGCGATTATAATAACGGCGCCGAATTCACTCATTCCCCGGGCCCACATGAGTATCAGCCCGGAAAGTATCGACCGCCACGCCATAGGTATGGAAATGGTAAAGAACACCCGCATGGGAGAGGCGCCCAGGTTCATGGCGGCCTTTTCAAGCCGCTCAGGTACAGCGGCAAAGCCATCCCGCGCCGCGTTTATCATAAAAGGGACGCTTACAAAGGCCATACCGAGCATGATACCCGCGTAGCCACCTATGAATTTAAATCCCAGCGCTTCGCCGATACGACCGAGAAACGTGTCGGGTGCGATAATGCCGAGAAGAGCTATACCTGCCGCAGAATGCGGAATGACAATAGGTATATCGATTATTCCGTTGATAAACTCTTTGAGCGGGAACTGTTTACGTGCCAGTATATAGGCAAACGGTATGGCCGCAAAGGCAAACAGAAGCGTCGCCGCCATTGACGAAAAAAGAGTCAGCCAGATACTGCCCTGTACTTCCGTTTCCCGCACCGCAGACACGATCTGTTCCGGTGTACATTTGAACACCATGTTCAGCAGCGGTGCAACAATAAAAAGAAGAATCAGCCCGCCAAGGGCTGCAAATACAAGATAAGCCGGTTCTAATTTTTTGCGGTGCATATCCTGGTTAACTCTTCGTTGTTACGGGCGTTGCATATTTTTTTAATGCATCAGGAATTTTATCATACGTATCTGACGGTGACGGAACCATTGACGACTGCCCGTTCTTTTCCATAATGGCCATGCCTTTTGATGAATCAAGAATGTATGCAACGAATTTTATTGCCAGTTCCGGATTTGGTGCATTAATGGGAATAGTAATACCGTATACCATAGGCGCACCGGTTTTGGTAACCGTTGTACCCGGCTCCTTGCCGCTTATTTCAACGGAGGCGGTTTTATAAAAATCCGTCAATTCCGGTTTCTTCAGATTTATTTCATCCGGAAGGAGTAAAAATTTGAGGCCGTGCTGCTGTGCTACAGATTTATAAAGGAAGATATAATCAATGATGTGTGATTCCAGCAGAGCAAGCAGATCGGTTTCCTTGGGACGAATATATTCATTATCCTTTTTCAGCAGCGTCTCACAGAGACCATCCTTTTTATAGTGAGTTTCAGCGAGCTTAATAGTAAGAACCGCGCGATATCCGCACGGATCGGCATTGGGATCGGAGCGGCCGAAATGTACCGACTTATCGGCAAGAATGTTATACCAGTTGTCTCCGGTAATCTCTTCGTTGCGTTTCGATTGTTCCGTATGGACCAGGGTCATTTCGTTACCTGCGAATTTGATATTCCAGTCTGCATAATCGGGAATGAGCAGAGTGTTTATAACGGTATAATCGGAGGATACCATGATATCACAGGGCCTTTTCAGGTCGGAGATTTTCCGCGCGCAGGTTCTGCTGCCCGCAGCTTCGAGAAATATATCCAGACCGGGATTTTCCGCTTTAAACGCCCCGGCAATCTGCCGGAACGGGACGGAGAGACTGCCGGCATGGAATATTGTTAATTTTTTAGTCTCCGGCCCCCTCTTTTTCTCTGCACATGAAAGCAGAAGGCACGAAAGCAGAGTGATTAAAGCGAATTGAAAACCTTTTTTAGATATTGAGGCGATACTCATACTGCACACTCCATCCTGTGAATATAAAACATGAGCGATGGATATGTAAAATACGACATATCGATGAGGAATATCCTGACACCAATCGGTTTTACCTCAATCACTGTTCATGACTCTTTTCTGAAGGTTATCCAGAATCCGGTCTCGTCCCGTTTCATGGTATACCGTGGAACGACAGATTTTTCAAGCCCCTTTTCCAGACGCTTTTCCACGCTGGGATTCAGGCGTTCTTTCCCCTCTTTCTCAAAGTCGGGATTGCGCTCAAGCATTCTCCTTTTCACCTGTTCTCCGATTTCTCTGGAGCCTGAGCCGCTGCCGATACAGGCGTATGCACCCGGCTTCAGCACCCGGTATATCTCGTTAAAAGCACGGGATAGTTTTTCCCAGAAAAAGACTGAGCCCCGGCTTACAATAAAATCCGCGAAATTATTTTCGAAAGGTAAAGATATAGCGTCAGCCGGCACAATTTTTACCCGTTTCTCCATTCCTGATTCAGTCACTCTCTTTTCAGCGATATTCTGTATTTCATCGGCATGGTCTACTGCATAGATGGTCATATCGCTCATTTTCGCAAGTTCAACAGCCAGAGCAGCAGTGCCGCTGCCAACATCAATGCATACTCCCGAGGTCAGCCCGAATCTGTTAACCAGTACTCCGGCAAGAACAGGATAGAGTGGAGCAAATACCGTAGCCACTGTTTCGGCATACTTTTCAGCTTCCTCTCTGGTGAATTTAGAATAATTACGGGGATTTGTCACTGGTTTTCGGGACATGGTAAAAATATAGATCAGGTACAGATCAGGGTGTGGGTGAAGATGCCCGTTTTATTATTCGGTAACGCTGATGGAAAAAACCAGAAAAGTTATTTGTGTAGTGTAAGCGCAATATCACCTGATGTCGGATTTACATCTAGTATAAAACTGTTTTTACCGATTTTTCTGGCCTGTAAAGTGGTTCTGTTCTGCTGTCCGGTTATTGCAGCGGGATTCCCCGTTGTAGTAATTACCACGCTGATCGGAGTCGCGTATTTCGGATCAACTGCATCTGCCGATGAAAAACTGAGGATATTATTTGTCACTGCGGGTTCACCGCACTGGTTTTTTATCATTATATATTTGATTACCGCAGTAGGTCCGGCCATCCACAACACTCCTGCATCAACTTTCTCTTTTACATAGTCGAGGAGCGCGCGGTACTTTGCCACACTTATATGTCCCCATCCCCAGGGCCCGGTATCGGCTACCGAGTGCATCTCCTGGATCGACCAGCCGCCTGTGGCAATGGCTGAATCAACATGCTGTATCTCCACATCATCGTTGTCATCATTGTAAATGGAGGTCGTATACCGCTCGTCTTCAGGCAGGGCATCGATCTCATCCTGCTCAGCTTTGGACATATAGGCATCAAAGTAGCAGTTGTGGAACGGATCGAAATCAGTAAAATCCGTATTTACACCCCGATCGTCGTCATACATTTTCTTCCCGGACCTGGAGCCCAGATACCCCTTTTCTTTCAGCTCTTTCAATCGCTGATCGTTATAGGCATCGTAAGAGAAGATAAAGTAAGTCACCTCTATACCCGGTACATTCTGTTCCAGTATCGCTTTGGACATGACAACATCGGTGTCCACACTCCATGATTCAGGCTGCCACCCGAGGTCGACCGATGCGCCGTGATCCCAGGTATGGCTTACAATCTCATGCCCGTGAGCCGCCATGGTACGCAGATGCTCCCACATATAATCCCCTTCACACACGCATTTTTCTACAATAGCCCCTGCCGCAATGGGCAGACCGCGATTGTAGGCAATAGTGTCGGCATATTCATAAATCCCTCTGCAGACCGTGTCACAGAGATCGTCGTGGATTATAGTATAGGCAGCCCTGGCATTGTTCTTCCATTTGGCGACACGAACCTCTTTTACTGCCGGTTTAAAACACCCGGCGACAACTAATAACAGGGTGAAAATAACGGTGTTTGAAAGAAATATCTTTTTCAATGCAGCCCCCCGGCTTACTGAAAGTTGTGATAATAACATTCTCCTGAATAATATACGATCTACTGAATATATTGCTGAAAACTTTAGGCTCGATTTCTGTTTATATCAAGAAAAAAATATGTTTTTAACAATTTCAGCAGATATGGGGAGGAAATGTTTCGAAAACGCAAATTTTATATCTTCTTTCTCCGGAGTAACTTATCTGATAGCATTAGGTTCAGCAGATAGTTTATTCCGTTGGACCCATTATTTAGTTACTGATGTTTTTTTCACGGTTGTGATTAAGAGAAAACGATTCAATAAGATATAAATTCTGGTAGTGATTCGCAGCTTAGTCTAAAATGTACGTTTCTTAAGCGATGTGTATTTTTCCACCTGCATTCCATTGTGCACATGAATGGCGTTGAGGAAATTTCTGTTGCCTTCAGTTCTTAATTGCCGACTTTTTCGGTAGAATGGCGGCCCTGTTACTGTTATTGACACACCCACCAATAAGAAAGGGAGTCCTCCCGTAGAGCCCTTGACCTTTGCATTCATAATATCCACTAAAGACCATATAAGTCCCACACCACCCAGAATACTGCCACTGACGACAAGTGCTTTTCCGGCTCGTTCTGATTTCCGGCTCCTGCGTATATATTGATTCGCACGCAGAATCTGATTTCTCAGAGAATCAGACATGACGATCTTGTCACATTTATAAATTGCTGTATCAAAGTCGCATACCTTTTTCTTCATTGCGTTGACCAGCACCTCCGGTCCATTGTAGAGCCGTCCACCCGGCAGCTGATACCAGCAATATATTCTCTCAAGCATTGTTGTATCTTTAACTAATTCTAATTCCGGGTGTTTCTCGTCCAACAGGGCGAGATTTGCCTGAACCTGACTATATCTGATGGAAGGCGTTGTCAGTGCCAGATACTCCTGCAGAGAAATTTGAGCTTGAGATCCAGATATTAATAAGAATAAGGCAATGGCGATATAGTGTTCCTGCATATTAAATAAAATAAACAGTGTACTTCCTTATATTCCACTTTTATTACATCTGAATTGCTCAGATAAAATATATGCTTGAGGAATTTAACAAAATGTATATTATATCGGCAAAAATCAGACGGGGAGAGCTATATTATGAATAACCGCTCTCCTGATTTTGAGCCGCTTGTCGGGATTGAAGCGTTGAGAGAATACCTTGGCGGTATTCCGAAGAAAACAGTATACAAGCGGACCTTTGAATCGAACATAAACGGGTTTCCTTTTTATAAGGTTGGCAGGCATCTCCGGTTCAGGATCAGTGAAGTGTCCAAATTGCTGAAAAAGTATCGATCGTCGGGTGGTGTAAAAAGAGCCTGAATTTTTTTTGTGTATATTTGTTATATAAAAAAAGCATTTTTATTAAAATCAATATGTTACAGGAGGTTGTGGAGAATCCCTGTCTCTCCGTATTTTCGATTTGCTCTTTGATATTTGTACATAGTTATTATATTTTTTCCTTTGATTTTTAATTAAAAGGAGAGGTGTCCGAGTTGGCCGAAGGAACACGACTGGAAATCGTGTGTACCTCTGTGGTACCCAGGGTTCGAATCCCTGCCTCTCCGCCATAATTAGTCTGACTCAGCAAGAAATCCCTTTTATGGGTTTCTACATTGGATATTTTCGATATCTAGGTAATAAACTAACGGGGCCGGGCCCTGCGCAACTGAAGTCTGCGAACTCCGCCAGGCCTGGAAGGGAGCAACGGTAAGCAATCGCTTCGTGTGCCGCAGGTTAACTTGGCCCCACTATTAAACGCTTGGTTATGGTCAGGGGCATGACGCCTGTACAGAATACGTCAGCGATTGCCGGTCCTAAACAGGCTCCGAAACCTTAACCCAAAAACGAGTTTGCATGAGCTACCTTGTCTTTGCACGAAAATGGCGTCCCCGGATTTTCGATGATGTTGTGGGGCAGTCACATATTACCGACACCCTGAAACGGGCGATAGAGAAAAACCGTGTTGCCCATGCTTATATCTTTACCGGGACCCGGGGGGTTGGTAAAACGACCACTGCCCGTATTCTTGCCCGGGCGCTCAACTGCGACAACGGCCCTACTCCCGAACCCTGCGGTGAATGCGAAAGCTGCAAGGCAATTATAAACGGATCCAGCTTTGATGTGCTTGAAATCGATGGTGCGTCAAACAGCGGTGTGGATGATATACGGGAGCTGCGGGAAAATATCGGTTATACCTCGATGGGCGGCAAGTACCGCATCTTTGTGATTGACGAAGTGCATATGCTCTCAAAAAGCGCGTTTAACGCCTTGTTGAAAACCCTTGAGGAACCTCCGAAAAATGTTATCTTTATTTTCGCGACCACGGAGCCGCAGAAAATTCCGGAGACTATTCACTCCCGCTGTCAGCGGTACGATTTCCGGCGTATAGCCACGGAGCAGATAGTCGCACAACTGGAAAAAATATGCACTGAAGAAAATATTGAATTTGAAAAGAGCGGGCTTGACCTTATCGGCCGCCGGGCAGACGGCAGTATGCGGGACGCATTGAGTCTGCTTGACCAGGTATATTCGTTCTGTCAGGACAGTATTACAGAAAAAGAGGTGCGCTCTGTTCTCGGCATCGTCGAGACTGAACTGTATGCCGGTATCCTTGAAGCGGCGGCTGAAAAAGAAGCCCTGCCCATACTGCATGCCGTTGAAGATATCCTGAACCGGGGATTTGATCTTCTTGAATTTCTGGTTGGTTTTCAGGAATACCTGCGTACCCTGCTTTTTATCAAACTTCCCGGCGTTGCGGACAATCAGCGCATTGGGGTATCACTTGACACATTAAAAAAGCGACCGAACCATGCATCGCGGTTTTCGGAAACGGATCTGCTCCGTATGATCGAAATTATCCGGCGGGCGGAATCGGAGTTACGGTGGAGCTCCTTTCCCCGCTTTCTTATCGAAACAGCGCTTCTGAAACTGGTATACATGGATAGTACCGTATCGGTGGAGCAGATTCTGCATTCTCTCGGAAAAGGGACGCCGCTGCAAAACAGTGAGGCAGCTCCCGCAGGTACTTCTTCGGACAGTAAAAAAAAAAGAAGTGAACAGCTATTGACCACAGCGATACCGCCGGAACCTGCGATATCATCGACACCGCCTGATAGTGACACCGGATCCTTTGAACAGCAACAGGAACAGGAATCTCCAATCGACCTTGTCGCGCAATGGCCGGCGTTTATTGAAAAGCTTATGGAAGATCGGCCTAATCTCGGCACCTTTCTCTCACTGGCCTATATAGCTACTTACACCGATCATTCCATTGATCTCCGTTTTGAAAAACAGTTCGGTTTCCAGTTTTCCGAAATCACCAGAAAGAACAATCGCGAAATTATTGAGAAGAAACTGGCTGCCTTTGCAGGAAAACAGATTGACCTGCATGTGACAATTGAAAAGCAGCCGGAAGAAAAGACAAAAAAAAGTAAAAACACGGCGGCAAAAAAGCTTACCCGACATCCTTCACTGGATGATGATATTGCAAATGAACCGATAATTCAAAATGTCATAGATATATTTGACGGGGAAATTCTATAGAATAGTAAGGAAGGGGTGTATGGCAAAAAACATGAATAAAATTCTGAAGCAGGCGCAGAAAATGCAGGCACAGTTCATGAAAGCCCAGGAAGACCTGAACAGGGAGACCGTTGAAGGAACCGCGGGCGGCGGCATGGTGAAAGTCGTGCTGAACGGCGCACAGGAAATCCAATCGGTGTCACTCAACCGGGAAGTTGTCGATCCTGATGACGTCGAAATGCTCGAGGATCTCATTGTGGCGGCATTTCAGAATGCACAGGAGCAGGTTAAGGATTTGTCAAACAGTAAAATGGGCAATATTACCTCAGGGATGAACATTCCCGGTCTGATGTAACATGATTGCACCACTTGAGAATCTGGTTGAAGCGCTTAGTTCGCTGCCGACAATCGGGAAAAAGAGCGCCTGGCGGCTGGCCCTGTTTCTGCTCGAACAGAGCGATAAGACGGTGGAACATCTTGCACGGTGCATTCGGGAGATCAAGGAGCATACGGTCATCTGCGGTCAGTGTTTCAATGTCAGTGAAACTGAGGTGTGCACCATCTGCGCATCATCATCACGGAACCGATCACTGATCTGCGTTGTGGAGAAGCCTCTTGACGTTTTTATCATTGAGGGATCCGGACGATACCGTGGTCTCTACCATGTTCTGGGCGGCGTCCTGTCACCGATAAACGGTATTACAGCGGACAAGCTGCGTATTACCGAGTTGCAGGCGCGTGTGGAAGCGGAAAAGCCGGAGGAGCTGATTATCGGCCTGGGCGGGAGTGCGGATGCTGAAACGACTTCACTCTACCTCTCGCGTCTGTTTGCGGACAGCGGTGTACGGATTACCCGTTTTGCCCGAGGACTCCCGGCCGGTATCGAACTTGAGTATGTCGATCAATTAACTCTGGCTCAGGCACTTAACGAGCGGGTGTCTGTCGAGTACCACACTGAACGTGAGGAGGCGGAATGAGAAAAACGATCCTGCAATGGATTCGGCGAATTGGCGGATCACTTTTTTTTCTGGGGTATATCCCGCTTGCACCTGGGACTATAGGTTCCATAGTAACGGTTGCTCTCCTCTGGTATTTCCGGCATGACATCGGCCGGTATTTCACACCGCAGTATGCGATTACATTCTGGATCTTGTATCTGTTGTTCTGCGGCCTGAGTATTTTCCTTTCTCACGATTCGAAAGAGATTTACGGCGCGGAGGATTCCGGCAGAATTATAATTGACGAATGCGCAGGCCAGTTAATCACCTTTTATCTCCACCCCTTATCATGGCGCGTGCTGGTTCTTGGTTTCTTCCTCTTCCGGTTTTATGATATTATTAAACCGTTTCCGGTTTATAAATTTGAAGAAATTGAGGACGGGCTGGGTGTGACCATGGATGATGTTGCTGCGGGGGTCCTGGCCAACGTATCACTGTTTATCATTATCTGGGTATATCATGCTGTTAAAGCCCAGTTGTAAAGAAATCGCCGCGCGTCTCGGTAAAAAGCTGCATGCGAAAAGTCTCACCATTGCAACTGCGGAATCATGTACCGGCGGTCTTATCGGTGCGGCAATAACTTCGGTACCCGGTTCATCAGTATGGTTCCGGGGCGGTATTATTGCTTATGATAACGCGATAAAAACCTCCCTGCTTAAGATCCCGGCATCCACCCTTAAGCGCTATGGCGCGGTAAGTGAAGAAACGGTATCTGCCATGGCGGCCGGTGCGGCTCATATCCTCGGCACGGATTGTGCCGTTGCCGTATCCGGCATTGCCGGCCCTAACGGCGGTACTGAAGAAAAACCGGTGGGCCTTGTCTATATCGGCGCATACTATCATAACAAGATAGATGTCAATAAACATCAGTTCCCCGGCGATCGCGAATCGGTACGGGAGCAGACTGCGGAAACGGCGCTGGAAAAAGTAATCGCGTTGATAGAACCTCGTCACTAGAAAAAACCACCGAAAATACGGAAAATCGTTCCCCTGTGGGGAACGCCTTTTTTTCATTTAATTCAAAAAAAAATTGCGCTCGGCCGTGGCATGTGTTATGCTTATAACCGAT
>Ga0190359_1001832_pt1 | contig 13045 bp, 8 predicted proteins | sample 48721823_MG_FD_161269 | JGI IMG/M metagenome (GOLD analysis project Ga0190359, IMG submission 161269) | Hydrothermal vent microbial mat bacterial communities from Southern Trench, Guaymas Basin, Mexico - 4872-18-2-3_MG | ecosystem: Environmental > Aquatic > Marine > Hydrothermal vents > Microbial...
GCTCCCGGGTTCTATACAATTGAATGGAACGGTATGAGTGATAATGGGTCAGAAGTATCAACAGGAATTTATATTTACAGGCTGGAATGCGGAGACAGAATTCTGACAAAGCGGATGGTAAAGATGAAATAGTGCGTGAAAACGCAGAAATAATTTTGTACATTAAAAGGGCGCCTGTTTTATCAGGTTGCCCTTTTAATCGTGTTTAATTCACTTTGTCAGGTAGTAAAATGAACAGGAATCTGCTATTATTCGTGGTTTTGATGTTATTGTTTAATTCTGCTTTTGGTATAAGTTCTGAAGGGTTTGAACACAGGGTAATTCTTCTTGGTAACTCAATTACTGTTGGAAAGCAGAGTTATGACGGAAGAGGGTTCAGAGATGAGCTGTATTACAAGTTAAAAGACATAGGCTTCCCGTTCAGATTTGTCGGTTCAACCGGGAGCCAACCTTTTGTAGGACATTTTCAGTCCGCAAGAGTTATAGGTGATTTTTACGTGGGCAGAGGTGGAAACGGATCTTTTGACGTAGGGCCTGATATGAGAAATTTTAAGCCCACAATTGCAGTAATACATCTGGGATCAAATGATTTCTGGCTGGGCGGACAGGTCAGCCCTTATAGTGATAACGGGGGAGAGACTTTTAATAAAAGCGTATCAGGGAGACTGGGACATTTAATTGAGTACCTGCTGCAGTGGAGAGACGGGACAAGAGGGAAAGATTTGCAGAAAATATTTGTCTGCAAGATAATTCCCAAAAGGAGCAAACACTCAGTTCAAATAGCAGAATTTAACCAGGCGGTAGGACAGATGGTTGACGCGGCAAACAGAGGAGAACTTGCAACTATTCCTCCTGGAGTGCTGAAACTGGTTGATCAATATTCCACTTTTGATATCACAACGATGCTGTCTGTGGATGGAACTCATCCGAACCAAAAAGGATACAGGCATATGGCAAGTGTTTTTTTTGACGCATTTTTAACCCTGCCGCTTTATATGAAACCTGCAGACGAGCTTGTATTTTCGGAATATCCTGGTAGAATGGTTGGTGATACGATAAAAGTCTCTATAGTTGATGGTTTTGAAAAAGGTGTTGAAGATACTCCTGTTTATTTCCGTATCCAATCCGGAGACGGACAGATTCTCGGAGAGAGAAACGTATTAACAGATTCCTCAGGAATTGCTGTCCTTGATTCGGTTTATATGGGTTGGGCTGACTCTACCGTTATTATTGCGTCCTCCCCCGGATTAATAGATTCCACAGTTGCTTTTACATTAAAACCGAGAAGTTACAGAAAAATTGCAGGAGATATTGTTTACTTTTCGTCCGGAATACCTGTAAGCAGCGTGAATATTCTATGTAATCAGAGTTTTGAGAAAAATGTTAAGTCAGGTAATGATGGATATTATACTTTAAACATCCCTGTAGAGGAAGATTCGGTTGTAATAAAACCGGAAAAAGAAAAAAGTTACTTTTCTGTGACTGCGTATGATGCAGCTCTTGCTGCAAGACATGCACTCGGAGTTGATACTTTAGGGCCGGTTGCAGCTATTGCTGCAGATGTTGATGGAGACAGCCTTGTAACAATCAATGATGCACTTGTAATACTGAATCATGTTGTAGGTGTTGATACCGTAAATAACCATATTGGTGAATGGGCTTTTAAGCCGGATGAGATAAAACTGCATTCTTTATCCTTTGATACAACAGCAGAAACAATTTATGCTGCCATTAAGGGAGATGTGCACGGCGGTTGGGGTGATAATTCAGGTTGTTCAGAATTATATAAAGTAGTACTCGGAAGACCGGTAAATATGCATCCGGAAGATGGGATTTACAGACTTCCTGTGTATTTAGAAGGGGGAAACATACTTTCTGCTCAGCTGGATATTTTATATGACAAAGCTGTTGCGAAAAATATTTCTGTAAAAACCAGTTTAACAGGTACTTCAATGAGTGTTTCAAAACGAGAAGGAAAAATTTTTGCAGGATTGATTTTTAACGGAAAAAATAAACAGGATCTTAATAGTGCGGTATGCGAAATACAGATAAAAGCAGATAAGTTTGACGGAACCTGGATTTCAATTGAAAAAGCAACCGTCAATGGAATAAATTCGGAGATTACGCAAAATAGTACAGGTGTTCAGCAACTGAGCAGCAGTATTAAGGAATTTGCAGTCTTACCTGCTTATCCGAATCCTTTTAACAGTTCCTGCTCAATTAAATTTTCAATTGACAAACCTGCGGAGATTAATGCAAAAGTGTTTGATATAAAAGGACGGCAAGTGGCGGCTTTGTTTAATGGGTTTGTTTTACAGGGAATGCATACAGTTCTCTGGAATGGTGAAACAGGCTCTGGATCTCCGGCTGTATCAGGAACATACTTTATAAGAATAGAGATGAATAAGCATGCATATGTAAAGAAAGTTCAGTTAGTAAGATAATCGGGAGAATTTTTGTGAATTACAGAACACGAATAAGATTTTTAATTTTTGCAGTTGTATTTACTGCGGTTTCTCAGTCAATAGCAATTGGTACAAACCATGTCTGGAAAGGAAAGACTTTTGAGTCAAAGTGGGACAGGGTTAAGGACAAGGCAAAGAGTATTTTCTGGGGAGGGGTTGCCACCAGACTGCAGGCAAAAGATGAAATCCTTGAAGTTCTTTTAAAACAGGAAGAGAACTACCCGATTGTGTATGTTGATGTAAATGCAACTGGGAAAGAGAACGGCAGTTCATGGGAAGATGCTTTCACTGATATTCAGGATGCGGTGGATTATCTTTACGATCAGGGTCTTGAAGGCTGGGTGTGGGTTGCAAAAGGATTGTATTCAAGTTCAAAGAATCCCAGGAGCGTTGTTATTGTAAAGCAGGGTATTATGCTTTTCGGAGGTTTTAACGGAGATGAAACAACTCTTGCCCAAAGAGATTCTGTTATGCATGAAACCATTATACAAGGCTGGGTCGGCAGTGAGGGAAAAGGTCAGCGAGGTGTTGATATGCAGCATCTTACTCTGCTTGATGGTTTTACAATAAGAAATTCAGGATTTACAAAAGGTGTGGAATGGCAGTATTTCGGAGATAAAATTTCCGGGGGCGGTATAAGAACAAGATCCTGGCTGTCAATTATCCGAAATAATATTATTTACGAATGCCATGCAAAGGGTGGCGCAGCAATACAAGTGTATGCTTTAAATGAAGGTACTTCATATATTTACAATACACATAATGTTCCCGGGTATGATCCCATTATCGAGAGAAATATAATGTACAGAAATCATGCAGTATGCGGAGCTGTACAGCTTAGAAATTCCGAAACCCTTTTTTATCAGAATATAATGTATAACAATTTTCATCTGCCCCCAAATGGCGAAGAGGACAGGTCAAAAGGCGTTGAAATGATTATGCATACGGATTTACATGATCCTCCGCTTATTATTAACTGTATTCTGTGGAAAAATACAGGGAACAGCACATGGACGCCGGATTTGTACAATAATAAATACAGGAGTGATCCGCCTAATTCTGTTGCAGACAGTTATTATAATTGTGTAGAGAAAGGAGGATACGGACCCGGCCTGATAGAATCGGATCCGCAATTTGTTGATCCGGATAATAATAATTTTATGTTAAAAGAAACCTCTCCGTGTATTGATGCAGGATATCCTGACGCACCACCGGACCCTGATGGAAGCAGGGCAGATATAGGAATTCCGATAACACGTTTTCAGGTTTTTATTGATAAAGGTGAAGCTGGGGGGATTGAAAATTCAGATACCTGGTATTATCCTGGTACGTTTGTAGATATCTCAGTTGATCAGGAAATCCTTGATGAACAAGGTACAACAAGATTTGAATTTGCAGGATGGATAGGTGAAGGGAAAGGTTCTTATTCCGGCCCTTCAAGACAGGTGAGGATTCAGGTAAATTCAAATATTACAGAAAAAGTGGTATGGAAAATTCAGCGCAAAGTGCAGATTATTTCAAATACAGATCAGGATAATAAGAGCGGCTGGTATGACCAGGGGGATACGGTTATTGCTGTTGTACCCTCATATCTTGAGGAGGAGAACAAAATCCGCAGAAAATTTGTGTCGTGGACAGGGATTGGAGATGGCTCGTATTCAGGCACTGATACTACAGCGGAAATCATTGTTCTCAGCCCTGTTGTTCAGACAGTGAACTGGCAGAGTGAATACTATGTTGATATTTCCACTGACCATGGAACAGCTCCAGGTACAGGTTGGTACAGTGAAGGTTCAACTGTTCAATGTTCCATTGATTCAACAATTATACACGGAGATACTGGGGCAAGATATATATTTCAGGGTTGGGAAGGAACAGGTACCGGAGCATACACAGGACCAGCTCAATCTTTCAGTATTGTTGTTTACAATCCTGTTACAGAAACCGTAAAATGGAAGCCTCAGTATTATCTTACGGTAAAAACTGAGAGAGGAAGCGCTGTTGGTGAAGGATGGTATGATTCCGGATCAAAAGTTGTAATTTCCGTTGATACTGTTGAAAATGTTGACAGTATAAGAAGATATCATTTCTGGAAATGGAAGGGTACGGGAACAGGTTCATATACAGGTACTGATGTTACTCATGAGATTACTGTTGAGGCTCCTGTGACACAATCCGCTTTATGGAGAATGGAATACAGAAATATTGTGAATATTGATCCTCCTGGTTACGGTTATGTTACTCCTGTCTCGGAAAACGGGACATGGTGGCCCGAAGGAGTGGAGATTGAGCTTCTGGCATTCGGTAATGCAGACAGCGGATACGGATTTGTCAGATGGACAGGGGATATGGAGTCAACAGATAATCCACTTGTATTTTCAGTTGATACGGCATTTACACTTACAGCTCATTTTGAGCTGGGAGATGTAAGAATAGAAACCAATCCGGAGGGGCTGGAATTTAAAGCTGACGGCAGTACGTATAAGGCTCCGAGAGTTTTTTATTGGCTGCCTGGTGAAGAGCATACTCTGGAGGGTATTGAGGAACAGACGGTTTCCGAAGACACACAGTATGTGTTTGATCATTGGGTCCACGGCGGAGACAGAACCCATAAAATTACAATCCCCGAAGGGAAAATGACATACACGGCTGCTTATAAAGAGAAATTTTCCGTAAAAGTTGTTTCAAAATTCAACAATAGCACAGTTAAGGGAGCAGGCTGGTACTTTAAAGGAAGTACTGTTGTAGTTGATATTGACAGTTTAACAGATCCCGGACAGACCGGAGAGAGAAGCAGGTTTGTAAGATGGCTTGGTTCCGGAGACGGATCAGTAACATCAGAAAGAACTGAGATTGAAATTATTGTCAAGGGTCCTGTTGTGGAAGAGGCCGAGTGGCAAAAGCAGTTCCTCCTTGATACAAAGGCTTCCCCTGTTTACGGAGGAAATATTTTAACAACTCCTTCAGGGCAGTGGTTTGACAGTACAGCAACAGTAAGTGTCCTTGCTGTGCCTGTTGATACTAATTTTACATTTACAGGTTGGTCCGGATATTATAATGGGACAAATAACCCGGTTGCTGTTAATATGTATGCAAATACTGAAATGACAGCTCATTTTTCAACAACTACGGTTTTCCCGCCAAAGATTTCTTCAATGCCCGCAATTACTGTGCTTGAGGATGATACTGCTAAATTTTCATATTTTGATATGTATAACTATGTTCAGGATTTAAATGATTCCATGGACAGACTTAAATTTTCTACATCAAGCCCTAATTTTACTGTATTTAACGATACGATGAATCTTATGGTTATGATAATACCTGATGAAAACTGGAATGGTACAGAAGATATTATGCTTAAAGTAACAGATCCGTATAATCTAAGTGATTCTGCTGCTGTTCATGTCTCAGTTATTCCGGTTTCTGATCCGCCGGGAAGTTTTTCTTTGATTTCGCCTGAATCCGGTTTTACAATAACCAATAACACAAATCCGGTTAATTTTGTATGGCACTCTTCGGAAAATGTTGACAAAGGCGATTCTGTTTATTATGTTTTTTATATGGGAAAAGATTCAACATTTAAAGATAATCCTCTTACAATTGAAACAGGGGATACTTCACTCTATGTTAATTTGTCCATGATTTCAGGATTAAATTACTGGTCAGTAAAGGCCAGGGATATGGATGGGTATTTAAGATGGGCTGATGAAAAAAGAACAATCGCATATTTTTCCGGCATCTCTGAAAAGGATAAATTACCGGAGAAATTTGATCTGTCTCAGAATTATCCTAATCCATTTAACAGTTCAACTGCAATTTCCTTTACAATACCGGAATCAGGGAATATAAGGGTTTTTATAAGAGATGCAAAAGGCAGAGAAATTAAAGAGCTTGTTAATGCTTATGAAAAACCGGGTTCACATGTTATAACATGGAATGGAAAAGATAATTCAGGACAGGATGTAGGCTCCGGAATGTATTTTATTGAAGTTGTTTATAAGGGGAGTTCAATTATTAAAAAGATGCTTCTTGTAAGATAGGAGCAGCGGATCATTTATAATTCAGAATGCAAACAGAGGGCGTATTAACGCCCTCTGTTTTTTAAATTAATGAGAAATCCATTTAAAAAATATAAATCCTGGTTACTACAGGAGATTTTTCTATTCATTTTTTTAATTTTCTCCAATCTTTTTGGAGAGATAAATGTCAGTATGAAAGATACCAGCAATGTCTGCATGGGTCTTAAGTTTGTCGTTCCTGTTTCAATAAAGGGCATTTCCGAATCCGGATCTTTGGTTGCATTTCAACTGACATTAAAATATAATTCTTTACTGTTGAATGTCAGGAATGTGGGGTTTAAAAAATCTGTTTTTTCCGATTGGGATGGTGTTTCATGGAATACCGAGGATTCCCTGCTTATTATTGCTGGTTTTACTGTTAACACAATCAATACTGAAATTGACTCGGGAAATCTGTTTAATATTCAACTGACAGTAAAAGCAGATACAGTATGCACAGACAGCATCACCTTTAACAGAGTTTTATTCTATAATTTATCCGGAATCGAACCAAGCAGTTATTACGGAAGTTCTGTGTTAAATTTTTCCCATAATTTACCCCCTGTTATTTCAGGTATTTCGCAGATTAATATTTTTGAGGATAGTTCAAAAACACTTGACATTAGGAGAATAATTAGTGATGGTAATGATTCTCTTTCAGCTCTTTCATTGACATTTAGATCCTCCTGTCCTCAATTAAGTGTTTTGTATGATACGACCCGAAAAGTTCTGAAACTTAATCCACAAAAAAATTGGTTTGGATCAGGAAAACTGTTTATAAAGGCAGAGGATCCGGCTGGTTTAAAAGACAGTCTTAGTATGGATTTTAATGTAATCTCTCTTCCTGATGCGCCAGGCAGGTTTTTACTTATTTCCCCTGAAGATTCTTTGTCTGTTAATACTAAAACCCCTTTGACTTTTTGCTGGACAAAGTCCTTTAATGCAGATCCCGGGGATACGATTTTGTACAGATTTTCGATGGATTCCAATCCGGATTTTTCTGCGCCTGATTTTGTTGTTTCTCTTGCAGATACTGTTTTTAACCTTTCGGATATACCTGATCCGGGTGTGTATTTCTGGAAAGTCGTTGCTTATGACAAAGACGGATTATATACACTTTGTGATAAAATGTTTTGTTTTATTATTTCGGATCAAAGCAATGTACAGACTAACGAGCTATCCGAATTCCGTTTATGGCAGAACAGTCCGAATCCGTTTAACCAGTCAACCCAAATAATTTTCAGTTTAAAATTTCCACAAAATACTAAAATTGTTGTGTATGATATACAGGGCAGACTTGTTAAGATTCTTGCAGATAACTTTTTCACGGCAGGAACTCATAAGATTGAATGGAAAGGCCGTGATTTTTCAGGGAAAGATGTTTCATCAGGAATTTATATAATTAAATTAACAACGCCTTTTCTCTCAACTGATAAAAAATGTATTTTGCTGCGTTGATAAAAAAAAGAGCGGAGATAAATTCTCCGCTCTTTTTTAATTAATAAAATTAATTATTTGTTCTTTTTTGCAAAATCCAGCATGAAATCGGTAAACTCTTTTACACCCTGGTATGGCATTGCATTGTACATAGATACTCTTATTCCGCCAACTGATCTGTGTCCTTTAATACCGCCGAATCCTTTTTCAGCAGCTTCGGCAATAAACTGTTTTTCAAGATCTTCTGAAGGAAGACGGAATACAGCATTCATGTATGATCTTGAATCTTTCTCTACAGGACATCTGAAAAAGTCGCTGTTTTCATCAATAACGCTGTAGAGAAGATCGCCTTTTTTGTTATTTTCAGCTTCAATAGCTTCAAGTCCGCCGCTTTCTTTTATCCATTCAAGTACCAGCTTAACAATATAAATTGAGAATGTCGGACCAGTATTAAACAAAGAATCTTTTTCAACGTGTGTTGAATATTTCAGCATTGTAGGAAGATCCGGATTGCATTTGCTTAAGAGTTCGTCTTTAATTATTACAATTGTCACACCTGCTGGTCCTAAATTTTTCTGAGCACCTGCATAGATAAGACTGAATTTACCTGTATCAATCTTGTGAGAAAGAATATCGCTTGACATATCAGCAATTAACGGAACATCACCTGTATCCGGAAAATCCCTGTACTGGGTTCCTGCTATTGTATTGTTTGATGTAACATGAACATACTGACTTGAAGGATCAAGCTTAAGATCACTGTTTTTTGGCATGAATGTAAAATTCTTATCTTCGGAAGAACCTGCTACATTAACTGTTCCGAATCTTTTTGCTTCTTTTATTGCTTTTGTTGACCATGCGCCTGTGTTTACATAATCAGCGCTTTGTCCTTCTTTTAACAGGTTCATTGGTATCATAAAAAATTGTGAACTGGCTCCTCCCTGAAGGAACAGAATGTGATAGCCGTCAGGAATTGAAAAGAGCTCCTTTAACAAAGATTTTGCTTCAGAGTGAATCTCTGCATAATCCTTGGATCTGTGGCTTAATTCCATTACAGCCATTCCGGTATCTCTGTAAACCGGAAGATCTGCCTTTATTTTCTCAAGTACGGAAAGAGGCAGTGTTGCGGGGCCCGGATTAAAGTTCCAAATTCTTTTTGCCATTTTTTTCTCCTGTTTTTATTTATTCATAAACTCTTTAATGATTTTTACAACGCAATCGCCGATTCTAAGCATGTTTTCTTTTGTTGATGCTCCTATGTGAGGTGTCATCTGAACATTTGGCGCATCAATAACAGGGCAGTCTGCAGGCGGAGGATCCGAGTACCACACATCTGTTGCATAGCTTCGTATTTTACCACTTTTCAACGCTTCAACAACATCGTGTTCGTTTACGCATTTTCCCCTTCCGGTGTTTACAATAATAACGCCGTCTTTCATCTTGCTGATTGTGTTTTTGTTAATCATCTCTTTTGTATCGTCTGTAAGAGGAACGTGAAGCGATATGAAATCAGATTGTGACAGTACTTCATCAAAAGACTTCATTTCTGCGTAGTCTGATTTTTCAATATACTTATCAAATGCAATTACTTTCATCCCAAAAGCTGCTGCTCTTTTGGCAAGCTCTGTGGCGATTCTTCCTGCCCCAATAAGACCAAGAGTTTTCTGATAAAGTTCGGTTCTCTTCAGTTCTTTTTTGATCCATTTCCCCTCTCTCATGCTGTTGTGACCTTCAATTAGACGTGAAGGTACTGCAATCATGTGGGCAAATGCAAGTTCTGCAACTGCTATACTTGATGCTTCCGGAGTATTGTGTACAGTAATGCCTTTTTCTGCTGCATAATCCAGGTCAACATTATCCAGCCCAACTCCGCCTCTGATTACAAGTTTAAGGTTGGGGGCACTGTCAATGTACTCTTTTGTAACCTTTGTTTTACTTCTGATAAGCACTATGTCAGCTTCACTGACTCTTGACTTATCGTCAGTAACTTCTCCAAATTCTTCCAGCCTCCCGGGGAGAGAGGCGTCAAATGCATCAGAGATTAAAATTAACATGGTTTTACCTCCTGTTTATTGAAAAGATAAGTAATTAGTCAAGCTTGTGTATTACCACTCCACTGGCCAGTTTCGGCTCAAACCAGGTTGATTTGGGCGGCATAACATTGCCGGAATCCGCTACTGAGAGAAGCTGGTCAATCCCTGTTGGGAAAAGCGCAAAAGCAGCTTTGTATTCTCCGCTGTCAACAAGTCTTTCAAGTTCTTCCAGTCCTCTTATTCCTCCTACAAAGTTTATTCTTTTATCCGTCCTCGGATCTGTAATACCAAGCAGAGGTGTCAGCACATTTTCCTGCAGAAGAGATACATCCAATGATTTAACAGGATCGTTTTTATCAAAAGAATCATCTTTTGCAGACAATTTGTACCATTTCCCGTTAATATAAAGTCCGAATGTATGTACAGCTTCTGGTTTATATGTTGATGTTAGGGACTCAATTGTAAATTTATCTTCAAGGGCTTTCACAAAAGCTTCCGTTGAGAAATCACCTATATCTTTTATTACTCTGTTGTAGTCAAGAATCTGCATTTGTGAATCCGGGAAAATTACAGAGAGGAAAAAGTTGTATTCTTCTTCTCCTGTATGGTTGGGATTTGCTTCCATTCTTGCTTTTCGTACTCTTGTTGCAGAGGCTGATCTGTGGTGCCCGTCAGCAACGTAAAGGTAGTCAATTTCGGAAAAAGCGTCAACCAGTTCGTTGATAAGTTCCTCATTATCCACAAGATAGACAGTATGCTGAACAGAATAATCCCCTGTAAAATCATAGACAGGCTCTTTTTGCATTGCATGGTCAACAAGTTCGTTGATCCTGTTTTTTGCTCTGTATGTTAAAAATACAGGCCCGGTCTGTGCGTTTAAGCTGTCTATGTGGCGCATTCTGTCGTTTTCTTTGTCAATTCTGGTAAATTCATGCTTTTTAATAATGTCTTTTTCATAGTCATCAACAGAGCAGCAGGCTACAATACCTGTTTGCTGGTGGTTACCCATTGTCAGTTTGTAGATATACAGACAGGGCTTTTCGTCCTGTTTAAGCACGTTTTCCTCAACAAGTTTATCAAGATTTTCTCTTCCCTTTTGATAAACTTTCGGATCGTAAAGGTCAATTCCGGGATCAAGGTCAATTTCAGGTTTTACAACATGCAGAAAAGAGTAAGGATTACCTGCAGCCTTTTGTCTGGCTTCTTCACTGTTCAGCACGTCATAAGGGGGAGAAGCAACCAGCTGAATCTTATCTTCAACTGGTCTTAACCCTTTGAATGGTTTGATGATTGCCATATACTACTCCTGTGTTTTGGTTATTGGTTATTATGTTAAATTTAATTTTTTTGTTCGAGTACAGTTACGAGTTGTTATCAGTTTGAACAAGAGTAAGTACTATTGAGGTATTAGTTTAAACACCTTTACATTGTCAAGAGTAATGTTGTATAAATCTGTTATACCGTGTATCCAGAACCCAAAGTATCCTTTATTGTATGCAGGTCCGAACCCCCCTTTATCACGTACATCCTGTATTCTTTCTCCGTCAACAAAAAGCTGAATTCTGTTTCCGATTTTAGCAATATCAATCAGATAGGGTCTGCTTTCGAAGCAGGGGTCTTTCTCAATTCTGGACAAGAGTAAATAACCGGGATTTTTCCGCACACATGCAGAACTTTCTTTTGATTTATCCGTACGTTTATGAAAATCAATAATGTAACTGTTAATACCGTTCAGATATTGATTTAAATTACCTGATGGTAGTTCCGGCGTTTCTGTTTTATTATCAGACGCGCAGATAACTATAGAACATAGTCCTGAAGAATCATTTACAACAACTTCAAATTCAAGCAAAAAATCGTAATTGATTTTGTTTTTATACCAGAAAATAATACCGGATTCTGAAGTTTCTCCGAGCAGAAGAAGGCTTCCTGTGCTTGTAAGACTGGCCTTTCCCTTACCGGAAAAGATCCACTCGGAAAGATCTGTGTCAAATTTTTCATTAACAGTGTTTTTTGCGGTGTAACCAGGTATTCCCAATTTTGGCAATATTTTATTTTCTTTGTTCTTACAGGATATAAAAAGCATAATCGGAACAAAGAGAAACAAAACAGCAATTGATTTTAAAATATCTGATTTCACTCTTAAACCCTTATAGATTAAAGGTTATTTTTCTGATTTTTTAACAGATTTTTTAACAGATTTTTTTTCTGCAGATTTTACTGTCTTTTTTGCGGCTGCCGGCTTTTTAACAGTTGTACCTGAGCTGCTTTTTTTCTTGGCTGTTGTTTTTGCTGTTGCTGGTTTTGCAGCTACTGGTTTTGAAGCAATTTTAACTTTTGGTGCTGCTTTCTTTAAAGCTGCTTTTTGCCGTTTTTTTCTCTGGTTACGCTTTTTTTTAAGCTGAATTCTTCTTCGGTTCTGCTTGCTTTTACTTCTGCCCATAATCTCCTCATATTTCTTATAGTTTGCACTGCCGTTATTTAGATACACGGCACATGAATAACTGATAATAAAATTATATGTTTAGTTTGTAAATTTAATAATAAATTTTATAAAAATCAACCTAAAATGGGAAAGTTATGTATAAATTTTAAAACAATCTGATAGTAAAATAATTAGAATAAATTGTTGAATTTTTAAAGTAACAATATTTATTTGTTTTAATTATTATCAGGTCAGGTTGTGAAAAATTTAAAGAAAGTAGTGGGATAAAATGATGAATTTTAAAGTGGACCCCATTGTCAAGACCAAAATGAATTATTTTTAAGGTGTATTTTTTCTACGCTGTTCTTTGATATTCATAACCAAAATATACCCTTGCCGGTGTTTTGTTTTTCAGTGATTGATGCGGTCTTTCGTAATTGTAGAACCGGAAGTAAGCATCTAATCCTGCACTGAGTTCCATGATTGACTGGTAATCTTTGATATAAATGTCCTGGTACTTGAGGCTCCGCCACAGTCGTTCAATCAGAATGTTGTCAAAAAAGCGTCCCCGTGCATCAATGCTGATCTTGATTCCTGCTTCTTTGAGAAGGCCGGTGTGATCAT
>Ga0190359_1001833_pt1 | contig 13032 bp, 16 predicted proteins | sample 48721823_MG_FD_161269 | JGI IMG/M metagenome (GOLD analysis project Ga0190359, IMG submission 161269) | Hydrothermal vent microbial mat bacterial communities from Southern Trench, Guaymas Basin, Mexico - 4872-18-2-3_MG | ecosystem: Environmental > Aquatic > Marine > Hydrothermal vents >...
CACATCTCTTAGAAAGTGGAATCGATTTAAGGTATATTCAAGAACTTCTATGCCCTAAAAGTTCAAAAATAACAGAAATTTACACTCATGCTAGTACAAAAAATCTTTCTGCAATAAAAAACCCACTTGATAGTCTTTTAAAAGGAGGTGAAACATGAGCAGAATAATAAAAAACAATGGTCGTCCAGAGGAATGTATATGCGAACAGTCCGTAATGTCTTCTTAATTTGGCAGTATACACGAACAATTCGGATATGACCGAGATATACGCAATCGGATCTCGAGATGTCTAAAGAAAAACATCTAAATATAGAATAATTAACAAAGGAGGTGAAGATAAAATGGAAAATAAAAGAGGAGAGATGAATAAGTTGGCATTCATAATATCAAATATACTGATATTTTTGGGTATTGTTATGTTGGCAGGATCTTTAACGATTCAAGCTGTGATGAATAAAGCGATATATATGAAATATGCGGCTATCAACCACACAGGTCCAGTGCCCTCTAATTGGTTCCTGAATTTAGCTGGAATATATGTCATTGCTGCCATCTGTATTGTTGTTGGTTTAGTATTGAGTATAGCTTTCTACAAAAAGGGCAGTAAATAAAAATATAAATTGATAAAGTTTCTGTGCAATTAGAAATATAGCGCCTCTTCGTCGGCTACGGTCGCTATTGCTCCTTACGTATAACAACAGATAAAAGGCTTCGCTACGCTTTGTCTAAATTGCCTTCGGCAACTTCTTTTATTTGCAAAACGTTAAATGAAATTGCCCGAAGCCCGCTAAGGGAGACATATAATGAATTTAAAAAACCGTGAGGTATTACGAGTATATAGAATTAAGGCTCAAGCAAAGAAAGCTTATGATAGAATTAGTCGATTTTATGATTATTTTGCAGGAGTTTTTGATAAAAATGTAGAGATCAAGAAAAGAGAAGTTGTTTTAGAGATTGGTTTTGGGACAGGTCATTACCTATTGAAAATGGCAAAGTTGGTAGGTGATGATGGAAAGGTTTATGGTATTGATATATCTTCTGGAATGCTGGAAATTAGCAAACAGAGACTTAAAAAAAGCTGGACTTTTAGACAGGGTTGAACTATGCTGTATGTAGAGACGCTTTAGATATGGCCTATAAAAATAACAAATTTGATGCTGTTTTTATGAACTTCACCCTCGAGCTTTTTGATACACCTGAGATCCCAAAGATTCTTACTGAAATTAAAAGAGTTTTAAAGCCTAAAGGTAAGCTTGGGGTCATTAGTATCTCAAAAGAGGATGGAGACTCATTATTATTGAAACTATATGAATGGGCACATAAAAAATTCCCTCAATATGTTGATTGTAGGCCAATATATGTCGAACAATCAATAAAGGATGCCGGATTCGAGATAAAACATAGGGAAAAGAGAAATTGTTTGGACTACCATGTAAGATTGTCATTGCTGTAAAATCATCTAAAGATATAGCAGTTACATCAGTTAAAGGTAGGGAATGTGGTTGAAAGTAGAAAATAAGCAGGCCTCGCCCAACGCTACGATGCTTCGCAATTTGCCCTTATCGGGATCACCTACAGGTGGATAAACGGCTTCACTTTTCTTGGGCCGAATTTGTGATAACATTGCAACAAGGTGTTCTGTTAGATAATGGAACTACCTACAATAAATGAAAAAGGAGATGATAGAAATGGACCCAATATGGGGATTAGTATTCATTGCAATAGGTTTGTTTATGCTGGTCTCTAGCCTATTAAAAAGTAATTTCATTATTTATAGGCTTATGGCTGCTCGGTCAAAGATGCTATGGGGTAAGAATGTACATCGATTTTATCAGGTTGTAGGCGTAATTCTCATTATTGTTGGAATCCTGGTATCTTTTGGTTTATTATGGAGTTGATCGGTAAGTGCTATCTTAAATGATATTCTAATTAGAATCTCTTTTATTGAAAACTATATCAAGCCCTAGTGGTTCAAGTTACCCCTTGAAAAAGAAAGGTATTTACATATAATTATGTAACAGGAGGTGTGGAATATTATGAATAAAAAACTATTATCATTCATTTGGCTGATAATCATTTTTCTGTTTATATGTCTGCAAATCTATCATGTTGTAGTTGGAAATTATTATGATTTAATTATAAGTCTATTGATAGTAATTATCCCGCTTTCTATGTTCGGAGTTTATTATTTAATAAGAAAAAATAGGGACATGAAATTATGAAAAAAACACTTTACCACAACGCAGGAATAATGTTTTTTGCAATTGTGATTGTTGCAACAATTATTATTTCTGACGTAACTCAAATGTCGTTAGACCAAAACCCATTAAAGTTAGTAGTTATGCTAATGGCACTATTTACAATTGGCGAATCTATTAGACAAGCGATTAAAAAAAGAGAGCGGGGTTCGGAATTCTGTGGTTGCTTCGCAACTTTAATTGGCTGCAAAAATACAATATGCTAACAACGAATGGTAATAATTATAATGTGGTTGATACTGGGCAAATTAAATGTTATGATAACTCAAATGAGATTCCTTGTCCAAATCCGGGAGAACCTTTCTATGGGCAGGATGCACAATACACTGGGAATCAGTCAAGTTATATTGATAACGGTGATGGAACTGAGAGTGATCTTGTAACTGGATTAATGTGGACAAAAAGCCCAGATTGGAATGAAGATGGTATGATTAATTATGAGGATAAGATGACCTACAAGGAGGCTTTAGCATTTGTTGAAGATCTAAATAAAGAAAATTATCTTGGTTATAATGACTGGCGTCTACCAAATGCAAAAGAATTACAGTCAATAGTGAATTACACTCGTTCTCCAGATACAACAAATTCTCCAGCCATTGACCCGATTTTCGAATGCTCTCCGATTACAAATGAAGGTAATCAGACTGACTATCCTTACTACTGGACAAGCACAACTCATGCATCATTGCAAAGTGAAAACGCAACGGTTTACATTGCATTTGGCAGAGCACTGGGATGGATGCAGAATCGCTCAGGAGAATATGAACTCATGGATGTTCATGGAGCTGGTGCCCAAAGATCAGATCCAAAGTCAGGCAATCCAAGTGACTATCCACATGGAAGAGGACCTCAGAGTGAGGTGATACGTATTTACAATTATGTTCGTCTAGTATGCACTATCAATCAATAATTTAATAAAATATAGGAGGGAATCAATGAACTCAGCAATTTATATAGGAGGTAAAGTTGTATGAAAATACTTGTGGCAGTCTATTCGGTGACAGGAAATACACTTTCTGTGGCTAAAAGGATAGCAAAAGAACTGGGGGCTGATCTTGAGATTATTGAGGATAATGTAAATAGAAGGGGAATATTTGGTTTTCTTCGCTCAGGATACGAGGCAGCAACTAAGAAAACTCTACCAATATCTGAACCAAAACACAATCCCGGTGACTATGAGATTACTATTATTGGAACTCCAATTTGGGCAGGACGTATGTCAAGTCCTGTAAGATCTTACCTTATGCGTTTTCAAGGATGCTTCAGGCAGGTTGCATTCTTTGCCACTTCTTTAGGCGGCGGTCACGAAAAGACTTTTTCAGAAATGGCTAAGCTCACAGCGGTAAAACCTTTAGCTACAATTGAGATCACTTCGGGTGAGATAAAGAGAGGAAAGGGTGCTGAAGCTCTCAAACCTTTTCTGGAGACTATCAGGCCTCAAAAGCATTAATGCTCTATCGGAGAACCCTATATTGCGACTAAGAATATTGATTTAATGTGATAAAATGAATTAAGGCACACCATCTAAAGAAGGAAGGAAAAAGGTCAGTAAATTGAACAGAGTTAGGTAAAATGTAAAAATGTTTGATGAAGTATGAAAAATGGAAATTGATGAATTGAACAGAATGATAAAAGAATGTAAAAAATGCAGGTTATCAGAAACCAGAACGAATGTCCTCTGTGGGGAAGGAAATTTGAATGCCAAAATTATGTTAATTGCTCAGGCACCAGGAGAAAAAGAAGATAGAGAAGGAAGAATGTTTGTTGGTCCTTCAGGGAAAGTATTAGACGAGTTGCTGAATATAGCAAAAATTGGAAGGAAAGAAATCTATATGACAAATCTAATTAAATGTATGCTTCCAAAATATAGAAAACCTAAACAGGATGAGATTGAAATTTGTGGTTATTACTTAGATGAAGAAATTAAATTGATAAATCCAAAAGTGTTAGTTCCTTTAGGTTACTATGCCACTCGCTACCTTTTTCAAAAATATGGTATCCAATTGCCTATAAAATCAGAATTTCATTTAGTTTATGGCAAACTGTTTTTAGCTAAGGATAAAAAGATACTACCTCTTCCTCATCCTGCGAGTCTTCTCTATAATCCAGAATTTAAGGAAGATTTAATAAAAAATTACAGAAAATTGCAAGTATTAAATAAAGATTGTAAATGGTATGCAGTATGTCCAATGAAGAGATTTTATGAGGAAGGGAAATTGGATAAGAAGTGGATAGAATTGTATTGCAAAGGGGATTGGGAAAGTTGTGTTCGTTATCAGATGGAGGAGAGAGGTGAAATGCATCCAGATTGGATGCTTCCCGATGGAAGTTTAGATGAAAAATTGCGTAAGGAGGTGGAAAAATGAGGGTTACCATTATTTATGACAACACCGCGTTTAATTTTGCTTTTAAATATGCAAAAACTTAAAATCAATCCAAAAGAAATTGAAGATATTTCCATCTCTCATCTCCACGGAGATCACATAGGGGGTCTTTCATCTTTTCTTCGTCTGAATAACCAAGTAAAACTCTGGATTCCCTCTTATTTTTCTGAAGCAATGAATGCAAGAGAATTTATTGAAGTGAAAAAGCCTACCAAGCTTTATGAGGGGATCTACTCTACAGGTGAACTTGATAGAATAGAACAATCTCTTTGTGTTGAGACAGAAAAAGGCATTGTAATAATAGCTGGATGCTCGCATCCAAGAATGGAACATATCGTTAAGACAGCATCTCAATTCGGTAAAGTTTATGGTATTATAGAAGGTTTACACATATGTTGAAGGAGGAGCAGGGAAAATAATTGAGGTTTGATTGACATGAATCTCAAAATCTTAATCTTAATAGGAATCCTGGTTTTGATAGGAGTAGGAATTTGGTTTTTAATTCAAAGGGGGAAAGTAACCCCGCCAGAAGTTTCTATCGAATTAGAAAAAGAAGAAAAATCTGAAATAACTTTGATTTCCGTATATGACAATTACCAAATAGACCCAGAACTGAAAACTGCCTGGGGCTTTGCTACTATAATAAAAACTCCTAAGGAGCTAATACTTTTTGATACCGGAGGAAACTCAGAAATTTTGCTTTTTAATATGGAAAAATTAGGTATCAACCCTGCTTCAATCAAGAAAGTAGTTATCTCTCATATTCATGGTGATCATTTAGGAGGATTGGAAGGTTTTTTAGAGAGAAACAGTGACGTTACAGTCTTCATTCCGAGTTCCTTTCCTAAATCTATTAAAAATATGATAACTAAAAAGGGAGCCGAATTTGTAGAGATTTCAACTCCAGGAAAAATTTCTGATTTTGTTTACACAACTGGAGAGCTCTATGGACCTCCAAAAGAGCAATATTTGATTATTGATTCAAAAAAGGGATTGGTAGTTATTACAGGCTGTGCTCATCCCGGAATTGTAAATATTGTAAAGAGAGTTAAGGAATTGATGAAAAAAGATATTTATTTAGTTTTAGGAGGCTTTCACCATCCTCCTATATCTTGCATTAAAGAATTTAGAAAATTGAAAGTAGAAAAGGTTGCTCCATCCCATTGCACAGGTGATTTAATAAGAGAAGCTTTCAGAAACGAATATAAGGAAAATTTTATCGAGTATGGAGTAGGAAAAGTAATTGAAATCAGATAAAACTTTTCAACATTGACAAGGGGATTCTTTGGATATATAAAGAGAGAAATGAAAAGAGTTAGAAATGTACTAAGATACATCTTATTAATCTTTGGAGTTTTAATAACTCTATTTGCGATTTTATCCGGGGCAGAAAGATATGGAGGTGGAATTGAAGGTATCATAAAGAACAGTCCCAATGCCTTACCATGGATTGTATTTATTGTATTGGTCATTATCTCGTGGAAATGGAAAATAGTTGGAGGTATAGGTTTAATAATCTTTGGTACCTATATGATGTTTTTCTTTAATTTTTCCCTGATTCCAACTTTAATAGGTCTATTAATCGTTGCCTCAGGAATTGTGTTTGTGTTAAGTAAATAAACTTTATGCGCAGAGGAAGATCCCCAGTTTAAGCATTTAATATACTTAGTTCTAAAATAAAATGTAGTTTAGAAGATAAATAAAGGTATCACCTTAGAAGGAATTCTACCACGCTTTTTACATAGAGCCTATATAGTTTTTGACACAGAGGGTTTAACAGGTTATCATTAATTTGGTTAGATAGTTAGGAGGTGGGTATGAATAAAAGATTGAGATTTGTACTTGCTGTCTTTATGCTTTTTGTGCTACTACTTAGCACCCATTCAGTTTATGGAGTAACAAATGAAAACCAAAAAGAAGTGGCTGAAAAATTCTTTAAGGCATTTGAGCTTAATGATTACTCACTCATAGAATCACACTTAACAGATTTAATGAAGACAGCTTTTAAAAAGGATACTTTTGAGAAATTAAGGAATGACCTTGTATCATCTTATGGAGAACTAAAATCATACAAGTTCACAAAAGAAGAAGAGAAAGGGAAGTATAGAAACTATTACTATGAAACAATCTTTGAAAAGAAAACCATAACCTTCATAATCACCATGGAAGATAATAAAATTGCTGGCATACATTTTAGGTTCCCATTTTCCTTTACAACTCCATATCCTCTTATTGGTGGATTAATAGGTCTTTTAATAATATTTTTGATACTAAGAAAGTTTATCTGGAAAGATTTTATAATAGGTATTGGGATTCTTTTAGTCATACTCATTGTTCAACCCTTCGTTCAGAAACTAATAAGCTTCAAAAACCCAATTGTCCTATCTTTATGGATTGGTTTTATAGCAGCTGTATTTCAGGAAATTCCTAAATACTACTTCTCAAGAAATAAGAAAATTATTAATGCGCTCTATGTTGGAAGTGGATTTGGGTTTGGAGAATCTCTGTTTATCTTCTTATCCGCCTTATCAGCAGGTACACTTTCAATTCTTAGCCTTATTGAAAGACTTCTTGCATTTTTCTTCCACACAGGAACCACATCTCTATTTTCCTATGCAGAAAAAAGAGGCTGGGGAATGAAATCTCTTATACTTATGATAATACTTCACACCATAATTGATTCCTTTGCTGCCTACTGGAATATGAATCCACAGAAAACTTATATTATCTACATAATTTATGGAATAATGGCACTCTTCTCATTGGGAATACTTATTAAGATCATCCCTCTAATTAAGAAAGAGAAAGAAATAGAAACTTCTTGACCACCATAAAAAGATTGGTATAATATATTAGTGAGTGTGGCGCCGTAGAACAACGGTTAGTTCGGAGGGCTCTCAATCCTCAGACTGGGGTTCGACTCCCCACGGCGCTACCAAATTTTTTTATTTTCACATCTTTCTTTCCTTTATTTTTTAGATATGATATAAATTTTTTGTGAAAAAGATTTTTAGAGACTACAGGGATGCAATAAATAGTTTTTCTGGTAACGCAAAATTTTTTCTTGTTGCTCTCTTCATACTTTCCATGTCACAGGGTGGATTCAACACAATATTCAATCTGTACCTCTCTTCAGGAGGAATAAGGAATTCAGTTATAGGATACATTATATCAATGGGGGGAATTGGTGCAGCAATAATGTCTATTCCCTCAGGGATTCTCAGTGATAGAATTGGAAGAAAAAAAGTATTGCTTTTTGGAGCAACACTTATACCTCTCACACTTTTAATCTCAGCAATTACAATAGACCCCAAAATCTTGTTCATTTCATACTTAGTCTATGGTGCTGCAGGAGCAATCTTAAGAATAACAACAAATCCTTTCCTTGCTGAGAATAGTGGAATCTATGAAAGGGTTCATCTCTTCTCTCTTGCCTTTATCTCAACAATGCTTGGGAATATGACAGGCAGTTTCCTCTCTGGAAGAATAGGAAATCTCTTTACAACAAACGAGTTTCTTTCCATGAGATACTCCCTTATATTCTTCGCTCTTATCTCCTCCCTCTCATTTATCTTCCTCTTGATAATAAAGGAGATAAAAAGGGAAAGAGATATTGAAAAATTAAAAATGACCTTCAGAGATGATTTCTCTGTTGCGGTAAAATTTATAACTCAGAGGGGACTTATTGCTCTGGGAGCTGGTTTCATTGTTCCTTTCTTTAATTTGTATTTCTCTCAGGTTTTTGGACTTAAACCTGAGAGCATAGGAAACATTTTCTCAGTCATGTCTATATTCTTCTTTGTGTTTGCCTTCTTTGGACCACATCTTTCAAAAAAGATTGGAATTGTAAAAAGTGTGATATTTTTTGAATTAGCCTCTCTTCCATTCCTTGTGATTCTTGGTAATAGGCCTCCACTCACCCTTGCAATTCTTTCCTTCTGGATAAGAGGAGGACTTATGAATAGCGTTGCACCCTTAAATTCAACACTGCTTATGAATCTTATATCGGAGGAAAGGAGGGGAACAATTCAAAGTTTTGCAAATCTTGTATGGAATATTTTAAGATCTGTTGGAACATTCTTTGGTGGAATACTCATAGAAAAGAAAGGTTTCGGCTTAAATTTTTACATAACACTTATTATCTACTCTACAACCATCCTTATATACTATCTAATGTTTTCAAAGTATGAGAAAGTTCTTTCACAGAAAAAAAGTTAAAGTTCCTTCAACAGGTTATCCCTGAATACTTTAAAATCAAGATACTCATTGACAATCTTCACCACAAAATCAAAGAATTAATCCCTGTTCCTTGTAAAGATGAACTTACCTTCTTTAATCACACTATGTGTAAAGGATAGGGGGTAGTTCTATGTCAATAATTGTGGTAGAAGATGAATAGGCACTATCAGAGAAGATACCTTATTAATATAGGGATTAACATCCCTTAATCCAAAACTTATCCTCTTACCTCTTCCTCTTTTATACTAATAAGATTACAATTATTATTGAGATTTAGTGGGTTTAAAATTAACTCTTTTCATGGTAAGGTACCTCCTTTCTTCTATATCTAATCCTTAGTATAAGAGGAGGTACCTTACTTTCATCACACTTTTTATTTTAGAATCAAAATTTACTTAACTTTTTTAGGAGATTGTACTATAATAAAAAAAGAACCTGGAGGTAAATCATGGGAAAGGATTTAATTGAGAAAATTAAACACTATGAAGAATTATTGGTAGAAGTATTAAATGCATCTCAAAAATATCTTGGAGTAATCTCAGTAAAACTCTTACTGGAAAGGGTCTTGTGGGATATTTCTCAGGAGTATAAAGAAATAACACTTATACATTACGACGAAAGGGGACTTTCTATCGAAGCTTTAGCTAAAACTTTAGAGAATCTACCTGATTTTCCTGTAGATGAAATGTTTAAAAAGTTCTTTTCTCGTTATGTGGAGATTTTGGCAAAGTTAATTGGCAAAAAGCAGGCGGAAAAAATAGCAGAACAACTTTCAAAGAAAGATCAACAACAATTTTGATTTTTAAGAAATAGGAGAGACAAAATGGAAAGATTAATTACTGGAATAAAAAATTTAGATAAAATCTTAAAAGGAGGAATACCTTTATATTCCGTTAATGTTATTTCTGGTACTCCTGGAAGTGGAAAGACCATTCTTGTTCAGAATATTGTTTTTAATTGCGCAAAATCAGGTTTAAAAACTATATATCTTACCACTACTTCAGAATCTCAATTTAAAATGGTGAGGCATTTAAAAGAATTTGAATTCTTTGATGATAATCTATTGGAAAATAAATTTATCTATAGAGATTTGGCAGCCTATCTTCGTAAAGAAGGATGGCAAAAAGCTCTGGAATATATAGACCAGTTAATCAAAGAACATGGTCCAAATATAGTGGTAATTGACAGTTTTAAGGCGATAAGAAACTTTTTCCCTGATGAAAAAGAATTTAGATCTTTCGTATTTGAAATTGCTGCAAAGCTTTCTATATGGGAGATTACTGTCTTCCTTGTAGGTGAATACAAGGAAGAAGAAGTTACTACATTAAGTGAATTTACAATTGCTGACGGCATATTTCATCTTTATGGTGGGGAGGAAAGAAGGTTTCAAAAAAGATATTTGCGTATTTTGAAAATGAGAGGAACAAGTTTTGAGCAAGGACAACACCTTTTTCAGATTGACTCAAGTGGCATTAAAATCTTCCCGAGGATAAAACCAAGTTATGAAGAACTTATATATGAAGTTGCCTCTGATAAAAGAGAGGAGTTTGGAATCCCTGAATTTGATGAAATGCTTTTAGGAGGATTAAAACAGGGAACTATAACAGCACTTTCAGGAGGAACAGGTACAGGTAAAACAATTTTTTCCCTTAAATTCATAATGGAAGGAGTAAATAAAGGGAAACGAGGATTATATCTTTCCTTTGAGGAGCCGGTTTCACAGCTTAAAGCCAACGCCCTATCCATGGGGTGGGATATAGATAATTTGATTGAAAAAGGATTGGTTTCTTTTAAATTTATATCTCCTATAGAGATTGACGTTGATAAACACATATATGAAATTTTTGATGATATTGAAAAGAACAAGATAGAGAGATTTGTAATGGATAGTGTAACCTCTTTTGAAAAAGCTGTAGATATTCAGAAATATGAGGATTACCTTTGGGCCTTAATCCAAAACCTCAAAAAGAGAAATGTAACAAGTATATTTACTATAATGATTGATAATCCTTTTTCTGCTCTTATGGCAAGTGAATTAGGAATTTCCTCTTTGTTTGATAACATAATATTTTTGCGGTATATAGAAAAAGGGTCATCTATTAAAAGGATTTTGGGAATTCTAAAGGCCAGAGGAACATCCCATAGTAAAGATTTGAGAGAGTTTGAGATAACTTCCGAGGGAATAAAAGTTTTAGGAAAACTTGATTTAAAAGAGATGTTAAAATAAGGAGTGGAAGTTAAAATGCCCACAGACTTTTTGCTTCATCTTCCGTTGAAATACTGGCAGGATTTTCAGAATGCTATTTCCAAAGCTACTGATTCCTGTGTTTATATAGTAGATAAAGCAGGCAATCCTTTCTCAGAATTAAGCCAAGATATAAGTCCCTGTATTAAAATAAATGAGGGTAAAAGGATCCAGAATAAAACATGCCTTGATTTTTACAAAAACACTGTTTCTTCCCTCACCAGTCCAGAAGAAGTCACATGTCCTTATAATGTTAGAATTCAAGCGTTTCCTGTTTTTTCCCCTACCCAAAAAATATGCACCATTTTAATTACTCCTCTTGATATGAAGATCTTTAAAAACAAAGAGCTCAAAATGGCTTTTATTGCAAAAACAAAAAATATCTATCAAACTGCCACAGAAGTTATAAGAACCATAATTGAAAAAAATCTTTTAGGTTCTCAAAGTCTGGTCCTAAATAGTCTCCATCAAATAACCCGTCTCTTTATGTCCACCACTACACTTGATAAAGTAATTGATCTTATAATCAACTCCTTAATAATAATATTTGACACTCAAATGGTTTTTTTGTCTCTCCGCGAAGGCGAGAACATAAAACTGGTTAAGGCTAAAGGAGAAAATATAACAGATTTAAAAGATAAAGTAATACCTCCAGAAAATCCTTTAATGAAGAAAATCTCCTTACAGATAGAACCTGTTTGTCTAAGTATTGAGGAATTTAAAAACCTTTTCGATTTAGATGAGGTTAATCTTGTAAGTGAAGCTAATGTCTGGATTTACCCATTATGGGGGTCATTAGGGATGATAGGAATGCTGGGCGTAATTTTTTCAAAAGATGAAGATAAGATAATCAATACTGTTGCTTTATATGCAAATATCACTGCAATAGCTCTTACAAATGCTTTGTTAATAAAAGATCTTGAAACAAGAACTGAAATTGATCCTCTCACTGGGCTTCATAATAAAAAGGCGATTATAGATATTTTAAACAGGGAGTTTGAACGGAGATTACGTAAGAATATTCCTCTTTCAGTTATCATGATTGATATTGATGATTTTAAAACCTATAATGATACTTATGGACATATGGCAGGCGATATGGTTCTCCAAAAAGTTGGAGAGATAATTAAAAAATCTATAAGGAAAGTTGATTCTGGAGGAAGATTTGGAGGAGATGAGTTTGTAATCGTCCTTTCTGGAACAGGAGAAGAAGGCACCAGAAAGGTTGTAGAAAGAATAAAAAATGCACTTCAATCCACTACCTTTCCTCATAGACAAATCACTTTAAGTTTTGGTATTGCTACTTTAAAGCTAAATGATACTCCTCAAAAAATTCTTGCCAGGGCAGACCAAAATCTCTACAAGGCCAAACATCAAGGGAAAAATAGAGCTGTTTTCTAAAAAAATCAATCCACAACATATAACAAAAGGGGCAAGGTCCCTATTCGCCTTTACAACACAAAATTAATCTCACCCCAACCCACATAATTTTACTTATTTAGCCTAGAGAATTTTATCTGAAAACATTTATCTTTCTGGTCTGCTGTTTAAAATGGCTGATATACTCCCATTTTTTGGAAAAATTATATGACAGGCAATCATATATCCTCAGTGTCCTTAAAGTAAAGCCATCTTATTACACACTGGATAAAAGATGAGAGTATCCAAAAGATAATGCCTATTTTCAGTTACTATGGATTGAATAGAAAACATAACTCCAATGAGCTAGTTAAATTTTTTCCTGCATTCACTCTCAAAATATATGATATTTAAAAGTATATTTTAAACTTTAATAAATTTTGGGGTTCCGTTTTTTACTTTAACTTCAGCCTTTCCTTCATCAACAAATCTAAATAGGTATGAAAGAATGGATGATGTTATAAGGAAAGAGACAACAATATTATCT
>Ga0190359_1001834_pt1 | contig 13031 bp, 18 predicted proteins | sample 48721823_MG_FD_161269 | JGI IMG/M metagenome (GOLD analysis project Ga0190359, IMG submission 161269) | Hydrothermal vent microbial mat bacterial communities from Southern Trench, Guaymas Basin, Mexico - 4872-18-2-3_MG | ecosystem: Environmental > Aquatic > Marine > Hydrothermal vents >...
GTGTTCAAATAATTTCCGCGGCGAACATTGCTTTGGTCTTGTTTTTTGGTTTCTTATTTACTGTTTCTAAGAAGATTGTGAGTTTATTTATTCGCTTAAGATTTTAAAGGAGGTATAAAAATGGAATGCAAAAAGGAGATCAATCTAACTCAGTGTACTTGTTCATATCCTTGCTCTAAGAAAGGCATATGCTGTGAATGCGTGAGGTATCACAGAGAACGTGGTGAAATTCCAGGTTGCTTTTTTCCAAAGGATGCTGAGAAAACGTATGATAGGAGCATTAAGAAATTTATAGAGGTCTATTCAAAGATTTTAGAGTAAGCCAAAGAGTTCAGCTTTGTTTTTTAACCCTTTTTTCTTAGCTAGCTTCTCAAAGAACTTATCTAAGCCTGAACCGTATTGGGCTGCCTTTTTCTTTCTGAGAGCATATTCCTCTGGAATAGCTAAGGTTTGCAAAGCTTTTGCAATACTGTACTTTCTAAAATTATCTTTAATTTTAAACTCTGAGGGCATTGACATCGCTATTCTTATCAAATTCTCATCAAGAAAAGGAAGTAGAACTTTTCTTTTGGTTATATTTGAAAGAACTTTTACTCTATAAAGATCCCTCTGCCAGAAGATATTTTCTAGCCCAGTCCAACACTCTTCATTTACATCTTCAGCTAAAAGATGTCTCTGGTAACCAGCAAAGATTTCTTCAGCACCCGTACCTGAAACAACTAGATTTAAGCTATCTTTTAAAGCCAAGTACTCAAAACAAGCTAATTCTTTTACAACAAATTCCTTATCTTTGAAAAGTTCTGAAACTACTTTTATTGCTGAAAGAACTTCATTCTCATCAAGAATTTTTTCCCGATACTCGAACCCATATTTTTCTGCAAATCTTCTTGCAAATCTCAAATCCTCAGAATCTTCAAAACTAACATTTAATAGCTCAAAATTTCTCTTGGCTTTTTTAGCTAAAACAGCTAAAAGAGTTGAATCTGCACCGCCTGAAAAAAGAAGCGTAAATCTTTCATTAATTTTAGATAGATAATCTGTGAGGCTATCAATTATTGATGAAATAAAAAATGATTCATCTTTATCTAAAGGTTTAACTGAGCTTTTAATCTTATTAATATGCTCTTTCCAAGATTGTTCATCGACAAAAAACTCAGGATTCATGTTCTAAGATTATAGAATAAGACCATAACCGATTAATCTAAACCTGTTGCCAACCCTTCTGGATATAGTAACTCTTGAATTAGGCTGAGCGCAAACCGGTCTTTTTAGAATGCATTTGATTTTTCCCTTGTGAACCTCTGAGACTATACCAACTGTTGCACTGGAGTTAACATTTAACATAAGGATTTCGTTTAGTTTTATGGGCTCTACCTTAAGCTCTTCCTTTGAACCAACAACCCTGCTCAAAAGATGAACCTCTAATTCTAAAGTATCATAAACTGGAGGCAATTTACCTTTTAATCCAACGACATTGCCTGCTAAAGAATCTGATTTTACTATGGATGGATCAAGCAAGGTCATTAAAGCATAAGTTCCACCAGGCGTTGCTTTGTCAACTTCATCTCTATCTGTTTTGATGCTGACTATTGTTGAATGAACAGGTTTTGCTTCTAATCTTCCTTTCTTTTCTACTATTAATCCAGGTCTAATTTCTATTTGGTCTCCAATCTTAAATTCTCCTTGCTTTACGGCACCGCCCAGTATGCCTCCTTTTAGCTTGCTAGGATCTGTTCCCGGAGCATTAATATCAAAAGACCTAGCTACAAAGAATAATGGGTCTGCTTTGACATCCCTCTTAGGAGTAGGAATTGTTTCTTGTATTGCCTGGATAATTAAATCAATATTTATACCTTGTTGAGCTGAAGCAGGGATTATTGGAGCATTCTCATAAGCAGTACCTTTCAAGAACTCTTTAATCTCATTATAGCTTTCCATAGCTCGTTCTGTGCTTACTGTGTCTATTTTGTTTTGAACAACAACTAAATTTTTAATTCCAATGATTTCTAAAGCCATAAGATGCTCTTTTGTTTGCGGTTGAGGGCATTTTTCGTTTGCTGCGATTAACAACAAAGCGCCGTCCATAATAGCTGCTCCTGAAAGCATGGTAGCCATCAAAGATTCGTGACCTGGAGCGTCTACTAAAGAAACTGTTCTCAATAACTTTGTTTCAGAACCGCAGTGAGGACAAACAGATTTTGTACTAAATCTTTCAGGTCCTTTACATTTAGGACATTCATAAAAATGTATGTTGGCATAACCCAATCTAATGGTTATGCCTCTTTTTATTTCTTCAGAATGTGTGTCTACCCATTTGCCAGACAATGCTTTAACAAGCGTGGTTTTACCATGGTCTACATGGCCTACTAACCCAATATTAACTTCTGGATCAATCTTAGTTTTCTTCTTGGCCATTTTCTTCTGTTGGGTTCTCCAATGGTTTTTTACCGTACTTTATAATTTTACAATTAATCTGAGCTGTTTTTTCATAAACCGTGTTTCCTGCGAAGGTTCTTCTTGCTCTAACACCTTTTCTTGTCTTCCAGAAACCTTTTCCCTTAGGAACAACAATGCTTTTCCTCTGGGTTCCTTCAATGCTTTTCTTCATCATGAAACCAGCATTGTCTGAACCACCAGTTATCTCTAGCTCATAACCTTCTAGCTCAATTAGTTTACCGTCAATCTTATCGCCGATTTTCTTGCCTATCAGCGATTCAGCAACATCATCCTTTGCTTCAAAGGAGTAGCTTTTTCCTGTTTTTGGATCAGAAACGACTATCTTGAACTCTACCATTTTCTATCACGAAAATCAAAGAATTCTAAAGGATTTATAAAGTTTTTTGTAGATAAAACTAAAAATAAAAGTAAACCTATTGTTTATCCTTCAGTTTTTTAGTTTCAAGAATAAATTTCTCTAAAGCACTACTTTCTCGTTCTAACCAGCCTTTATAATCACGATGTCTTTCAATTTCTCTCTGTGAATAAAAGATATAATCTCCGCAGTTATCACAGTATTTATATTTCTTTTTTAAATAGCTGTATTCTGATGAAGAATACGATTTTTTTCCACAACGAATGCATTCATATTCATACATTTTTATCATTCAGGATTATTTGTTTTGGTCTTTCCTTACTCACTATTTTTATACTTTAATTTTGATTCAAGACTTACTAATGGATGGTACTCCTATAAAGTGGGAACACCTGTTTACATATAAACCTTTCTATAATTGGTTTTAAAAACAAACAGCTTTGTTATTAGTCAACAAAAAGAAATAGAATAATAAAAATAAAACAATTTACAAGCTCACAAAATCATCATCTTGAGGCTCTGGTTTTTGTACAGGTTTCTTTCTTCGTTCGACTCTTGCGAAAGGAGGCGTTGCAACAAGATAATCCTCACCAAAACCTGCAATGTCGCCATCAATAGCATCAACAGTTTTCTTAATCTTAACAACAGCTCTCTTAACTTCCATCTGATCTTTCTCTTTCAACGGCCTTATGTTAATCAAAGCAATCACATTGCCTTCCCTTAAAGCATCGATTATTGGTTTTGTATCCGCAAAATCAGTTAATTCAAAAGGCTTTATTAGAATCTTTCTTGTGTTCTCTTTAAGACCCAGTTTATCAGTATCTAGTTCAACATAATTGCTCTCGCCTTCATCAATATCATACTCATTAGTGCTTCTTCGAACCTTCTTAAAAAAGTCAAACATTTTTTTAACCTCCTTTGGCATTAAAAATAAGCGTGTTTGTAATAGAATTAAGAAATAAATTATATAAAGTTTTTGATTTTTTATTTTTGCAATGGAACATTACTTTACAGAAAAACCCACATCAAAGAAAGTACTTAAAGAGATTGAGTTTGATGATGGTATTGTTAAATTCAAATTGTTCAGTGCTACAGGCCTCTTTTCAAAAGACAAAGTTGATTTAGGAACAAAAGTTCTTTTGAAATACAACAATGTGCAAGATAACTCTAAGGTTTTAGATTTAGGATGTGGTTATGGTGTTGTTGGATTATATCTTGCTACAAAATATCCTAATATTAAAGTTACTATGAGCGACATTAATGAAAGAGCTGTTGAAATTGCTAAATTAAATGCAAAAAAGCTAAAGCTCAATAACAGGATTAAAGTAATCAAATCAGATGGATTAAAAAACATAGATGAACCTTTTGATTTTATTCTTTTAAATCCGCCACAAACTGCTGGCAAAAAAACTTGCTTTAGACTAATTGAAGAATCTTTTGACCATTTAAATAAAGGCGGTTATTTAAACTTAGTAGCAAGGCACAAAAAAGGCGGCGTTAGCTTAATGGAGAAAATGAACGAAGTTTTTGGAAACTCTGTTGTTCTTGGTAAAAAAAGCGGTTATCGAGTTTATGCTTCTAAAAAAGAGTAAAGTATTACTGTGTTCTACAAAATATATTTTTTAACATAACAAATATTAAAAACGCAGTTCCTTCAAAATTAATTAAGATGTTTGAAAACGAAGAAGATTATGCGGAAGAGGAGGATTTCGTGCTCGAAGAAGACAAAGCTACTGATTTATTAGAAGACGACGAAATCTCTCCAGAGGAAGAAGGCTTCATGGAAGGCTTCGAAAAATATTGATTTATATTGAGCTTTCAAAAAATTTTTAATTCTTTTTAACACTTCATATTATCGCCAGGGTTCCCGCTCCCGGGTGATAAGTATGAGCTCAGGGATTCCAGCCCTGGTATCATTACCAATCTTTTAAACTTAAATCAACTTAGAATCTTTGAAACTGTAGTAATCATTAAAGCCTATAATCACATGGTCTAATAAAGGAATCTTGATTAAATCAGCAATTTTCTTTATTCTTAAAGTAATCTTCTTATCTTTTTCTGAAGGCTGTGGATCCCCTGAAGGGTGATTATGGACCAAGATAAATCTTGCAGGAGCTACTTTGAATAATTTCCTAAGAATTTCCCTTGGATGAACAATTGTTTCATTTAATGTTCCAATATAAAGCAGGCTCTTATCAAGAATATTGTTTGATGAATCTAAAGCCAAAAGAAAAACATGCTCTTGTTCTTTATCTTTTAATTCATCAAAAAACAGGTTGAAAACATCCCTGCTTGAGTTTACTTTGTTAAGAGTTCTATTTCCCTTAACCCTTTTTATCAATTCTTGAAGAGCTCTTATTTTAATCACCTTATCAAAGCTTAAACTTAATTCATCTATTAATTCAAAAGCATCAGAATTTAAGACCTGGGAGAGAGGGATTTCTTTAACAAAAATATCTGATTTAGCATCTAAAAGAAAAGATAAAAGCTCTGTATCTGTAAAATCTTTAAAATCTACTTGAAACTGCTCTTGATTAATAACCATAGATAAATTATTCATTTAGAACAATATAAATGTAACACAGCTAGACTTGAAAAGATTTCAAGATTATGTAAAGAAATTTGATGTTACCTCACGGTGACGAAAAGTTTATATATCACTTGTTTGTTATTTTATTCATGCCCCGCTATAAAAATCCAACCTTGGAGGAGTTAATCTCTGAGATTTACGAGAATAGACAGTTGATTTTTTCTGACGAATGCGAGCGTGTATTGAAATGCGGTAAAAAAAAGGAAAAAGTAATTACAATAGAAGCATGGAACCACGAACGAAAGCAATATTCAAAACAAATCATAGATACGGAAAAAACAACGAATATAGAAAATCAGGAACAGGAGCAATATTCAAAATCATTTAACAGTGAGAGCAAAAGCGTCTTAAATGCTTATCTTCTTGAGAGGGACAAGTATGATTTTGCAAAAAAGCTATTTTTAAAAGACTTAAATCCTTCAGCCAAAAAAGGCATAAAGCGAGAGGTAAAGCAGGAGATTTCTCACATTAAAAGAGCATTCAGAGAACTCTGTGATGTATACCATAAAAAATCCGAGCCAACTTTATCAGAGATATTTGCAATATTAAGCATAATAGACGATAGAGCAAAGATAAGGGATAAGGTTGTGTTAATTAACGGAGCAGAATATATCCCACCACAGTCGTATTATGAAATTCAATGCGAACTTGGAAGAGTTGAAGAGGAGATTTTAAAGAATAAAAAGATTGATTATATACAAAAAGCATTCCATATCCATTATCATTTTGTGAGAATTCACCCTTTCTCGGATGGAAACGGTAGAAGCGCAAGAACCTGGTCTAATGCTTACTTATATTCTAAAGAAATACTCCCACTATTAATCCCCTTAGGAGAACGAAGATATTATTCTCACCTTCTAGACAAAGCATGTTTATCTCATAGGAAAGATAAAGAACTAACATACTTAACCAGAGAAGAACGAAAACTTTTCAAGTACTTTGCAATAAAGTTAAACAATGAATACGAAGATTATATGGCTAAAACAATTGATAAGAAAATAAAACAAGGTTAGTTTTCTAAAAGCTTGAAAACTTCATTAACATCCTTAGCCCTAACTAGTTTATCCTCATCTCTAAATTTTATTACGAAAGAGCCGTCTTCTAAAGTTTGATAATCTAGTGTTATCGTCAAGAATGTGCCAATCTTATTGTGATAATCATACCTCTTAACAAATGGTCCCCTAGTATCAATCATTGCGGAATATCCTTTATTAGTAATCTCTTCAAAGAGCTCATTTGCTTTGCCAACAAAATCATCTTTATTGAAAACCGGTAGAATGCCAACCTTTATTGGAGCTAACTGCTTACTTATCATTAGTTTATCATCCTTAATAGCCTCAAACATTATTGCTAGGAAAGCCCTTTCGATACCTTGCGAAGGTTCAATAACATGAGGGATATATCTTTTATTCTTCTTTTGATCAAACACTTCCATCTTTGTCTTTGAGAAGGTTTGGTGCTGCTTTAAATCAAAATCTGAACGGTAAGCACAGCCATGTATTTCTTTCCATCCGAAAGGAAACTTGTATTCTATGTCAAAACAAGCTTTAGCATAATGCGCTAATTCTTCTTTAAGATGCTCTCTTAATCTAAGATTCTCAGGCTTTATACCTAAATCCACAAAGAACTGGTAGAATTCCCATAGCCAGTAAAGATGCCATTGGGTTGCTTTGCCTAATAAATCCTTAATCTTTACTTTTCGAGCTTTTTGTTTATTCTTCTGGTCTTCTTCACTCAAAATCAAGATTTTATTGTCTTTTATTTTATCAAAGAAAGGACAATTATTTGCCTCTTCAGGATCAACAAAGAATTCAATCTCAAACTGGTTAAACTCTCTCAGCCTGAAAAGAAAATCCCTTGGCGAAATTTCATTCCTAAAGGACTTACCAAGCTGAGCAATGCCAAAAGGCAAATCAATCTTAAAAGAGTTCATAACTTGTTTAAAATTAATGAAAATTAGTTGAGCAGTTTCAGGTCTAAGATAAGTTTTATCTTTTGTTCCAGCAACGGTTTCAAACATTAAGTTTGTTCGTCCAAGAAATTTTAGTTCATCACCACAGTTGGGACACTTTGGTTTTTTTTCTTCAATAAAAGAAGCTAAATCTTCAACAGGTTCTGAAGTAAGGTCCTCAACAAAAGAATCTGCTTTAAACCTGGAATTGCATTTATTGCATACTAAAACAGGGTCTGTAAAATTTTGTGTATGACCTGAAGCATTCCAGACTTGAGGATTTGTAATAATAGAACCATCTATGCCAACCACAAAATTCTTTTGAGTCACAAATCTCTTCCATAATAATGATTCAATGTTTCGTTTCAACTCTGCACCTAAAGGACCAAAATCGTAGAAACCTGAAAACCCACCATAAATCTCAGCACTAGGGAATACAAAACCATACTTTTTCGCATAGGAATAAAGTTCTTCGAGATTCATTTAATCACCTTAAATAAAAATAACAGCTTATTTCATTAAAGCGAGCACTTCTTCATCAGTTAATCCCACTTCATTTTTTAAATATTTTGAAAAATTTGAATCGTTTTTCAATAAGGTTGGCAAAAATGGAAGCATCGTTCTTCTTATTCTGTTAGGAGAAGAATACAGTACTTTTGAGAGTTTCACGAGAGCAGAATTCAATAATTTGTACTTATTATTGTAAATCCAGTAGGTCAACATTCTTCTTGGCCTTGAATAAGAAACAAACTTTTTGTATTGCTCTTTTTTGGCAAGGGAAACCCCTGCAGTGATATAATCAAGATAGTACACTAAAAACCTCCAGTACTGCCACCGTCTTATGCGAGACATGAAAATATCAGCCTTTGAAAGTGCATCCAATGCATTATCTATGTCATCCAGGTCTTCATACTCTTTAAGCATATTTTCCTCAATCCAAAGGATATATTCATCTGGTGATAAGGAAACATTGTCAAAAGCTCTTCTGGAAACATTAAAATCTTTAACCTTCAAGACTTTGACTAAAGCCTGCATCATAGTTTCTTCTACATCCCTGCTCGGAAGAACTGAAAGGTTCTCTTCATTTACTTTTTTATCGTAGGCTGCAACTAAAAATAAATCATTAATTGCGGCTCTCATATCGCCGTGAGAGTTTATTGCTATTTTCTTAAGAGCATTTTCCTCAAAAGATATGTTTTCAATAGCGCAGATCTTCTTAAGATATATCAAAACGGATCTATAAGATAATCTTTCAAATTCTATCATCAAACAAAGTTTCCTAAGCGAAGAGAACTTGCTATCAAAAGGATCATTGGCAGTTAGAATTATTGGAACAGTGGTTGTTTTTATAATCTTAGCAATTTCACTTAGACCTCCACGGTCTTCCCTGCCTGCAACGCCATCAACCTCATCAATTAAAATTATTTTCTGTTTAAAGAAAAGTGACCTTTGAGCTATTGCATTGCCCACAATATTCTGGATGATATCTTTATTTCTGAAATCAGAGGCATTCAATTCAATTAATTCAAGGTTTAATTCATTAGCAATAGCATAAACTGAAGAGGTCTTACCAACACCTGGAGGACCATAAAGGAATGCTGCTTTTTTTGAGTATCTCTTATAACTACTTATAAAATCAACAAGTTTTTCTATAGCTGAATTCTGGCCCACAATGTCTTTAATCCTCTTTGGTCTATACTTTATCTGCCAACTCATAAGAAATTAACAAGAAGTTAAGTGTTTTAAATTTTGTGATTGTGGAGATTAATAAAACTTAGAAATCATTAACATGAACCTAAGCGCGTTTTCTGCATAAAAGATCAATCCATTCATGAGTATCATCAGTCTCAACATAAGTTTTTACAACATGAAAACCATTGTTTGATACTAATTCACTAATTTCATCTTTTTCATAAAAAGAAATTGGCAATTTACCTTCGTAGAAGTTTTTCTTTTCTATTTCAATCATATCTTTCGAGCCTTTCATAACGTTAAAAAACAGAAAACCGTTCGGCTTTAGAATCCTGAAGAACTCTCTAAGCGCCAGAACAAGCTTATCTTTTGGCATATGAATCAAAGAAGCGTTTGCCCAGATGCCATCAAATTTTTCGTCTTTAAATTTGGTATTTAAAATGTCTCTCACTAAAAACTTGCCTTTGTAATGCTTTTTCGCCTCTTTAATCATCTTAGGCGAGAAGTCTATGCCATAAGCAGTATAACCTTCTTCAGAGAAAACATCTGTATCTCGACCTGTGCCGCAGCCGGCATCCAAGATAACAGCATCTGAAGGCAAATAAGATAAGAATTCATACATCTGGTGTTGAAGAAATCTTTCTGAATTTAGAATTAAGTATCTTAATGAAAACGCATTATACGCAGCTTTAATAAACTCTTCATCATACTTCATGAATATTAAGTTATGTAGGGCGTTAATCTGTGAGGCCTTGATGGATAAATTGAATTAAAATAAAATTAAACTTTATCTTAAATAGTGATTTTTATATTTAAATTTTTCGAATAGCTTACGTATATTCTGCTCTAATTTTTATAGATGTAAACATTTGCAGTTCTGTAATCCTGCCAACCTGAGGACTCATGATAATAGAATATATTAATCTTCAATAAACAGTTTCCGCTACCGTTTGGCCTTAAAATGAAGTTTAATCCTATTTTTGATGAGGGATACATTGAGAAATTATAGTTGTTTGGAGGCAGGATCTTAACGCACTCATTAGGTTCACCAGAAATAGGGATAATTGTATAATTTACTTTAAAACGCACCGGTTCATCAACACCAAAGTCAAGATTATTAACTAAAGCTGCTGAAATTCTTTCCTCTCTAACTAAGGGATTAATTACATTTGGATAAACGCAAAAATCTTCTGAACCTTTACAGTTTGCCTTCCTAAGGAATTCATCCAAACGATTCTGATTATAATCAATAAAGCTATCACTATGCTCTGTAATCTTACCAAGGAAAGGAATCATAAGGCCTATAGTTACTAATGAAAGAATTATTATAACCATTGCATTCGTTGATAGGCTAATTGCAGCTTTCTTACGGATTTTTCTTTGCATTGGTATCACATAAATTAAAAAGAAATTATAAAAAATCAAAAAATTTTCTTAAACGGTTACCATTACAATTAAATTTCCTTGTGGTAATTCTGTAACATAAGGATCATGACCATCTGCTGTCACAACAACTGCACACACATAATTTCCAGGCCTTACATTTACTTCACTGCTATCTTCTGGTTTAGGTGCTTTTATTTTTCCGGTAAAACCTTGTTCCCCACCTGGAGGGATATCTGCTTTATTAGTAATGAAAATTATACCACTAACCTCATCACCATTCTCATCAACACATTCTTTAATGATAGGCTTAGTATTCTCTAAAGTCTCTTGCAAAGTATTGTAAACTCTTATCCCAAAATCTTGACTCTTGCCCCATTTAATAGTAACTTTCTCTGGAAAAAGCACTGGATTGTCAGGACTCGCCTTTTGATTAATATTCACGGTTGCCCAGAACTGGTCAAGCTGATTAGTACCTTGATCAAATATAGACCTTGTGAAGGTAATCACCAGTCCTAAAAAAACAAACGCTAAGATTATCGACACGATTGCAGTTGTAGATAATTGGATAGCACCCTTTTTCATCATATCACCAGTATACTTTAAACAATACTGGTTTATATATTTTTCTATTTGATAAAGAAATATTGTTCCAAAACTGAAGATAATTCATTACACCAATGCCTATAGGAACAGATTAACACAAAAAATCCTCAATTAAATCAAAAAACAAAAAAATAAGAACAATGTATTATTTACTGATATGCTGCCCAGATGCCAAAAATTATTGCTAAAATACTGCCTAGTGGAACAGCCCAACTAGCCATTGATGGGGCATAATATCCTAAAGCCAATAAACCTCCCAAAGCAGCTATCCAACCTGCCCATTTAGTCTTTTCAGCCATTTTTTCACCTCAAGATATTTTACTATTTTTCATAATTCTTCGTTTTATTAAAATATAAATCTTATGGTTTTATTTATAAATTAAAATCAAAAAATAAAGCTAAAATAGGTTCTAGTACCTTATTTTGTAGAGAGAGTGTATCTATTAAAGATGTCTTTGATTAAAAAAAATAAAGTAATAAATCAGAAGAAACACCTATAACAAATAAAACTAAGAAGAGCACTAATGATACTAATAAAGTGCACGCTAGGAGAACGCTCACAATAATAAGGTGGGGCATCTTTTCTTTTGGGAATTTCCATTTAACGCCTTCAAAATTGTGAGAGGTCAAAATTAACAGAAGGTCAATCAACCACCAAATGCCTCCTACAGGCCAAAGCAATATGCAAACAATCAGTTTTAGGATGCCTGTTCCAATCTTTCCCATCATGAATCTATCAACACCTAAGCATCCAAAGAAAAACGACATATACAAGGTTAGAGTCCAATCTACTTCTTTTATATTCTTAGATGACTTAGTTTTTTTATTTTTAGTCATTTTATATCACCTATTAAGATAAATAAACCTATTTTTAGTTTTAAGAGTATAAAAAGATTTCTAAGAAAATAAAATAAATAGAACTTATTAAGCAGTTACTCTAATCATGAGTCTTTCCTTTGGATACTCCACAACATAAGGATCATGGCCATCTGCAGTTATAACTACTGAGCACACATACATGTCAGGCGTTAACTCTTCAGATGCTTTGATTTTACCAAAGAAGCTCTGTTCTCCACCTGAGGGGATATCTGCTTCAACAGTAATGAAGGTTATTTTTTCACTTACAGTTTCACCAGCAGAATTAATGCAATCAGTAATAACAGGTTTAGCATTGTACAAAGTATTTGCTAATTTATTGTAAACACTTACTCCAAAACTTTGACTTTCCCCTCTTTTGATAGTAATGGATTCTTCGAAAAACACTGGATAATCAGGACTTGCTTTCATAGCTAATTGCATATCTGACCAGACATCTTCAAGCTGATTACTACCTTGATCAAATATAGATCTTGTAAATGATATAATGAATCCTAAAAAAACAAACGCTGAAAATATCCAAATCAGAACACCAATAACTAAAAGAACACTCACAATAATAATATGTGGCATCTTTTCTTTTGGGAATTCCCATTTAACGCCTTCAAAATTATGAGATGTTAAAATTAAAATAAGGTCAATCAACCACCAAATCGCTCCAAAAATCCCGAATCCAAAAGGCCAAAGTAATACACAAACAATCAACTTTAGAATGCCTGTTCCAACCTTACCCATTATAAATCTGTCAACGCCCAACCAACCAAAGAAAAGCGACATATACAACGTTAAGGTCCAATTTACTTCCTTTATATTCTCAGAAGGTTTGTTTTCAAGATTTTTCGGCATTTTTATATCACCTATTAAGATAAATAAACCCATTTTTACTTTTTAGAGTATAAAAAGATTTCTAAGAAAGCAAAGATAGACCTAATCTCCCTCAAAATAAAAGCAAAATAAAAATTCAATTTAAGACAACACAGCAATCCTAGTAAATCAACTCAACTTAACCTAGCTGTGATTCGACCTTTTTTAATACAGCATCTAGAACAATAAATAGATTCCTGCCTTCTTCGTCAGCAGTGTAAACCTTGCCAGGCGTAGTTAAGTTTGCGGTTATTTGA
>Ga0190359_1001838_pt1 | contig 13017 bp, 12 predicted proteins | sample 48721823_MG_FD_161269 | JGI IMG/M metagenome (GOLD analysis project Ga0190359, IMG submission 161269) | Hydrothermal vent microbial mat bacterial communities from Southern Trench, Guaymas Basin, Mexico - 4872-18-2-3_MG | ecosystem: Environmental > Aquatic > Marine > Hydrothermal vents >...
AAGCAATTTTAGTGTATAACGAAGGCTATCCATATCTATTGAGTAATTTAACAATTTTTTCGACTAAAGTAGATAGTCCCTCCCCGGTTACAGACGAAATATATATAACTTCGTTTCCGTCAATTTTGGAAATTATCCTCCTTTTTTCTGGAGGTACCAGGTCACATTTACTCATGGCAATTAGTTTGGGCCTATCTTTGAAGAAATGGGCGTGTTCTATAAGTTCTTTATATAGCGTTTTGTAAACTTTCTCAGGATGGGTTTCTGTTATTTCTATGAGAAAAATAAGGACTTTTGCCCGTTCCAGGTGTCTTAAGAACCTTATTCCAAGTCCCTTGCCTGTATGAGCCCCTTCTATCAATCCTGGAATATCGGCGAGAACAAAGCTTTTGTATTGGCCGTATTTCACGATTCCAACATTGGGGGTAAGCGTGGTGAAAGGGTAGTCAGCGATTTTGGGACGGGCAGCAGTCAACTTTGAAAGAAGGGTGGATTTACCGCTGTTTGGTAGGCCAACAAGTCCGGCGTCAGAGATTACCTTGAGTTCGAAAATGAGAAATTTTTCTTCTCCAGGTTCTCCTGGTTCGGCGTATATTGGAGCTCTTTCCGTTGGGGTTGCGAAGGCTGCATTTCCCCTGCCACCTTTGCCTCCTTTAGCTACTACCACCCTTTGCATATGCTCTGTGAGGTCCGCAATAACTTCTCCGGTTTCTTCATCTTTTATTACTGTACCAGGAGGAACTTTTATTATAACGTCATCTCCGTCCGCCCCCTTTTTTAATGTACCTCCTCCGGGACGTCCATTCCCTGCTTTGTAGCTTTTACGGTATTTTAGGTCCTGAAGTGTGAACAGGTTTCTGTCCACTTCAACGATAACGTTTCCTCCTTTTCCTCCATCTCCTCCGCTTGGACCACCTCTGGGAACATATTTTTCCCTCCGAAATGCTACGCAGCCCTTTCCTCCTTTGCCCGCTTTTACGAATACCTTAGCCAGATCAACAAACATAGCTATAAAGTGAAATAGACTATATTGTTATCCAAAACTTACATATTTTTACGGAATAATTGTAGAGCTTCTTTGGAAGAATAACCCGGGGATTAGTATCCCTTTGCCCCCAACTCGTCGGTGATTCTATCTATTTCCTGCTTAAGTATATTAGGAAAGTTTTCAAGCCCTTCATACAGAAATCCTCTGATGATCAGCCCTACTGCATCAGTTTCATTGATACCTCTTGCCATTAAATACTCTACCTCTTCCCTTGCTATCTTCCCAACTGCTGCTTCATGGGAGAGCATAATATCAGGAGATAAACCATTTAGTTGGGGAATTGTATAGATTTCTCCACCATCTTCGAGGATAAGTCCCTGGCATTCGAGGTGTCCTTTGACCCCGGAAACATTTCCAGAAATAAGCCCCCTTGCAATTACCTTTCCACCTTTATTAACGACTCTGGAGATTATCTCTGATGATGTGTCCGGGGCATCCAGTACTACTCTTGAGCCAACATCGATAAACGATCCAGGATACGAGAGAAGAATGCTATTGAATCGAGCTCTAGCTGCTCTCCCTTTTAGGTAGGCTATTGGATCCATCTGTATGTCTTTTACTTTCTTCAAAAGTACGTAATTGGAGATGAAAGTTCCATTTTCTTCGACGTATATTGCAGTTCTGGATCTGACTCTTACACTTTCGTGCCAGTTATGTACCATAGAATAGGTTAGACTTGCATTTTTTCCGATATAGATTTCTGTGATTCCTAAGTGGGCGCCCCCATCTTTTCCCAGTTCTTTTGAGGTACAGCCTGTTAGAATCTCTACTGATGAATTTTCTTCCAGAATTATAAGATTATGAACATTTTGGACTACACTGGGAGTTTCCAGAAACAGACATGACTGGATGGGAAATATCGCTTTTGTACCCTTTTTGACGCGAATAAAATATCCTGACTCTGGATTATCATAAACGAATTTTGTGTATTTATCGGTGTTTGGATCAATTAGCTTCCAGTGCAGCTTTTTCAGCTCAGGATATTTTGCTAAGGCTTCATTGGTGTCAAGTAATTCTACCCCGGATTGTCTGGTAGCTTTATGGACGACCGTCTGGTTTTTCATCAGGAAGGTGTCAGCTTTGTCGTTTTCCAGATCTACCCCTGCATGGAGAAGGATACTTTTTTCAACTTCCGGTAGTTTCTTTATGTCAACTTCGGAGATGTATTCCGGAACCTTTTCCACTTTATATTGAGATAGGTCGATATCTTTCTTTTCTACTACTTCATTATTGCGCATTTTAGACATTCGTTAAATCCTTTGTTTTTTACTGTATCAAATATTTCATAGGGATTTCCTTTACATACAATTTTGCCCTCAACCAGAACAAGCCCTTCATCTGCGGGAATATGCTCCAGGATCAGACCGGTATGAGTTATGATCAGTCCTGAGCTTTTTCTTTTTTTGTGATGGTCTTTCATAGGCAGGTTGTTGCTATATGCAGTGTAAGTCTTTTCAAGGAGCTTTTTTATTGCTTCTCCTACTAGATTGATATTTTCTACATCAACTCCTGACTCTGGTTCGTCGATCAGTGATAAATCTGGTTTCTGTAGTAGAAGCTGGAGAAGTTCGGTTCTTTTTATTTCTCCTCCTGAGAATCCCATATTTATCGATCTTTCAAGCAGGTGTTCTACTTTAAGGAGCTTCGCAAGAGATCTGAACTCTTCCTCATTGTAGTTGCCAAGAAATTTTGCTATATCTCTGATGTTTACCCCCTTGATGGTTGGAGGACGTTGAAACATAACCCCTATTCCCAGTTTTATCCTTTCATGGGTAGGAAGATTGGTAATATCTCTGTCTTTGAAAATGATTTTTCCCGATGTAATCTTGTAGTTGCCAAGTCCTATTATTGCCATTAGTAGAGAGGTTTTCCCAGAACCATTTGGACCGAATAGAATTACAACCTTTCCATTTTCGATCCTTAGGTTTATATTGTGTAAAATTTCTTTTCCATCAATTGCAATTGACAGGTTTTTGATTTCAAGCATTTTTATTCAATCCTTTTAAAGTTTTTTTATCATTTCCACACAAAGGATGAACCCCGTCGAGTGGCAAACTATCGGAAGGGGTTCCCGGAAGAATTCCTGCGGCCTGATCCCCTTTTTCGGGATTGTGAATCTGTCCATTTAGTTTGTCATTGCTTTGGCTGCAAATGGCGTATAAGCCGCAGGTTATTCTGTCAAGTACTTGCTGGGCCTTGAGATAATTCATGTTTCTTCCAACTGATAAGTCAATAAATGTATCCATAATTTGGAGAGCTCTACGATACGATTAATTTCCTCTTTTGTTTTTTCGTCGTGATTATTTGCTTTTCCATGGTTTGTAAATATTGCTATATCCTCTTGCCCGGGCTTTAAAAATTTGAAGCTTTTTGGTCATTTTTATCTCTATTCGTTGTTTAGTTCAGTTCAGTTTTTAATTAACTCACTTGTTTGATAAGATAAGTGAATTTTTGTTACATCACAACATTTAAATTATGACGAGAAGAGGGAGCATAGGAAGAAAAAGGGAGCATCTGGTGTGCTTTTTTGTGTGTTCACCTCTCTGATGAGGAAATGTGTATAAGTTTCTATTTGATGTTATTTGGAAGACGAAGGTTCTTTAATGCTTTTTATAAAGCTGTTTTTTTGTCTGTTCTGGTAAGAGCAGGGAAAAAGTTGAAAGCCAAAAAGATTTATCCCGATATAGTTTTTATAAAGATCCTTAGAGCTTCAGCTCCTGTGAGACAGGCAAGAGTAACTAAAACTCCGGCAATCAAGACGCCAAAGATGTTTGCTATTAGAAACTTTCTAAAGCTCAGGCCGATTAAGAAAGAGGCCAGTGCCCCTGTGTATACTCCTGAACCCGGCAGTGGGATGGCAATAAAAACCATAACCGCCCACTCACCATATTTATCGACGCCGCGTTTTATACGTCTCTGAGTTCTATCAACATAGAGTTCCCACAATTTTCTTAAAGGTTTAACTGCGATTAGCAATCTGATTATGGTTTCCAGCAGTTGATAGACGAGCAATCCCAGAATGATATTTGCTAAAACACAAATACCAAAAACCTCGATCCAGTTGAGAGACGTGGCAAAAATCCCATAGGGAATTGAGGCTCTCAGTTCCAGAGCGGGGATAAATGTAATTCCTATAAGTTTGATGATTTCTGCCATATTACACCCAGAGATAGCTTCTAAAAAAAAGCATTATAAATTTAAGAGTATCTCCTATGATGCTTATCTTGCTGCTAATATCGCGAAAATACAGTGTGGGGATGGGTACCTCGCAAATTGTGAAATTTTTTCTGCCAAGGTTTCTTAGTAAGTATTCAGTTTCAAATTGAAAGCCATTTTCCTTATATAGCCTATTCTTAAATCTACCCAGCTTGTACGCTCGAAACCCACATTGACTGTCATGAATCCTTCTCCCGGTGCGAAGAGATATTAAAAAAGAAGTGATTGTGTTTGATAGAACCCTGTGGAGGGGCATCCTTTTAGGACTGATGTCGCGTTTGCCAATTATGAGTTCAAATCCTTTTTCCATTTCCAGGATAAAGTCAGGCAGATACTCGGGAGGATGTTGCAGGTCTGAATCTATGACTAGTGCATAATCATATCTCGCTTTTTGAGCCAGCATTAGCCCTTTTCTCAAGGAGAAGCCCTTACCCTTGTTGATCCTATTAAAGATTACACTAACTCCATCAAATTTTTTCGCTATTTTCCCTGAATCATCAGTTGATCCATCATCGATGACAAATATCGGTATTTCCCCAGCTACTTTCCTTATCTTCTCAATGAGAGTACCTATAGTCTTCTCGGTATTGTAGCAGGGAATGACAACACAACAATTAACTTTCATAGCGCCAATCTCAGAGAAAGTTAACAATATATCTTTATCTAAAAAACAACAAAAAAGTCTACATCTCTTTGTTGCTAAAAAGAGTTGTAAACTACCCACTAAAAAGTATAAATTTTAACGATTTTTTAAGTGCGCCCGTAGCTCAATTGGACAGAGCGTCTGGCTACGGACCAGAAGGTTGAGGGTTCGAGTCCTTCCGGGCGTACAAAGTTAAAAGTTCTTTTCTTTTTTCTTCTGGATTATTCAAGGGAGTCTTTATTCTGGCTTCTCCTAAGGTTATTTGTTACATTACAGTAGTTTAAGGCGTGGGGGGTTTATGAATTTCCCGTGGTTATTTTTGATCAATCTTGGAATAATATCTTTAGCCTTGCTGCTTGCGACTCTGATACGTGTCAATATCAGGTTTTTCCAGAAATATCTTATTCCGAATTCACTCACCGCCGGATTTATTTTGCTTATTTTTTACAATTACATTGCTCCTTTTTTTGGACTTTCTCAGGCTTCTCTTGGGCATATGGTATATCATCTTTTGAGCATATCTTTTATCGCAATGAGTCTTCGCAAGGCACCTCTTCCTAGAGAAAAGGGAGGAAAGGGAATAGTATCAACGTCGGTTTCTATAATATTTCAGTATTCTGTTCAAGCTCTAACGGGGCTTCTTCTGACATTTTTTTTCATCAAAACCTTTATACCTGACCTTTTCCCATCGTTTGGATTTTTTCTTCCTCTTGGTTTTGCTCTTGGTCCTGGGCAAGCATATGCCATTGGTCAGGGCTGGGAAGAGTTTGGTTTCAAGGGCGCTGGAAGTGTTGGTTTAACCTTTGCAGCTCTGGGATTTATATGGGCATGTTTTGGTGGAATGTATCTCATAAACTATGGGCTTAGAAAAAACTGGATTGGGGAAAGGAAAGTTGAGGTTATTAAGAAACTTAGAGTAAAATCTGGAGTTTATCCAAAAGATGTAAAGAGACCAGTTGGATCCCATTTGACCACTGAATCGGAGGCGATCGATAGTATGACGCTTAATTCCGCTGTTGTTTTTGGTACATATTTACTGAGTTACCTGTTCCTGAAGTTTCTCACATGGCTGCTTTCTTTCGCAGGGAAGCTTGGGATGGACCTGGCTGTTAATTTGTGGGGAATCAGTTTTGTTTTTGCGGCGCTAACTGCTCTTGCGGTTAGAAAAGTGTTTCATTCTATCAGGATCGACTATGTTATGGATAATGGGTGTCTTACCCGAATATCAGGATTTGCAGTGGATGTAATGGTTGCCGCCTCTCTCGGAGCTATATCTATAGTCGTTGTAAGAAAATACTGGCTTCCCATATTGGTAATAAGTACTGTGGGGGGGATAATTATAAGTTTGAGTGTTCCCTGGTTTTGTTCAAGAATATTTAGAGATCACAAATTTCATAGAACTCTGATTGTGTATGGAGCCAGTACAGGCACGATGCCTACAGGTCTTGCGTTGTTGAGAGTTATAGATCCCCAGTTTGAGACCCCGGTGGCTTCGGATTATATGTTCTCGAGTGCTGTTACTTTTGTTCTTGTGATACCTTTTATACTTGCAATTAATTTACCGGCATATAGCTATGCTTACAATAAACCGCTTTATTTTTGGCTTGCGATTTTTGTCGCTTTTGCTTACTTTATCTTCACCATGATTATGCATAAGGTACTTTCAGGTAAAAGTTTCTTCAAAAGGCCACTTAAGATTTGGTTTTACAAGACGGCAAAGTAAAAGCAACGTAGAAAGGAAGTTTAAAAATGGAGCCTCCCAAAAGTAAAGTAGGAATCTACTATTATTCCCTGTCTGGACGTACTAAAGAGGTTTGTGTTGAACTCAGCAGGTTGTTGAACTGTTATATCGAAGAAATTGTTGATCTCAGAGAGCGAAGAGGCTTCCTTCAGTTTTTCAGGAATGGTTTTGAGGCTTTGTTTAGTAAGGAAACCCAAATTGCTCCTTTGAAATCTTCGGTTCGGGATTTTGACGTTGTTATAGTTGGAACCCCTATATGGGCGGGGAAAATTCCCCCTGCTGTTAGAACCTTTGTAAACCAGAATGCGTCTGATATAAGAAAATATGCACTTGTCTTCACTTATGGTTTTGAATTAGCGAAGAGGGCAGTTAGTGCTTTCGAAAAGATTCTGGGTGCTCCTCCTGCTGGAATTGCTGGATGTACTACAAGAGAGGTTGATGAGGAAAACTTCAGTAATGAGCTTCAGAATTTTATAAAAATGATTTCTATTTATATCTAAGGTATTTCTCTCTTTTGTCGAGGTACTCCTGAAGAGAAGCTCTCAGCCTGCTCAGTATCCATTCTGGTTTTTTATTTTCTCTAATGTATTTTACCACTTTGTCTGTTCCCATCGCTTTGTTGAACATTCCTATTCTTTTTGTTTCAAAAAGATTAGATTCCGGGAAAAGTTTGTTTATAGCGTACAGAATGTATATCTGCGTTGCAAAAGGGCGAAATTTTTTGAAATCATAAACATGCATTTGGACACCCGATAGCTGAATATTGCTGAAGTAAAAGTAATAGGGTCTATAATAAAGTGGCCTGAAATATACCCCAGGTAGCTCAAACTGATTTAACATGTCAGCCAGCTTTTCCCCTTCCACCCATGGAGCCCCAATCAGCTCGAAAGGCATAGTGTAACCAACTCCCACATTTATCCTGTCGAGTTCTCCTATTCCGCCGGTTGCCGCACAGAAAAACGCCGTTTCCCAGTGGGGAACATGAGGGGATGTGGGAACCCATTCAAGCCCTGTGTCAGGAAAGATCATATCTCTTTTCCATCCCTCCATTTCAACAACGACCAGGTCAGCGAAAATTTTGAACTCGTTGTTGATAAAGTCGGCAAGTTCTCCGACAGTCATACCATAGACGTACGGTATAGGGTAAAGTCCTATGAAAGATTTGAATTTTTCTTCGAGAACAGGGCCTTCTACAAGATTGCCTCCGAGAGGATTTGGTCTATCCAGTACAATAAAGGTAAGTTCATTTTCCTTTGCGGCTTCCATTGCAAGTGCCATGGTATAAATGTAGGTGTACGGTCTGATGCCAATATCCTGGATATCATAAATCAGGACATCGAGTCCTTTGAGCATTTCTTTTGTTGGCTTTTTGGTCTTGCCATATAAACTGTAAACAGGTAGGCCTGTTTTTTTATCCGTAAAACTTTTTATTGTTTCTCCAGCTTTGATGTCTCCTCTGACGCCATGTTCAGGTCCAAAAAGAGCCATCAGCTTTACATCAGTTCTCTTAGAGAGAAGATCTACGGTGGACCTCAATTTTGAATCAACCCCGGTTGGATTGGTTATAAGGCCAACTCGTTTTCCTTTTAAAATGTTGATTTTCCTCTCAAGCAAGACCTCGATCCCGGGCTTGACTTTAGCCTCTCCCCATTCGAGACTGGTAAAGAGAAGACAGATAAAAAACATTGCAAAGAGCTTTTTCATTTTTCCCTTATGAATTTTGTTATTTTTTAAATAGCACCTATTGGTGTCAGGTCCTATTTTAAGTATATACCAAGCTTTTTCAAAATGTTAACAAACTTTCTGGGTAAAGGGGGTTACAGATCTACTTGCTATCGTTAACTTTGCACTACCAAGTATTGTTTTTATTTGTTAATTTAGAAAGTGAAAAAGATGGTAAATGAAAGTAAAAAAATTAAGCTGCGAGGGGGAAAATGAGTAATGCAAAATTTACTTTACCTGAGCCCAAGAACGAGCCTATTCTGAGTTACGCTCCTGGTACAGAAGAGAGAGCTCTATTAAAAGAGGCTCTTGATAAACTTTCTGGTGAACAGCTTGAAATACCGCTCATTATTGGCGGCAGGGAGATAAAGACCGGGAATATTGGCAAATGTGTAATGCCGCATGATCATAAGCATGTGCTTGCTGTTTACCACAAAGCTGGCAAAAAAGAGGTTCAGATGGCAATTGATGCTGCCAGGGAAGCATGGAAAGTATGGTCCAGGATGCCCTGGTGGGAAAGAGCCAGTATATTCAGGAAAATGGCGGAAATGCTTTCGGGACCATGGAGATATACGCTTAATGCAGCAACCATGCTTAACCAGAGCAAAAATGTGTTTCAGGCGGAGATTGATTCTGCGTGTGAGTTGATTGACTTCTGGAATTTTAACACCAAATACATGGAGCTAATATACGAAGAGCAGCCTTTTTCACCGAAAGGGCAGTGGAACAGGGTTGAATATAGACCCTTGGAGGGTTTTGTCTTTGCCGTAACTCCTTTTAATTTCACTTCCATTGCAGGGAATCTGCCAACCTCGCCGGCAATGATGGGGAATACCGTGCTGTGGAAGCCTGCGTCTTCTGCTGTTTTCTCTGCGTATTATCTGATGAAGCTTTTCAAAGAGGCAGGGTTGCCGGATGGAGTGATAAATTTCATCCCTGGCAGCGGGAGCGAGATCGGTCCAATTGTGCTTTCGAGTAGCGAGCTTGCAGGGATTCACTTTACGGGAAGTACGGATACATTTCAGTATATATGGAAAACCGTGGGTGAAAATATAAAGCTTTACAGAAATTACCCGAGAATTGTTGGTGAGACTGGCGGGAAGGATTTTATTTTTGCGCATTCGAGTGCGAACCTGGATGAATTGAATACCGCTATGGTGAGGGGTGCTTTTGAGTATCAGGGGCAAAAGTGCTCTGCTGCATCGAGAGCTTATATACCTGAGTCGATATGGCCAGAGTTCAGAGAGCTCTTTCTGGATACCATTAAGTCCATTAAGATGGGCGATGTGAGAGATTTTGAGAACTTTATGAACGCTGTTATTGATAGACCGGCCTATGAGAAGATAAAATCCTATATTGAGTTTGTGAAAGGTTCGGCGGAGGCTGAAATACTAATAGGAGGAACCTGCGACGATTCGAAGGGTTATTTCATTGAGCCTACGGTTGTACTGGCTACAAACCCGCAGTTTAAGACGATGGTTGAAGAGATATTTGGTCCTGTGATCACGATTTACGTTTATAAAGATACTGAGTATGAAGATACTCTTCATCTTTGTAATAGAACATCACCCTATGGTCTAACAGGTTCCATATTTGCCAGGGATCGAAAGGCTATTGCTGTGGCTGAAGATATTCTGAGGTATGCAGCTGGGAATTTCTATATTAATGACAAACCGACTGGTGCTGTTGTTGGACAACAACCCTTCGGAGGAAGTAGAGCATCAGGAACGAATGATAAAGCGGGGAGCATATTGAATCTTTATAGATGGGTGACACCGAGGGCTATAAAGGAGCTTTTTACTCCACCAAGAGATTATAGGTATCCTTTCATGGCGAAGGAGTAAAGCAGAGTTCCATCTGTTTATTGGGTTTATTTTTAAGTTTATTTTTTTAACAGGACTTACTTTTTAAACTGGAATACTACGGTCCCAAAATCTTATTTATAAAGTCCAGTTTTGATTTTGGAAGAGGGTAAATTTTATTGTGAAAATCATTTGACTTTTTGCATTTTTTTGCTATCATTACTCGCTTTTTTGGTGGATAGGAGAGGGTGGTTTTATGATTGAGAAGAATATTTTTAACATTGTAGACAATAAAATAGTGTTGAGGATTAAAGGAAGAATTTGTGAAACTTCGGAAGAGCTTTTTACCAGCCATTTTTTCAAGGATTTTTTGTATGTTGCTGTAGAAAAGCTGCGCAGGAATGATTCTCCTCTTCTAAGTATTTTCGGAAAAAAGGACGTTACAGACGATGATCTGAATAGTCTTGTAAAAGTTTTTAATCTTCTTACCAAGATGCCTGCGGATTTTGTTGTGAAAGTGGACCCGGACTCTGCGAGGTTCTTTAGGGATAAGTCCTTACTAAATGATTTTGTAGAGTACCTTTATAATTACTGGAGGAGTTTTGACAGGTTTACAATCTGCGATTCTGAGGGAGATAGGCTTGATAAAAGGCCATATAGAACCTTTAATGACACGATAGAGACTCTTACTCATCTTATCAGGAAAGTGTACCGGGATGTTCAGGAGAATATTACTGGCAAACATCCTCGTATCTATCGTCAGGTTGTAGCTGGGGCAAACTTTGCGGCTATTGCACTTTTACGAAAACTTGTTTTCCCTGATTCTGTTTATCATAAACTTGAACAGGTAAATGTTATAAGGCAGGTGTTATTGAATCCGCCTTTAATTCTTGATCCTCCTATGAATAAAAGGACGGGGCGTTTCACAAAGGTGGATGAAAATCCTCTGAACTACATTGATAGTATAAACGCGGATGATTGGTTGTGTTATCCTGCCAAAGTGGGGAAATATATTATTTATATATACTTTCATCAAAAATTTTATGAGCTTGGGTTTTCTCTTAGCAATTTATTTGAGCTCGCCGATGATGAGGATTTGAAGCGTCCACCTGATGCGATTTACCTTTATGGTGTGCCCGGGAAGTGTCTTTATCGTTTTTCGGACCTTCCAACCGTGTTCTTTGATGATGAGGATAACCATATTTTGATTGCGGCTGTACCGAATGAGGACAAGTTTGGGTATTTCGGTTATCTTAAGAAAATGGTTTTGACCCTTCATAATATTATTGTGATGAAGAGAAATCAATTGCCCTTTCATGGTGCCCTTCTCAAGTTGCTTTTGAAGAATGATAAAGAGGCTACAATTTTGATAGTTGGGGATACCGGAGCAGGGAAGTCGGAAACAATAGAGGCTATGAGGGTTATCGGTGAGGGTCTGATAAAGGAAATGGTAATTATTGCTGATGATATGGGTTCGATAGAGATAAATGGGAAAGGGGAAGCAATAGGGTATGGCACGGAGATCGGAGCTTTTTTGAGGCTTGATGATTTGCCAAAGGGATATGCTTTCGGTCAGATGGACAGGGCTATAATAATGTCCCCTACAAAGGTGAATGCCAGGATTGTGATTCCTGTGACTAATTATGAGACTGTAATAAAGGGGCACAGGATAGATTATATTCTCTATGCGAATAACTACGAAGAGATAGATGAAGAACATCCCGTCATTGAGAGATTTGAGAATCCGGATGAAGCGCTGAAAGTGTTCAGAGAAGGGACTGTTATGAGTAAGGGTACAACCACGTCAACCGGGATAGTACATTCATATTTTGCAAATATCTTTGGCCCACCTCAATACAGAGACCTCCATGAGAAAATAGCAGTTGACTACTTCAATAAATTTTTTGAGAATGGAATTTTTGTCGGTCAAATCAGGACTCGCCTCGGGATAAGAGAATTTGAACGCAGGGGACCTGAGGAGGCGGCTAAGGAATTGATTAAGTTAATAGAAGCGAATTAAGATACATAAGTATAAAACCCGTTTAGCCTTCGGCGGAAACGAAAAAGAAACCCGTTTGGCTTCGCGGAAACGGGTTTTGTGGAGAGAAAACCCACTTCTGTCCCGATAGGGGCTAAGTGGGTTTTTATTTTTTTTGAAACCCGTTTAGCTCGCTTCGCTCGCAGAAACGGGTTTCTGGGGGTTTCAAATTCCTATGGGGTTGTTGTTCCGAAGAGGTATGACTTTATGGATTGTAGCTCTCTGTCTTCCATTCCGGAGTTTACGAAGTCTTTGTATTCTCTGACGGTGTTGAAATAGTGACTATAAAACTCTCTGTATATTTTTTTCGTTTCAGGATTGAACACATCCTTCAAGTTGGAGAAGTCCCAGAGTTCGGGCTTGTCAACCAGAGCGGACCTTATGGGATTAAGGTGAATATAGCGACAGACAGCCAATGCATGTTTGTCATCGGTTATCAATTTTGCCTTGAACCTGCTTTCAAAGACATGACCTCTGTGGCCATATTTGCGATTAAAATATTTTGCGTAGGCCAGTTGTGCCCTGTGGAAAAATTTTGTAAGGCTGTTTTCTGATTTGATTTTTAGGAGGAAGTGATAATGGTTGGGCATGAGGCAGAAGGCGATTACGCCAAAGGTGTCGTAGAGATTTAGTCGGTTTATTTTTTCTATGAACCACTGGAAATCTGTTTTTGTTCTGAACAGGGTCATTCTGTTATTTCCACGGTTGTAGATGTGGACCAGTGAGTTTTCTGGTGGTTTGGGGGTTCTGTAGGGCAATTTAGTTTCTCCTTAAATAAAAAAACTTGTTTTGAAACCAGTTTGGCTT
>Ga0190359_1001841_pt1 | contig 13011 bp, 12 predicted proteins | sample 48721823_MG_FD_161269 | JGI IMG/M metagenome (GOLD analysis project Ga0190359, IMG submission 161269) | Hydrothermal vent microbial mat bacterial communities from Southern Trench, Guaymas Basin, Mexico - 4872-18-2-3_MG | ecosystem: Environmental > Aquatic > Marine > Hydrothermal vents >...
ACACCTGAATTTCACATCGGCTCGCCTATGAGGGTAAAAAATGGCGATTATTATTAAATTAATAACAAACAATAACCTCTTTGCTACGGCTGTTCCCAGCTGACCCTGTAGCGTTTGATAAGGATGTATCCCTCATCCGATTCTTCGGTTGCGTAGAGTTTGTTGTTTCTCCAGAGGACGGGATTTGTTTTAAGGGAAATTTGTGAGATGAAGCATCCTTCTGGGTCAAATATATCACAGATGTATTCTCCTTCTTTTTCCCCTTTTTCAAAAGTTCTGACGAATATCCGCCCTTCATCATCGCAAGTAAAATTCTGAAAGGCGGGATAGTATTTAGGAAACTCGATCATGTCCTTTACATTAAGACCGCCGGTCTCTGGAATGCGGCTCAGGATTTCTTTTTTATCCTCTTCCGTGATTTTTATTGGGTCATACTCTTTAGTGATGCTTTTTATGTGCGTTCCGTCCGGATTTATGAATTTTATTTCATACTTTTTTGAGGTCCCGTAGGTTATATTTCCCTTTTTATCCACATCAAATACGATCATGAGGTCGAACGGATTGATTTTTCCCTGAAGAGGATTTGGAGTGTCGACTTTACCCACAGTGAACATTTCGTTTAGATCCGCATCATACTTTTTGACGCACCATGTCATTTTGTTTTCTTCCAGAACAAGCTCTCTTCCTATCATGGTACCTTCAGGCCCAAGCCTCAATCCAGTGAGAGAGGTTTTGTCTGCCGTGGAAGTGCTCCGTAGGAATTCTCCTTTCGGAGTGAAAAAGGACAGCCTTCTGTTTAGAACTTCTTCCACCATAAGTTCTCCGTTTGGGGTGACCTGGATCCCTGTGGGCATATTCAGTTCACCCGGGCCCTGTCCCTGTTTGCTAAAGGTCTTTATATGAGCACCTGAGCTGTCAAACACTTTGATATTGTTGAGTTTCATATCTGAGACATAGATATTTTCTTTGTCATCGACCGTTATGAATATGTTTTCCGAAAAAACCTCCTCATCTTTTTCGCCTCCTCCGATGGAATATTCTTCTGTCAGGATCATTTTGGCCAAGGCTCCTTTGGGAGGATTTGGCTTTTTATTGTTTATGATGTATTTAACGTCATCAATGACTTTTATTTTCTGGGACAGAACAGAGGGGGAATGAGAAATGAGGATGAGCGCCAGTATGGTGAGAAACAATTTTTTTGTGTTGTTCATAGTTTTTCCTCCTGATTATCCTGGACTATTCATAAAAACAGCCGGATCCTTCCTGATGAACAATCCCGATAATGACTGTAAACATTATACGGGAACGAATTTGTTTGGTTCAAATAGAAAGATAAACTGGATAGATTTTCCTGTTGATAGTCCGTGACTTTGACAAGAGAGACCTCGGCTTTTTTCATCGGGATGTGTCTCTATTTAATCCATTTTAAAAATTTGTTCCATGAGTTTCCATTTTTCTTTTGCAGATGATCCGGGGGCTGCTCTTTGATATTTTGAGACCACAGCTTCCCATTCTTTTTGGCGCGGCAGCTCTGCCAGTTCAGACATGGCCCGGTCGTGGTCAAAATCAGGCTCTGTGTCCATTATCATAAAGAGCGTTGTGCCGGAAAGATAGATTTCCATGTCAAGAATACCCGCTTTTTTCATCCCTTTCGTGATTTCCGGCCATACCGCTCCTTTTTTATGAAGGTCTTTATATTCTTGAATGAGCTGCGGGTCATTCACTAGTTTCAGAGTTTTGCAGTAACGCTTGTATTCCTGCATCATAATTTCTCCTTCTTCTTTTTTTAAAATATGACTTGGTTTGTTCATCTCAATATATCAGATTCAGGCATTGTCTTTAACAGATTTTTAATGTATAAAGGACACCTTAGATTAATATTGTCATCTTTCCCAGAGAAGAGTTCTGTTTAACGGTCATCGAGTTGTGTAAAAAGGCACGTTTGGCAGGATAAATGAATCTTAAAGCATTCCTGATATTTCATCTCAATGTGGGAGCCCGTCCTGCGCTAAACAAATTAGTCCCTGTTTGCGGTCTATTTTATTTTCAAGCCGGAGCACATTTTTTTGGATGAGCCTTTGGAGGGAATGGACCGGAACATCCAGAAAGAAATACTGAAGTGGGTATTCAAGCGAAAAAACGAAGGAGCTTGTATAGTGGTTGTCTCGCATACCATAGAACCTTTTATTGAAAGGACGTCAAAGGCTTGGGCTCTCAAAGACGGAGGCGTGATTATGCATGATGATCTGCCTGGCGGAACGGAAGAGAGGCTTTTTTTACTGGAGGCCTTATCAAAGGGGAAATCATTATGAATAATACAGATAAAAGGAATAGAACTATCGCTTTTATTTAGGTATAATTGAACGCATGGAAACAAAAACAAAGAAAGTTCCTTTTTTAAAAAAATGGATTATTTCCATGAGGCCGTGGGCGCTGCCTGCATCGACCATGCCGGTGATATTCGGAACGTCGCTTGCGGTTATTTTTTATGGGACTTCCCTGAATTTTTTTCGTTTTTTTCTGGCTTTTCTGGCGATGATTATCCTTCACTCTGCCGCTAATATGCTGAGTGATGTTTTTGACTACAGGAGGGGTCTTGACAGAAATACAACTCCTGTAAGCGGTGCTGTAGTCAGGGGCTGGCTGAACGAAAAAAAAGTAGCTGCCGGGGCTGCGGTTCTCTTTGCTGTTGGGTCAGCCATAGGGATTGTTTTGGTCTTTATGACCGGCAGGATACTGCTGGTTATTGGTGCCATTGGAGTTGTGATCGGGGTTTTCTATACCCTTTTGAAATACAATGCGTTTGGCGATTTGGCTGTTTTTTTAGATTTTGGGATTCTCGGCTCCTTGGGAGCATGGGTCGTACAGACAAAAGAATTTTCTTGGATTCCGGTTGTATGGGCAATCCCCATGGCCATGCTTGTCAGTGCCATTCTTCATGCGAATAACTGGCGCGATATTGAATCAGATACTCAAAAGAAGATCAGGACTATCGCATCGATTTTGGGGGATAGGGGATCTCTGGCCTATTATTATTTCCTCATTCTCGGACCGTTTGTCGTGGTTCTTTTCCTTGTTATACTGCCTCGAATTTTTAAGATAGGGATACCTCCTATGCCGTGGGCTTTTTTGATCGTTTTTCTCTCCGTTCCTAATGCGGTTCATCTTTTAAAAAGGGCAGTGATGAGACGCAAACCCAAACATCCCATGGATTTTGTGGTGCTTGATGGAGCCACTTCAAAACACAATCTTATTTTTGGGATTCTTTCCACAGCAGCTGTATGGCTGCATTTTATATTGAGCCGGATTTGAAGCAAACACAACAAAACAAATTGTTTTCAACTGTTATCCTGCCATTTTTTTTAGCCTGCGCCCTTTTTTTCCCTCTGTTTGTCTTTCAAAATTTGGGATTTTTGGATTTCTGGTGGTGGATGAGTGTGAACATCGTCCTTCTGGTCTCCTTCGGTTTCCTTATTGATTCTTCTTATAAAGATTATCTTAAGAGAGATTTTCAATCGGGTTCAGGCAAAAAAATAGTACTGGGAATCTTGTCTGCGGTTATTCTGTACGGGATTTTTTATGCAGCCGGGGAATGCTCCCGGATTATTCTTCATTCTGCAGAAAGAAATATTGACAGTATTTACGGTTTGAAACAGGGGAGTTCTTTGTTAAAGATATGGCTTCTTATGGCTTTAGTGATAGGCCCCGGGGAGGAGCTGTTTTGGCGGGGCTTTCTACAGAGAAACTGGGAGAGGAGGTTCGGAAAATATTCAGGTTTTCTTTTATGTGTTCTCATGTATGCCTTTGTTCATTTAGGAAGCGGAAATCCGGTCCTTGTGTTGGCAGCGGCTTTATGCGGATTGTTCTGGGGAGGACTTTTCTTATGGAAGAAGTCCGTGCTTTTGGTTGCTGTCAGTCACGCTGTTTGGGATGTGTTGATTTTTCTTGTTTTTCCATTATGATAATAAAGACAGGAGGGAAAATCATATGAAGCCTAAAGTCATCATTATATTGGCCCTATCGATCATTTCTTTAATATTTATATTACAAAATTCTAAAGTTGTAACCATTCAACTTCTTTTCTGGACAGTCAGTGCCTCCAGAATCATCATGATATTGGGACTTCTATTTATTGGGTTTGTAGTGGGTTTTTTATTGGGGCGTAAATAACTTGTTCAGATACAATAAAGGATATGCTTCTGGATCATTCTGTGTCGTTCTTTGATTTTTTTTCATAACATTAGGTCCTAATAACGACTAAAGGGACGGAAAGATGAAAAGAAACCATATTTTTTTGTGTCTGTTTCTCTTTATTTCAATTATCATCATCCATAACTGCGAATCTCCTCTTTCCAGCGGTTCTTCGCTTTCAGAGGAACAAGGATTTTTCCGGTTGATGCTCACAGATGCCCCCTTGGATTTAAGTGATGTGGAAGCGATCTATATCACTGTGAGTGAAGTGGCGGTAAAAAAGGCTTCCTCGGATAATTATATTGTGGTTCTCGATGAAGAAACAGAATTAGAGCTTCTTGAGCTTATGGATAATCCCCAGCCACTTGTTGAGACATATCTTGAAGCCGGTCATTACACTGGAATAAGAATTGTGCTGGAGTCTGCAAGGATCATCGTTGGGGGCGTTGAGTATGAATTAAAAGTTCCTAGCATGGAGATCAAAATTAATGTGGAATTCGATGTGACTGAAGACGGAGAGGTCACAGTAACTCTTGATTTTGATGCGGAGAATTCAATTCACGTTACGGAGGCAGGTCAATCCGGACTTTTCATTTTAAAGCCGGTGATTCTGGTTGATGATATCAGTTATGAGTGAGGCATAAGCCCTTTTTTCTCAAGGAGCATTTAACTCCTTTCTATATTTCCCTTTAAAATTTATCCATTTTGATTTAAACTGGCCTGACAGAGATGGTAAAGTAAAAATGAGGGAGAAAAGCACCGGGAAACTCAGAAAGCTCAGGCAGGAATTGAGCTCCATGGAGAGCCTTGTGATTGCTTTTTCAGGAGGAGCGGACAGCAGTTTTCTGGCCAGTGCAGCCTATGAAGCTCTGGGCGATAAAGCTCTGGCCGTAACTTTCTCCTCTGAAGTCCATTCGCGTTTTGAGATGAAGGAAGCTCGGGAAATAGCTGAGGAGATAGGGATCAAACATGAAGTCATCGATGTAAAACTGCTTGATGACAGAAATTTCACAGAAAACTCTCCTCTTAGATGCTATTTTTGCAAGAAAGCACTGTTCTCACGGCTGATAAAGATTGCTGAGAGCAGAGGATATAAACATTCGGCATGTGGTGAGAATGTTGAAGATAAAGACTCTTACAGACCTGGAACGAAAGCGTGCAGAGAACTCAATATTTCAACTCCGCTCGTCAATGCAGGGATTACAAAGCAGGACATAAGAGAGTTATCAAGAGAGAGAAATCTGAGTACTTGGAATAAGCCCTCCTTATCCTGCCTAGCGACCCGGATTCCTTATTATACGCAGATCCTGCCCCGGACTCTTTCAATGATTGAGAGATCTGAAGATTTTATCCGTCAGCTTGGAATAAGCCAGTTCAGGGTAAGACATCACGGCAGTACAGCAAGAATAGAGGTCTTACCTGATGATATGAATTTTTTAACAAAAGAACCGGTCAGGAAAGAAATATTAAAGAGACTTGGTCAAATAGGCTATACGTATATCTCTTTGGATTTAAAGGGTTACAGGACCGGAAGCATGGATGAGAATGATCAGATTGAGTGATTTTCTTTTGTCTTTTGCAATTTTATCATGATATGATTGCTCAAAAGTGAACAATTCGGCCTTTATTAAAATTCGCTACCTTGACGGCATCCGGTACGCCCGTGCTGTTTTGAAGGGTTGTCAAGAGACGGTCTCTCATATAAAAGAGCTTAATAAGATCAATGTCTTTCCTATTCCTGATAAAGATACAGGTTCTAACTTAAAAAAGACATTCCAGCATATAAGCTTAAAAGAGCTGTTCCTGGGAGCCTCTCTCAGACAAAGCAGCCGTAAGGTTGCTGAGATAGTCCAGTCCTCTGCATTGGGATATTCCGGTACGGTGTTCGCTGAGTTTTTTTCAGGATTTAAAGAAGAATTCAAAAATTTCGATAGGATTTTTGTCGAAGATTTTGCTGCAGCTGCGGAAAAAACCGTGGAGAGAGTGTACGCATCGTTTGAGAATCCTGTAGAGGGGACCGTTCTTTCAGTGATGAAAGCCTGGGCCGGACATATAAGAAACCTGGTTTCAGAAACGGATGATTTTTATGATCTCTTAAAAGAGTCGTATAAAGAAGCTGTTTTGGCTCTAAAAAAGACTCCTGACCAGCTGGATGTTTTAAAAAAAAACGGGGTCGTAGATGCAGGGGGAAAAGCCTTTGTGTGTTTTCTGGAGGGGATCCTTAATTATATTGAAAAGGGAGAGGTCACCTACGAGTTCAGAAAAGCAAAATATGTTGATCAGAGACTGGAATCCGAAAAGAAAAAGCAGCAGCAAATTTTTTGTGTAGAGTTCTGTGTCAGGAAGGAAAATCTCAACCGTGCAGATTTAGTGAAAGAACTCAATTCATTAGGGAGTGATTTGATGTTCTATGGTTCCTTAAATTTTGCAAAGATTCATATGAGAGCTCAGGACCCAGAGAAAATACTGTCTTGTGTATCCAAATTCGGAAACATAACGTCTGAGAGAGTCCTGGACTGTTCGACAGAGCTCCCTTCAGAGAAAAAAAAGCCTCTTGCCATAGTGAGTGATACGACCTGCGATATTCCTGAAAAATATGTGGAAGATCATGACATCTATTTTGTGCCGGTTAAGTTCCATGTAAAGGACAGAGTGTATACGGATAAAGTCGATATTATCCCGGAAGAATTCTATGATATACTGGAATCTTCTCCTGAAATCCCAAAAACATCAAAACCTTCGGTAAAGGATTTTACAAAGGTATATATAAACCTTCTTTCCCATTACCGGTCCATTCTTTCCATACATTTGGCCGGTGCACTAAGCGGGACTTTTCAAACAGCTTTTCAAGCGGCTAAAAATATCAGTCCCCAAAAGATAACAGTACTGAACAGCAAAAACCTTTCTGTAGGGCTGGGATTGATTGTGCTGGAAATCATTGAGTCATTAAAAAAAGGGATAGGGTATGAAGCGGTTTTAAAAAAAGCTGAAAAAGCAGTCAGAGATATAGAGATATTTATAGGGATCCCTGATTTGAAATATCTTATCAAAGGGGGAAGAGTAACGAAAACCAAGGGATTACTGGCCAAAATACTCAATATAAACCCTATTCTTTCACTCGATTCTGAAGGGGCTCTTATACCTATAGGGAAAGCAAGAGGAAGGAAGAAACTCGAGGAAAAGGTTTTGTCACTGGTGTTTGGTAAGATACAAAAAGAAGGGGCGCATGAAAATCAGGGATTTTTGACCGCCGTGGCCCACGTTAATGCTCTGGAATCAGGGAAGAAAATTGCGGAAAGAATCAAGCAGGAGACAAAAAAAATTCCAGTGATGATCATGAACGCCTCCCCGGCTTTAGGGGCTCATGCGGGTCCCGGAACTATTGGCGTGGCTGTGCTTAAAAGCGAGTAAATACAATGATTGAAAAAAGCAGATTGATTAAAAATTTTAAGGAGACATCAATGAGTAAGAAGTGCACGCAAAGGATGATAATTTTATTTGCAGGGATATTTGTTTTTTCATTTTCATCCGTATTGTTTGCTCAGGTCCGCGGGAAGGCCTTGTATGAAAAATTATCCAAAGACAGAGAGCTGATAAAACCGGCAAGGCTTGAAAGATACAGCTGGCTTCCTAACGAAACCGGCCTGTATATCAAAGAAGGAAATAGTTATAAAAAAATAGATATCAAAACAGGGGAGAAAAAAAATCTGTTTGATGAAGGCAGAATCATCTCCCGATATAATGATTTGACTGGGAAAAATCTGGAAAAACTCCCATTTAAAGACTTCGAATTTATCAAAAACGGGAACCGGATCAGATTTAAAGTCAAAAGCAAGGCGTTTATTTATGACCTTGGTTCCGGAGAGATGATTTCCTATGTTCCTGAGAAGGAATTTGAGGGCGTACGTGGAAGGCTCTATTCTGAAGTGCTGTCTCCGGACCTTAAGTATAGAGCGTTTATACGGGATTTCAATCTTTATATAAAGGATTTTGAGGAAAACGAAACACCTCTGACTAAAGGAGGAAACAAAGACCTGCGTAAAGGTTTTCCGGATTGGGTCTACCCCGAAGAACTGGGCCAGTACGAGGCTTTCTGGTGGTCTCCTGACTCCTCAAAGATAGCCTATATGGAATTTGACGAAAAGCCTGTGAAAAAATACCCCATTGTTCATGATATAGATCCTGTTCCTTTGCTGGAGATGCAAAGTTACCCGAAGTCAGGGGAAAACAATCCTATAGTGCAGCTCTACATCGTGGATGTCAAAACCAGAAAAACCGTAAGAGTCAAGACGGGTATGGAAACGAATGTCTATCTTTTTAATGGAGAATGGACCTGTGATGGAAAATATTTTACGTACCAGCGTTTGAACAGGCTTCAGAATGTGCTGGAATTATTTGCTGCTGACCCGGATACAGGAGATACTAAACTTATACTGCGGGATGAAGATAAATGCTATATAGAGGCTCAGAATGACCTCAGGTTTTTAAAAGACAACAAACATCTCATCTGGACCTCAGAGAGGAGCGGATGGAGGGAGATTTATCTTTATGATATTTCAGGAAATCTAGTCAGACAATTAACAGATGCGAAACTTCCTGTGACTCGAGTGGTCGGAGTTGACGAAGAGGAAGGCTGGGTCTATTTCACCGGCCGGGAAAACAGAGGCCTAGAGTCTTATCTTTACAGAGTGGGGATGGACGGGCATGGTTTTAAAAAGCTGACCAGGGAAAAAGGCACACACAATGCGTCCATGTCTCCTGATTGCCGCTATTTTATCGATACTTTTTCCTCTTTTGACGAACCTCAACGAGCAAGTCTTTGCACGGCATCCGGAGAAAAAATAAGAGAGCTCAGCCGTTCCGTAGTCACAAAGGAATTCAAAGATCTCAAATTAATCAAACCGGAGCACTTTGTTTTTGAATCAGCGGATAAAAAATATCAATTGGATGGGGTGCTTTATAAACCGGCTCATTTTAATGAAAAGAAGAAATATCCATTGATCATGGCTGTTTATGGAGGGCCCGGAGCCAAAATGATCTATAACAGATTCAATATGAACGACCGCAACCAGGCTCTTGCCCAACTGGGTTTTATTGTCGCTTCCATAGACCACAGAGGGGTATCCGGTAGGGGAAAGGATTTCCAGAACCTGATGTATATGAACCTGGGACAGATCGAATTAGCCGACCATGTCGCCGCTGTTAAATATCTTACAAAGAGGCCTTATGTCGATGGGCAGAGAGTGGGGATCTCCGGGCATTCTTACGGCGGTTATTTAACATGCATTGCCATGCTGAAGGCTCCTGATGTTTTTCATGTGGGAGTTGCAGGGGCACCGGTTACTGACTGGAGGAATTATGACACGATTTATACCGAAAGATACATGAGAAGGCCGCAGGATAACCCGGAGGGATATAAAAAAGGCTCGTGTATGAATTATGCAAAGGATCTCAAAGGCCACCTCGCTATCCATCACGGGGCTGTGGATAACAATGTTCATCCCGGGAATACTATCCAGCTGATTCAAGAGCTTTTGAAACACAATAAAAAATTTGATTTGATGATCTATCCCGAACAAAAGCACGGGATCCGCTTTAAACGTTATGGAGAGGCAAGAATAGAATTTTTCATAGAATATCTGAAGCCGGAAGTGATAGAGCGTTAAACAGGGTTTGGTTCATTCAGAGGAAAGGCCGAAAATTCGAATTCTGTTGCTGTCCCTGTCCACAACATAAACCAAGCCCTTAGAGTCAACGGCGATTCCAATCGGGAAATTTAGCCGCTCTTTCTCAGGGCCGGAATTCCCCCATTCAGCTATGAACCGGCCGGTTTCATCAAATTTTTGGATCCGGCGGTTATACGTATCTGATATATAAATGCAGTTGTCACCGTCACCATAAATGCCCATGGGCCTGTCAAATTCTCCCGGCGCTGTGCCTTTATCTCCCCAGCCTGAAATGAATTCCCCGCTGTTTGTGAATTTTTGCAGGTTGTTCTGGTCAGTGACAAATATTTCATCCTTTTCGTTTATGAAAATACCTGCAGGGTATACAAACTCACCTTCGGAAGCGCCTTCTTGCCCCCAGGAGTATTGAAAAACACCCAAATGTGTGAACTTTTTAATTTTATGGTTTCCCGAGTCCGCAACATATATATTGTTCTCCCGGTCAACCGCGATTCCCAACGGAGTGTTGAATTCGTTATCTCCGGAGCCTAATTTCCCCCATTTGAGAACAAAATTTCCTTTGCTATCAAACTTCATGACACAGTGTTTTTTGATGTCAGTGACATAAAGATATCCCTCGCTGTTTACAGCGATTCCAAAGGGGTTTTTTAGTCTATTGAGATCCCGTTTATTTACCGCAAGATCATTCTTGAATATTCCTTCCGGACTGATTTTATTAATTTTTAAATCGCTCTCATCAACGACAAAGAAGTTGCCCTGCCTGCCCATGACTATTCCTGTAGGGGAGGTAAAGAAATTGGAATTTTCTCCTCCCCATTGGTCGACACTTATATATGTTTTGGGCTCTAATGTGATTTCCAGCACGAGAGGGCCTTCTCCTTTTGTCACCTTGAGGTCCTGTAACCAGTCCTTATAATTGTTCTTAGATATCCTTAATTTGTGGATCCCGAACTCCATCAAGGGAAGTTCTGAATCTGTATCCATACCGGTGTATTCTCCGTTAAGGAAAATTTTTGCACCGGGTGGAGAAGAGCTTATATGAACCGTTCTTCCGATTTTCTGGAGGATAAATTCTTTTTCACTCGTCTCAGCTATAAGGAAGACGTCTTCTTTGATGGTATCATAACCTTCTTTTTCTATTTCAATAGTGAATTTGGGGGAATCCGTTTTTATAGTTGTGGGGGTTTTACCTGCCTCCTCCCCGTTTAGTTTTATTATGGCATCCTGGGGTCTTGTGGATATTTTAAGATAATACTCTTTAATGAGCCCCAGGTATTCTTTTTCTGCAAGAGTTATTATCTTGGCTATGTTCGGGTCGTATATGTTTCGGGAGATTTCTAAGGCATAGGAATGATCGACCTCAAACATGTTTTTCATTTCTTTTAGGGCCAGAAACTCATTCTTCTGGGCTGCATATCCGAGCCCTATCCAGAGATATATTTCTGCTGCCAGTCTTTTCTGTTTGTCGAAATCTGACACCCTGAAAACTTTAGGGATAAGAGGCCTTAGTGAGGCAATAGCCGTGTCTAATTGCTGCTCTTTACGAATGAGTTTTTTACTGCTTTCAACAGCTGTTTCTATATTTGCAATTATTTCTTCCTGGCTTATCTCATTGGACAAAGGAATATCTGTATCTGATTGGGAAGTTTCATCATCTATGACTTTGACCAGCATTTCGTGTATAAAGCCCGAAATTGATTTCCCCTGTATCTCAAAACTGACCTTATACCATTCTCCTTGTTTTTCTTCTCCGAGAAGTATTGTGCCGGCATTGACATTGGCAATATTCTCGCCGCCTATTTCAGGCTTCAATTTTATATTGGCGTTGCTGGCAATCACTTCTAACTTAAGGGAAGAAGAACCAAGCAGTATACAGAAGGCAAGAACAGAAAGGAAAATAAATGCTTTTTTTTGGATGCCTAATCCCCATGTTTTCATTGTTTCTCCCAAAACCCTTTTCTATTATAAACATCCGTTATTTATTTTCAATGATTTTCCATTGATTTTCAATTTTTTTCACAGTCCATTTCTTTGTTCCATCGAAAAGGACTTTTCTTTGATTGGTTTTCTTGTAAACAGCGATCAGCATATGGGAAAAGTTCACTTCCGCTTCTTCGGTATTTTTGAAATGGATGGTGATGTCAGAATAAACAGACTGGATATCTTTATAATGGTCGAACAGAAGAGCCAGGTCAGCTTTTCTCTGCTCCAGAATCTTCTCAGATCCTATATCAGCGAGTATGGTTTCCAGGTTTTTTTCTTCTTCTGCTTTCTTTTGTTTTTTAAGCATATTTGTGATTTCGATTTTAGATAGGGCTGTGTCAGCTAGATAGATATATTTTTTGGCTTCCCTGTTGTCTTTATCCCGTTTCAGGACCTGATTCATATCCTCGATGCATTCTCTGTAAAGACCTTGTTTATAGTGATCAATCCCTGTTTTTAAATACTGGGATGCTGCAGCTTTGTTGGATATGCTCTGGATTTTATCCTGTGCCTGTCTAAGATATTTCAGGGCTGTTTCGTTATCAGGCTCTGTGGAAAGGATTTTTTCTGCTAAATCCATTGTTTCTGAGTAGTTTTTGTTTTCAAAGCTCTGTATCATTTGTTTTACTGTGTTATCCGGGGGATTGGTTAATTCCTTTAGATGGATTGGTTCAGGAAGAGGGGATTCGACTGTGATCTCTACTGATTTTTCTGAAGTCAGGAAAGAAAGGTTTATATTTTGATTGAGAAACAAAACAAAAACCGTTCCCAAGATGAGAAGGAGCACCGCAGCGGCACTGACCCTGATCCAAATCCTTTTTATTCTTCTCGGAAGTTTTTGAGTTGTATTTAGATGCGCAAGAAGGGCCTGTTTGAGCTGCTCGCATGTTTGATAGCGTTTTTTGGGGTCTTTGGCTAAAGCTTTTGAAATGATTGTTTCGAATCCTTATATAATAGACAAATTATTTTAACCTGACCTATTCATAAAAAATGAATATCGTCCTTTTTTTATCTTACAGGCAAGCCGATATGAAATTCAGGTGTGGCCTGCGCTCCCTTCAGATTTTTAACGCCATTCCTCGCACTGTGTGCTTTATATTGACTTTTTTTTTCTCTTAAATATAATTATATATGAGATCGGGGGCGAATT
>Ga0190359_1001843_pt1 | contig 13001 bp, 13 predicted proteins | sample 48721823_MG_FD_161269 | JGI IMG/M metagenome (GOLD analysis project Ga0190359, IMG submission 161269) | Hydrothermal vent microbial mat bacterial communities from Southern Trench, Guaymas Basin, Mexico - 4872-18-2-3_MG | ecosystem: Environmental > Aquatic > Marine > Hydrothermal vents >...
CGGATTTATCAGGGTGAGGGTTTATTTTTAGTCATCTGGATTATTCACAAGTCGAGGCTGCTGCGGATGCGAGGCGCAGGGTATGAAGCTGTGGTCCTTCACCGCGGCCTTTGCTTTTTGTCTCTTTTTTAAAAATGTTGAAATTTCCCTGGTTTTTGTATAAAGTTTTCTTTTATTGCTTTTCTTATATTAAAATGATATTCAAATCATTGGTTTATCTAACATCAACATCCCCAAAAACCTAGGAGGTTTTCATGAAATATTTTTGCCGTTTTTCTAAAACAATATCGCTCATATGTTTGTTTTGTCTCACTGTTATTTTTCTCCCTGCGCAGGCTCCTTCCAAAGGCTACCATGACTATCAGGCGCTCACTTCGGCCCTCAAGCAGATCGCTTCCCAGTATCCGGATATCACGGAGCTTAAATCACTGGGAACTACCCTCAAAGGAAAAAACATATGGATGCTCCAGATTTCGGGCACGAACGGTCCCTCACCCCTCGAGAAGCAGGCCCTTTTGATCTGCGGCAACCTGGAAGGCGACCATGTCATAGGGAGTGAAGTGGCTTTGGGAATCGCGCGGCACCTCGCGGAGAACTATGCCAAAGATGACCAGGTCAAAAAAGTCCTTGACCAGCGCACGTTCTACATTATCCCGCGGCTTAATCCGGACGGAGCCGAGCTTTTTTTCAAAAAAGTGCTTCATGAGCAGAGCGCAAACCTGAAACCCCGCGATGAGGATTTTGACTGGATAAAAGATGAGGACCCCCCCGAAGATCTGAATAATGACGGACTCATCACCATGATGCGGGTAAAGGATAAAGAGGGCGGCTGGACCGTGGATGAAAAAGACCCCAGGCTTATGAAAAAGAAAGAAGACGGCACGCCTCTTGATAAGCTCTATAAACTGTATCCCGAAGGAATAGACAATGACGGCGATGGAAACTACAATGAGGACGGAATCGGAGGATTCAATATCAACCGCAATTTCCCTCATAATTTCGGCTATGATTTTAAAGGACTGGGCGTGTACCCCGCATCTGAGGTTGAGACCCAGTACCTCATAGACTTTATGACGCGTTATGTTCCCGGGCTTAAGACCCAGCCCCATAAAAATATATGCGGAGTTCTTATCTTTTCCAAATATGATAACCTGGCGGCAGACCCGGGTATCGTATGCGGCACCCCCACTTTTCCCCAGCCCCCGCAGCAAGTAAGGGACGCAGGAGCCGGACAGATGTTTATGTTTTTCAGGAGGGGAAGAGGAGAGGAAGGCCAGGAACAGCTTCCTCCGGCAAGAGACCCTCAGCAAAAAAAGACTCTTCCGGCCGATGAATATCTCTTCAAAAACGTAAGCGATAAGTACAAGGAAATAACCGGAATCAAAAGCGCTCATTCTGAAAAGCCGGCAGGCTCCATGCTGGAATGGGCTTATTTTCAGTTCGGGGTCCCATCTTTTTCCGCAAACCTGTGGTCCCTGAGGGAAGAGGAAAGAGGCCCCGGAGCAAAAAGGCCCGGCGCCCTGTCCTCACCTTCCCAGGCGCAAACCCAGGAGGCGGCTGCTTCGGACAGGAGAGCCATGTTCATGCAGATGATGGGCGGCGCCCGGGGTTCTGCCCCTGGTGCGGCAGGCCGGTCCGCTAATACGGATACCTATAAAAAATGGCTGGACTGGATAGACAAAAACAACAACGGGAAAGGATTTGTGGAATGGGCTCCTTTTGAACACGAACAGCTGGGTGAGGTTGAGATCGGAGGATTCGAGCCTTATTTCAGAGTGAATCCCCCTGCCGAGAAGATCCCCGAGCTCATCAAGTCACATTCTGATTTTGCTCTTTACCTCGCTTCCCAGTTTGCTCATATTGTCATGGAAAAACCCCGGATCAAGAAACTCTCTTCAGGGCTCTTTGAGCTTAAAGTGACGCTGCACAACAAGGGAAAATTCCCTTATGTCACGGCCATGGGGCAGAGAACCCGGAGCATAAATTCCATACTCGTGGAAATCACGCTTGAAGAAGACAAAAACATGTCCCTTTTTGGCGGAAGCAGGAGAGTGGACACCACCAATATCGAACCCGGCGGAGAAAAGGAGATCACATGGCTCATTCTTTCGCCTTCTGGGAAAAAAGCGGATATCCGCCTGTGGGCGAGAAACGGCGGCGGTGAAACCAAAGAGTCAGTTGTCTTAAGATAATAACGGAGGATAAAAATGAGAAACAGAAAAAATAAATCAATCCGAAATAAAAGAATAATGATGGGAGCTTTTCTTGTTTTAGCACTCGCAGCCGCTTCGGCCATCGCCCTGGCCCAGGAATATCTTCCCAGAAAGTGGGATACCCGAAAGGTCCATCTTTCGTTTAACCACTATTACGACTGGAACGAAGTGGGAGAGGCTTTGAAAAAACTTGAAAAAGCATACCCTAAGTTCCTGACCCTTCGTTCCATAGGAACATCCTATCAGGGCCGCGAACTCTGGTATATGACCATCAATAATCCGGATACCGGAGATGAGATGGATAAATGCGCCATGTACATTGATGCCAATATTCACGGAAACGAGATCCAGGGCGGCGAAGTGGGCATTTACACCATTTGGTATCTGATGGAGAATTACCCTTATAATGACTATGTCAGGGAGCTGGTGGATGAGCGGGTGTTTTATATCTTTCCATCCGTGAATCCTGACGGAAGAGACCTGTTTATCCACACTGGAGGCTCCTCCCGTTCAGGGCAGGCTCCCTTTGATGATGATAATGACGGGCTTTATGATGAGGACCCACCCGAAGACCTGGACGGTGACAAAGAAGTAGGCTCCATGTTCATCAAGGTGAAGCCGGGGGAAGGCGGCTACCGGATGAGCGATAAAGGAGACCGGCTGGTACGGGTAAAAAAGAACATTGAAGGAAAACCGGATGAATTGGGGGATTATAAGTACATCGGGAGCGAAGGTATTGACAATGACGGAGACGGACGCTACAACGAAGACACAGGCGGAGGCTATGATCCCAACAGAGACTGGGGCTCTTACTGGCAGCCCTCTTACATCCAGAGAGGCGCGGCCGCTTATCCTTTTTACTGGAAAGAAGCCAAATTAACCAAGGATTTTTTCTATGCCCATCCCAATATCGCCGGAGTTCAGGCCTTTCATAATTCAGGCGGAATGATCCTCCGCGTTCCCGGCCCCCAGCTCCATGGAGAGGTTCCCATGAGCGACAAAGCCGTATACGATGAGATAGGGCAGAAAGGCGAGAAGATCATCGAGGGTTACGACTACTTCGTCATATGGAAAGACCTGTACAATGTTTGGGGAGGGTTCATCGATTTTACCTATGATATGCTGGGAGTTTTCTCCTTTTCCAATGAGCTCTGGGCATCCAGGGCGGATCTGGACGGTGACGGTGAGGTCACCTTGGAAGAAGAGGAATTCTTTTCCAGATACATTGACATGGGAAACACAGAAGTCGCCATGCATGAGATCGATCATCCCGAACTGGGCAAGGTCATTATTGACAGGGATACGACCAAACTGAGCGGACGCATTCCCCCTTCCTGGCTGCTTGAAGAGCTCTGCCACAGGAATATGGCCTTCTGTTTGCTTCACGCTTATGAGATGCCCCTTCCCGTTATCAAGGATGTCTCTGCAGAGAAGATCAATCCGGACCTTTATAAAATCAAAGTCACTCTTTACAATGAACGGCTTATGCCCACTCTATCGGCTGCAGCGGTTCAGCACCAGGTGCAGAGGCCGGATATACTGTCACTTAAAGGAAATATAGAGGTGCTGGCTGCAGGCCAGGGCCAAGGAACAGGCCTTCCCAGCGGAATTCCCAGACGATATCTCATGTTTTTCCGGGGCAGGGGCGCCGGAGGTTCTGATGTGACCCTGCTCGATCAGAAAGATCCGGGAAACATAAAGCTTTTCAACGGGATCCCAGGAAGAAGCGAAGCGGAATACCAGTTTCTGGTCAAAGGAAAAGGCGAAGTCACCGTAGAGCTGGACTGTGTCAAGGGCGGAACCCACACCCAAAAAATCCAATTAAATTAAGGGGACGGGCCCGGCTAATTTATTTAAATTGAATAACTTGTAGTATGTTTTCCACAGGTCAGCTTCTCTATTTCCCCTGAAGTTCTTTTTTCATACGTTAAAAAGGCCCCAAAAAATATTCTAATCACGAGTGAACCTTTTTTCCTCATGCTCCGTAATAACAGGTGAAAGAAACATACGGAGATGAAAATGAAATCAGCGAAAAAATGGATAGGGATTTGCGGGATTCTTCCTCTTGTGCTCTTGCTAAGCGGATGTTTTTGTGTTGAAGTGAAAAACAACGTAAGAAATCCGGACAAGTATTTCAATGAGGCTCACCGCCAAATCAGAAGGCTTCACCATCAGTACCCTGACAGAAGAGGGCCTGTCTCTACGATCAATGTTTTGGTTTACGAGAAGTCAGAACGGCAGCTTATAAGAGTTGAGGCCCCTTTGTGGATTATTGACGCGGGTATGGATTACTGCGATACTTATGATATTGACACAGACTGTGATTTCAAATTTAGCGATATCGATGACCTAAGGGATTTAGGTCCGGGGATGCTTATGGAAGCAGACAGCGAGGACAGTATGATCCTGATTTGGGTAGAATAGCTCTCTTCCTCTTTAAGGATCAAAAGGATTGTTTGAGCTTGTTATAAACGGCAAACAAATGCAGAGTCAAGCGGTTTCAGCGGAAATGGATAACATCACTGTTCTTGCTGAAAGAGCTAAACAAGGAGACCGGGAGGCATTCATGACGATAACCAGCCTGTTTCAGAAAAATGTTTTTCAGCTTGCCTACTCCTTTTTCCGGAACAGAGAAGATGCTCTGGACATTGTTCAGGATACCTTTTTAAGGCTTTATAAAAAAATCCAGTTTTACGAAAGAGATAAAAGCTTTAAAAGCTGGGTCCTCCAAATCGCCAAAAACCTCTGCATAGACCGCTACAGAAAAAATCACAATAAACACGACAATAAAGCCATGGGAAGCGCTGAAATGGACAGCCTCCCCTTCACAGATAAGACAGACACAGAGACAAACTCAGATACAGATATAAAAAGAATCATTTCCAAATGTTTGAAAGAACTTCCCGAGAGGCAGCGCATGATATTTGTGATGAAGCACTACAACGAGCTCAAATACACGGAGATCGCCGAAACCCTTGGCGTTGCTGTGGGAACAGCCAAATCGCTTCATTACAAAGCGGTAAATAATTTAAGAAATCTAATGAACCCTTATTTAGGGAGGCCGTTATGAAAGACTGCAAAAAGATAAAAAAAGATATGGTGGCATACATATATAATGACACAGATGAGAAGACGAGCCGGGAAATAAAAGCCCACCTGGAATCCTGCCCTGAATGCCGGCGTGAACATAAGGAATTGAGAAAGGTTCTTTTGTATGCGGACTCGTTGAAAGAAGATATAGATAACGCTGTGGAATCAGTGGAGTGGGATGAGCTTCCTTCCCAGATCGCTGAGCGTGCTTTTTCCAAAAAATACAGCCGGAGCCATCACAAAGGAGAAGCATCCAAAAGATTTCTCAGTTCCATTTTAACCCCCAAATGGGCTCCGGTCTACGCAGCGCTTTTGGCAGGGATCATCATCGGAGGCGCCCTGACTTTTATTTTCCTCCGTCCGGGAGCAGCCCCTGAGGGCACATCCCCTTCTCCTTTCATGGTCTCCAGCGACTTTATCGAAACCATGGATGTGGAGATGGCGCGGCGTGAGACTCTGGATTATCTGGATCAGAGCAAGTATTTGCTGCTTGATTTTGTGCAGGCCTCTCCTGAAGGCGCTGCCCAATACTGGAAGAGCGATTTTGTGGAGGCCAAGACAAGCGAGCTTCTCTCTAAAAAGAGATACATGAACCAGCAGCTGGATAAATACCACATGGCCAAAGCCAAAGCCATTTGCGACCAGATAGAAATCCTCCTCCTGGAGCTTACCGGGATGAGCGGAGAGCTGTCAGACGCTGAGCGAGATCAGATACGCGAGCTTATCGAACAGAGGCAGATTATATTAAAGATAAATCTCATCAAAAAAGAATTACAACAAAGCGAGGTCTAAAGTGAGAAAAACAAAAACAGCACTGGCTCTACTGGTTATGGCGTTTTCTTTTCTTCAGGTATATGCCCAGGCACCATCGGACAAGGAGTTGTTACAGGAAGCAAAAATCCTGATTTTCGATAAAAAATGGGAACAGGCGCAGCAAAAACTGGACGACCTCCTTGTGCGTTACTCTGACAGCCCTCTTTATTCACAGGCGCTTTTTTACAAGGGCAAATGCCTGTCAGAACAGGAAGGCGAAGAGAGAAAAGCCATAGAGGTGTATAAACAGTATAAAGGCCGTAAAGACGCGGATAAGAATTTGATACAAGAGTCAGAGATAAAGATCATCGATCTTTCCTTCGATCTCTATGAACAGGGCAGAACTTCATACATTGATGAAATAGAACAGTCACTCCGAAGCAGAGACAAAGCCGTAAGATATTATGCGGCTATCAAATTGAGTAAAATATCGGATAAGAGCACAGCCAGAAAAGGGCTTCCCGTGCTTAAAGACATTCTCGAGCGGGAAAAAGATACGGAACTGCGCGATCTGGCCAAACTGGCTGTTCTGAGAATCGATCCGGATGCACTGGAAAACATCCAAGACCATGAATATGAAACCAGACCCAGGATGCTCTGCATAAGAATTTATGACAGAGGAGAGGAAGAGGCAAGTTTCTCTCTGAACATCCCCTGGGCTCTGGCTGACCTGGCCCTCAGCTCGATTCCGGAAGAAGATAAACAGAAGATGAGGGATGAAGGGTATGATTTGGATGACATTATGAAAGAACTCACCAAAATCAAGGGAAATATCCTTGAGATAAAAGGTGAAGACAGCTTAATAAAGATTTGGATTGAATGACATCAAGGAGGCATATGATGAAAAAAATAACAATTTTCGTTTTACTGGCATTTGCTTTAAGTCTGGCTCCGGCTCACATGCTCATGGCTGAGGGCAATGAACTTCAGACCATTAAGAAAGCCGTAAAAAAGAACCCGAATATCGATCCGGGCCAGGAAGTCAAATGGTTCAAGGTCCTTATCACAGACACAAGAAGCAAAAAGGAAAAAGTGAAGATCACACTGCCCGTATCCCTCATAGAGCTGATTCTGGAAGCAGACCATGACCACTTCAGGATAGACAGAGACGAATACGATGTGGACATCAGGGAGATCTTCAGGGAGCTCAAAAAAGCAGGCCCCATGGCTATCATAGAGATTTGCGAAGACGGCGAGCTCATCAAAGTGTGGTTCGAATAGGTTACCTGCGCATCAACCAAGGGCAGCCTCCAGGCTGCCCTTTTTTTTTTGGATTTCCTTTATTTTATATTATTTTAGGGGTCGTACCGCATTGACTTATTCATAATAAAAAAGTGAGCATAATTTAACCTGGATGATGAACGAGTCGGGTTTGCTGCAGATGAAGGGCACAGGGATCGCCCCTGGTTTAAAATATCTCTAACCTGGCTTATTCATCCATGCTTTAGTATAATAGCGCCGTGTTCGGAATATTCTCGATTGAAAGTTTAAACAAAGCGTTCCTGTGAAAAAAGGCGTCCGAAAGATCTACCAAGAGGTAGCTCCCACTTATGAGCTCATCAACCATGTGCTTACCTTAGGAATGGATATTTTATGGAGAAAACGCGCTGCCTGGATAGCAGCGAAAATCAGGGCCGGCGAAAAATACGCTTCCCCTACATCCCGCCCATTCCGCATACTGGATGTGTGCAGCGGAACAGGGGAGATGGCCCGGGACCTGGCTGTCCGTATGGACAGGAAAAAAGCGCTCAAAGCAGAGATCTATGCGGCAGACGGAAGCCCGTCCATGATTCACAGGGCTAAAAACAAAGAACATCTCCGCTCAGTCAGATTCACCCTTGCGGACGCAGGAAATCTTCCGTTTCCTGACAGCACCTTTGACCTCATCACCATCTCTTTTTCCACCAGGAATCTCAATCCCAATCCACAGGCCATGTTATCTTATCTAAGGGAATTCTTCCGCATCCTTAAACCGGAAGGCACTTTCCTGAATCTGGAAACCAGCCAGCCCCCTCTGCCGGTCATTAAAACGCTCTATCATCTTTATATACGTTTGATAGTCAAACCGGCAGGGTATCTCATTTCAGGGTCCAGAGCAGGGTACAATTACCTCTCTTACACCATGCCCCGATTTTATGATGCCCCGGAATTTTCAGCCCTCTGCCGCAAAGCCGGATTTTCCTTTATCCAGCACAGCCTGCTGTTTTTAGGAGCGGCGGCCATCCACACCGCCCGGAAATAGCTAGAAATTTCCATTATCCCTGTGGTATACTAAGCGATTAATTTGAGCATAAAAATGAAAAATTTATCAAGATGCCTGCTAAGCCTTGTATTCACCGTTCTCCTGTTCTCTGGTCTATCTGCACAGTCACAATGGAAGCTCAAACAAATCACTGCGAAAAGGACAAAAAGTCACATAAAAATAGACGGCTTTTTAGACGAGGCTGACTGGAACGAAGCCTCAAAAGCAGCGGACTTTATCCAGATTGAGCCGGAAAAAGGGAGCCCTGCTTCAGAGAAGACCGTTGTCAGTGTCCTGTTCGACGGCCGGTCAATTTATTTTGGATTCTGGTGTACTGACTCAGAACCCAAAAAGATTGCGGCCCGGATGACCAAGAGAGACATGGACCTCCGCTCAGACGACTCGGTATATGTTCTTATCGATACCTTCCATGACCGGAGAAGCTGTTATTTTGTCTGCACCAATCCCTTAGGGACACAGTGGGACGGCCGTATCACAGAAAACGGCCGGACTGTTGATTCCACCTGGGATGGGATATGGAAATCCGCGGCTCAGAGAACTGATTTCGGCTGGACAGCTGAGTTTGCTGTGGAGCTGAGAAGTCTCAAATATGAGCCCGGCGAAGAAAAAACATGGGGATTGAATTTAGGCCGCGGGATTCCCCGGAAACTGGAGTTCAGCTTCTGGACGGGACCGATGGAGTCCGCTTATAAGGTTTCGCAGTTCGGAGAACTGACTGGCCTGGACCTTAAGAAAGCAGCTAAAAAGATTCAGGTCATTCCTCACTTTATCTCCAAAGCGGAAGAAGGGAAAAAGACCACTGCCCAGGCAGGGCTGGACGCCCGGTATGCATTTTCTCAAGCTGTCTCCGGGAATTTCACCGTCAATCCAGATTTTGCCACAGTTGAAGCAGATCAGGAGGTCATCAACCTCACACGTTTTGAAACTTATCTCTCAGAGAAGAGAAACTTTTTTTTGGAAGGAAGTGAGATTTACAAGCAGCGAATTAATTTGTTTTATTCGCGGAGGATTTCAGATATTTATGGAGGGGCCAAAGTCTATGGAAAAGTCAAGAGCTTCGAATTCCAGGGGTTGACTGCTCAAACCAAAGAAAACCAGGACGCAGGGGAGGGCTCTGCTAATTTCACGGTCTTTCGTTTGAAAAAAGATGTGATGAAATCGTCAAACATCGGATTCACAGCAGCCAACAAACTGATAAATGGAAAAAATTCGGGAACAACAGGAATGGATGCGGCCTTGTACTTTTCAGATAGATTTAAGTTCACAGGCCAGCTGGCCCTGAGCTATGGAGATAAAAATACGGACAACGTCGCTTTTTTTCTCCGTCCCAGCTATGACACCTCCACATTTCACATCCATCTTCGATACACTCAATTAGGAGGAAACTTCGCAGATAATGCCAACACCGTAGGATTTGTCCGGGATGACAACCGGAGAGAGCTGGATTCGGCCTTATCCAAGACATTTTTCCCGAAAAAATTGGGATTTGAACGCATTGAGTATAGCTCAAACTACAATATCTATTGGGGCTTGGATGGAACACTGAGAAGCTGGAAAATCGACCAGGAAGTGGATTTTGATTTAAAAAACAAATTTTCCTTTAGTTTGGAGCATCACGAAGAGTTCAAATTGTATGAGAAAGAATTCAGAAACCGCCAGAGCGAACTTGAAATAGGATACAATACAAGAGAATGGCAGCATGCGGCTTTTTCTTACAGCTTTGGGCAAAACTTTGACAGGGATTTTCACATGCTCGAGGGAGAGGTCAATTTTAAACTGACCCGGGATTTTTCAGCCTCTTATGGATTAGAACGCGTTCTGTTCGATCCTGACCCTGAAAACGAAAGCACCTGGATCCATGTTCTGAGGGCTACCAATTATTTTACCAATGACTTGTTCGTAAAACTTTTTTACCAGATCAACACCGCAATCGACAAAAGCAATGTCCAGGTCCTGTTTGTATATCGTTTTCAACCTCCTTTTGGATCTGTACAAATCGCTTACCAGAAGGGAACCGGCGAATTCGGCGAAAGAGGGGTTCAAGGGAATACTCTGTTCCTCAAATTCGCCTATATGTTTTGAGGGAACTCCCTTTCCTGATATTTGTTCATCATCCAGGTCAGTTATCTGCACTAATCTGCACTAATAGGCATGCAGAGAAGAGTTAAAAGGTTGCTGCCTGCCCATCAAACTCATTCTAAGCCCCATTTTAACTGTGTCTCATGACAGGCTCTATGTGGCGGATGAGGATTCAGAGGGCAGTCATTTTATAAAAAAGTACAAAATCACATGGAAAAAGCAGTAAGAAGGGACTTCTTCTCCTTGATTTTTCTTGTCAATCGCATATGATTATTCCGAAAGGAGGGCAAAAATGGATGTGTGGATAGTCATAGGGTATCTGCTCCTGGGAGGCCTGCTCGGCGCTGTGGGCCAGTGCCTGCGGGTGGTCGTGGGCCTAAAAATGAGGCATGACGAGGCCGTTCAAAAGGGAAAATCCATTAAAGAGCTTTTCGATAAAACAAAGATGTGGACCAGCTTTCTCATCGCTTTTATTGTGGGGATCGCTGCCGGTGTGCTGGGCATTGTCAATTTCATGGGGCAGGCGATCACAAGCCAGTTCATACTGACCCTCATAGGCATTGGATATATGGGAACGGATTTCATAGAGGGCCTCCTCATCAAAAAAGTCTATTAGGCCTTTACACGCTTTAAAACATATAGATCGAATCGGCAATAGATATCTCTCAATAACCGGTGCCCGCTAGAATTTTCTTGAGCTGCGTGGTGATCTCAATATGCTTCGTTTCACAATGAGATTGCCGCATCTAAGTATCAATAAAATCTTTTGGTTCGGTTCTACTCACGATACAGCTCAATTTGTTAGAGGCGATGTTATCAAGATTATCGATTAAGAGGCTGCGGTATTCAGCTCTTTTTATTTCCAGTATTCTGTCCACTCTGAAATTTCTGTCTTCACTGCGCAGATAACAATAGGCTTCAACTCCCTGAAAAGTCTTATCTTTATACCAAACTCAAAATAATATAAGTGATTCATCGGTTTCCTGCTTTTCGGTAAATATCACGCCTGTGACCTATTTTAATGACCCAAACAGTCAGTATATTATCCTTTATTGAATAGACAATGCGGTAATTCCCCTGCCTTATCCGATAGAGATCCTGATCAGACAGCTTCTCATGCCCCGGAGGCCTTGGGTTTTTAGATAAAGATTCAATCCTTTTCATAATGCGCCGCATGTCTTTATCAGGGATGCTTTTTATATCTTTGAGTACGGATTTCTTGAAATATATTTTATAAGCGGCCATCTTTTTTGAGCTCTTTAAGAACATCTTTAAACGGGATCAAAGGCTCGTTGACTCTCTTTTCAAAGGCAGCCAAATCCTCCGCATCTTCGGCAAGAGCCATTCTGACAGCTTCGTTTATCAGTTTGGACATGGACTTGGAGGTCTCAATGGATTTGATTTTTAAGGCTTTATGCAGGGCCGGATCAAGATATATGGTCGCTCGTTTTGATAGGGTGCTCATAAAAACCTCCTTCTATGATTCAATAGCATTATAACATTATAACGTTATAATGTCTATTACGCAAAATGTGTTACGCATGATTGATATCCATCTCAATATTAGACGCAGACAAAAAGCCTCCATTATCAAAATAGGACAAAATGCCTATTGACTAAAACCCTTGCACAGGGTATTCGTATATATCGTATATAAAATGGAGACCAATGATGAACGTAGTTGAAATCGAAAATGTGACAAAAACCTTCGGTTCGGTCACAGCTGTGGATGAACTCACTCTCAATGTCCCTAAAGGGTGCATTTACGGTTTTATCGGGCCCAATGGGTCAGGGAAAACCACAACTCTTCGGATGATCATGAACATCTTCTACCCGGATTCAGGGACCATACGGACTTTCGGTGAGGAAATGAAAGGGACCAGTACCGACCGCATCGGCTATCTCCCGGAAGAGAGAGGCATGTACAAAAAGATGAAGGTTCGCGAGCTCCTCAAGTTTTACGGGGAACTCAAAAGCGGACATAGAGTGGACAAAGATGTGGACTACTGGCTTGAGCGGCTGGAGCTCAGCGATTGGGCCAATAAAAAAATCGAGACCCTGAGCAAAGGGATGGGACAGAAGGTCCAGTTTATCTCGACCATTGTGGCCAAGCCCGAGCTTATCATCCTGGACGAACCCTTTACGGGTTTGGACCCGGTCAATGTGGAAGTGATCAAAGATGCTGTTCTGGACCTCCGGTCCGATGGGTCCACAGTGATCTTCAGCACCCATGACATGAATGTCGCTGAAAAAATGTGCGATTTCATATTCATGATATTCAAGGGACGAAAAGTCCTGGACGGGACTCTGGCATCGATCCAGGAGAAGTACGGAAGCGATACCCTCCGTATCCGGACAGAAGGCGGAAGGTCAAGCCTGGACAATTTGGAAGGCGTGGATAAGATAACAGACTTCGGGAAACTCCAGGAGCTGCGCATCCACCCGGGATTCGATCATCAAAAAACACTGAAACAAATCATGTCCCGCACTCAGGTCTACAGCTTTGAATTGGCCACACCCACGCTCTACGACATATTCCTGAG
>Ga0190359_1001844_pt1 | contig 12993 bp, 10 predicted proteins | sample 48721823_MG_FD_161269 | JGI IMG/M metagenome (GOLD analysis project Ga0190359, IMG submission 161269) | Hydrothermal vent microbial mat bacterial communities from Southern Trench, Guaymas Basin, Mexico - 4872-18-2-3_MG | ecosystem: Environmental > Aquatic > Marine > Hydrothermal vents >...
ATAATAAGGGGGGTGGTGTTCGTTCAGAGGGGGTGTATATAGGAAATACTTTAGATATACTGCCAAAACGGAAGGATATACGCATTGTAGATATAAATGAGTAATTGGGGGAAGAAATGGGACTACTTGCAGCTCTTGATCTTCACAAACGTTTACAATCCGGGATAGTGGAAGAGTGCATAGAAGTTGAGTACCAACTTTATAGCTGTGGTGAAATCTACTCTCCTTTCCTAGGCAATCGTGAACATTCGATGAAGGCTCGATATATTCTCCGGGACTTTCCCTTTAAGCTATTTATTTCTTCAGTCCCATACCAAACATTGCCTCAGAAGTTGTGCTTAACCTTTAAAGCTCCTTATGAGGTGAGGAAAGATACAGGGATATTTACGAGTAGTGAGATATTCCCGGAAGAAATAGCAAAGGAGTTTGCTGCGTTCCTGTCACTTGTCTCTCGCCGCAGGGTTTTTGTTGGTAGACAGATACGCTACAATGGATTGCCGATTGAGCAGGAAGTAGACATATATAAGCACTTACACTTTCAGGAGAAGCAAAGACCGAAAGAGATTGAGCCAAAGGAGATCTACCAACTTTTGGAGAACCTCCAGACTATGGATAGACGTATTGCTAACAGCTTTATTTTAGCCATGCGGTTATATCATTCTGCTGTTGGGATGATGTATACGGAACCCGAGTTCTCTTATCTTTTCTTAGTCACATGCTTAGAGGCGATTTCTTCGGCTGTATATAAAGACTATAGGCCAAACAATGAAGAGGAATTTTTAGACTCCAGATTCCCTGAATGGAGAGGCTTATTAAATACTCTGCCACCGAAAAAGAAGGAAGAGTTAAAGAAAGTGCTATTAACAAATGAGAAATTCACGTTTCGCAAGCTCTCAAAGTTTGTCAACGAAAATGTACCTGAGCGCTTCTGGTCTGAGAAAGAAGACGATGCAAAACCAGACTACCTGACAAAAATAATTGAAAGCTCAGGTCAAGAGCGCATTTCGCGTTCTGATACCACCATTCAAGAGTGGGAAAAGATAGAAAAAAGAAAGTCTAGCAAAGTGCTTCGAGATATCTACACTGCAAGGTCTAAATTGATCCATGAGGGTATTCGGCTGCCATCAAGTATAGTAGTTGGACACTTCCAGTGGTTGCCAATTGACGCAATTGAAACACTTGAAGAGGGTCTACAAATCCCGCCACTCTTGACGTTAGAGAGGTTAGTTAGCTACTCAATGGTGGAATTCCTGCGTAAGCAGCATGGCAGGGGTATAACTTGACCACAAACACACAACATCGCCTAACAGAGCGTATCTGGCTTCGTGCCTTCGGCGCTCCGCCCAAATTCCCCTTCGGGGGACTTCGGATACGCTTGGAGCGTTAGGCAACATTGCTAAATATTTATTAAGTTCAAATGCAAGGAAGAATATACCATGAATACAACTGCCATATTTATAAATGTTTTTGCTTTTGGCTGTTTGATATTTGCAATTATTAAGGATCGGGCAAAAACAAAACAAGCACTAACTGTAGCATTAAAGTCATTCTTTCGTATTCTCCCTTCTGTTCTCATTATTATAATCTTTATAGGTCTGCTTTTAGGTTCCATACCACAAAGTCAAATTTCTAAAATCGTTGGTGAACAAGCAGGTTTTAGGGGAGTACTTATTGTAGCATTGTTGGGAGCATTTTTGCACATCCCCTCTTTAATTTCTTTCCCCTTAGCAGCATCTCTCCTCAAAAGCGGAGCATCAGTTACCTCAGTTGCAGTGTTCATTACCACTTTAACCATGATTGGCGTGGTTACACTGCCCTTAGAAATAAAGGAATTGGGAAAGAAAATGGCTTTACTGAGAAATGGGATAAGTTTCGTTATTGCAATCATTATTGGTATTATCATGGGGGTGATTCTATGAAAGATTATGTTAAAGAAAAAGAAACGCAACGAAAGGGGATGAAAAGAGATGCTATCATTCTTGCAATCACTTTAATTATTACAATAGCTTTACTATCAATTTTTCCTGACAAACAAGAGGCTGTAATCACAACTTCATGGAACTTCTTTATTGAAATGATTTTGATACTTCCTGCTGTGATGGTATTGATGGGTCTTTTCAGTGTGTTTGTACCAAAAGAAATGGTTGTGAGATACTTAGGTAAAGCTGCTGGAATAAAGGCTGTTTTTCTTGGCATATTGATGGGGGCATTGCCAACAGGTCCTCTTTATGTGGCTTTTCCTATGGCTTCTGCTTTACTTAAAAAAAGTGCCAAAATATCCTGTATTATTGCGTTTCTCTCTGCATGGGCATGCATAAAAATTCCACAAGAGATGGTAGAGCTTCAATTTCTTGGCCCAAAATTTATGGCAGCAAGACTCAGTTTAACCATTATTTCTGTAGCCATAATGGGAATATTAATAGAAAGACTAATTGAATGGGGCGATAAAAAAACAAACAAATCTTAGGAGGTGAAGAGGATGCAAGTATTTGATCTTAAAGCAATGAAAGCATATTCCTATGAGGAAAGGGATAAGAATGTCTTTTATAAGGCTAAGGAATTTAAAGCAAGAATTATTGAGCTTCAAGCCGGTGGAGAGATGCCAACTTGTGAAATGGCTTCTTATGTTATTTTCTATGTTATTGAGGGGGCAGCAGAAGTAAGAGTTAATCAAGAAATAATAAATATTAAAGAAGGACAGTGCCTTATTACTGAACCAGCAACATTATCTATGAGGACAAATGATGGCGTTAAGATAATGGGCATACAGGTGGTGAAAAGTTGAAAGCAACATCGCCTAACAGCGGGTATGCGGTTCGTTATCACTCATCCAAACCCTTCGCTACGCTCAGGGCTTCGCATACCCGCAGATCGTCATGTGAAATTGTAGGTTTTAAAAGGGAAAAATATGCTAAAAAATAATTGGCACATCGTAAGCGGCAAATGGAGAGTTGAAGAATCATCATTTACTCATGAGGTGAATGTAGATAGAATCTTTCCTGATAGCTTATTGATTAATAAAGAAAAATTAATTGATGGCGAAATAAAGGCTGAAATTATTTTTAATTCATTAAAGAAGCTCCCACCTAACGGGCCACATAGTGCAGCAATTGTTTTTAGGTATCAGAGTCCTCATAACTATTATTTTGCAGGAATTGGTGGCTATGGGAAGAAATTTGTGATTGGCAAGAGACTTCCACAAGGTTCTTACGCAATTAACACTTTGGGCTTCGCTGAAGAAATAAAAGATAGAGTCACATACAATATATTGTTAAGGATTTCCGGAAGGAAGTTCTCTTTATTCTTAAATGGAGAGAGTGGAAGGATAAAGATCTTGGACGCTGTGGATACCATAGAACCATTTTATGATAATGGAAATATTGGAGTAATGGTTTTTGATAATGAAGATGTAACCTTAAAGAATTTTTCTTTTGATCTAATATCGCCAAAATGCTTTGTAGTTATGCCTTTTAACGATAGCAAATTACAGAAATTGAAAATTTATGAGGAAATAATTGAAAAGGCAGTTAGTAAAAACAAATTGGAATGTATCCGTGCTGATGAGATTTTTGACATCAAACCAATCATTATGGATATTATTGAATTAATTGATACTTCACTAATAATAATTGCTGAAATCACAAAAGATAATGCAAATGTGTTTTATGAAGTGGGGATTGCTCATGCTAAGAATTCCAATGTAGTCTTAATTTGTGATGAAAAGAGACGGAAAAAACTTCCTTTTGATATTGCTCATTTACGATGCATTTTTTATAACTCAGCACAAGTTGAAAGGGATAATGGAGATAAACTTAAAGAGAAGTTAGATCGTACAATCAAATCTGTTTTGGAAAGGACAACACGATCTACTCAACAAGAATCTCCCTTCAATTTTCGACCATGATAGTTCAAGAAGATTTAATAAAATTAGATAAACCGCCTACACCTACACATAACACAGCATATACGCTACGGGCTATCGCCCTTGCTCTTCGAGACATTGCTCCCTCTGGTCGCAACGCCGTATACGCTCATTCCGTTAAGTGGCATTGTGGAGCGCGGGAGGATTAATTATGAGATGGATCGATGCCACAGATTTAAAAAATTGGGCTTCAAGACGAGACTCTGAAAAGTATTTGCCATTCCTCATTCGACGTCTAATTAGAGCAACGTTAAATAAAAATAAGATTGTTTCTATATCCTTTCCTGCAGGAGAGAGTATTGTCTGTCCCAGTTGGGACGGTAGATTAGAATCTAAGGAAAAAACAGAATATATACCAAAGGGTTTATCCGGATGGGAAGTTGGAACGAGTCAGGATATTAGAAAAAAAGCGGAAGAAGATCACCAAAAGAGAAAACAAAATCCATCTGGTTTAAATCCTTCTGAGACAACCTTTATTTTTGTTACTCCAAGAGTATGGACTAAAAAAGACGAGTGGGTTACAGAAAAGAAAGAGGAAAAATTCTGGAGAGATGTAAGAGTTTATGATGCCAGAGATTTAGAAGAATGGCTTGAACAAGCCCCTGCAGTTGGAGCATGGCTGGCTAAACATATTGGGAAATACCCACCGCAAAATGTTTATTCGCTTGAGGAGTGGTGGAACGAATGGAGCTTGGTAACACGTCCACCTCTTCCACCAGAATTGGTTCTTGCAGGCAGAGAAGAACAGATAGAAGAAGTTAAAAAATGGCTAAATTCTGACCCCTCATTTTTAGTTATGCAAGCCTCAACAAAAGATGAAGCTTTAGCGTTTTTGTCAGCAGTTATTCTCACATTGCCAGAAGAAGAAAAAGAACACTTTTTATCTAAATCCATTGTTATTTCTGATAAAGAAGCCTTTAGGCATGTAACCACTACTTGTAAAGGCAGTCTGTTATTAATAACTGAATTTGAAGAAATAGAAATTGCGCGCTCTCAACATAATCATTATGTTTTTGTTCCCTTAAGTCCAGATAATACTGTTACAAAAAATAAAATTATATTACCAAGACTTGAAAGGGATAAATTTGTCTATGCTTTGAAAAAGATGGGAATAAGAGAAGAAGATGCTGAAAAGCTTTCAAGGGATACGGCAAGAAGTCTAACAGTTTTAAGAAGACATTTAAGTAATGCTTCCGAACAACCTGAATGGGCTAAACCGGAGAGAGCCATAGAGATTCTTCCAGTTTTATTGGTTGCAAAATGGGATGAAAATAAACAAGGCGATAAGGAGATAATAAGTGAGATTGCAGAGATTTCATATAATGAGTTTATTAGTAATCTTAAAAAATGGCTCTATAAACCAGACCCACCCATATTAAAAATTGGTGAAATATGGCGTCTTACTTCTCCATTAGATGCATTCTTTGCTTTGTCTCCTTTTTTAACAAAGAATGACTTTGAAAAATTAAAGGAAGTTTCTCTTAAAGTCCTGCGTGAAATAGATCCTTCACTTGACCTTGAACCAGAAAAAAGATGGATGGCTTCAGTGTACGGGAAAGAAGCTAAATATTCAAAAACATTGAGAGAAGGAATTGCTCAAGCACTTGTTTTGATTGCTGTTTTTGGTGATAGAGTAAATTTAGACCTTTTTTATCCTTCTCAAATTTGGGTGGATAGTGTAGTTCGTGAACTTTTAGATAATGCTAATTGGAAACTTTGGCATTCTCTATCCGATGTGTTACCCCTTATAGCTGAAGCTTCTCCCTCTTCATTTCTTGAAGCTGTTGAAGATTCTCTTTCACAGAAAACATCTCCAATCATGGGAATGTTTTTTGAAACTGACGACACTTTAACTTCTCATAGTGCTTATCCAAGTTTACTTTGGGCTTTAGAATGTTTAGCATGGGACCCTAATCTACTTGGAAGAGTGACTCTTATTCTGGGGAAACTTGCAAAGCTGGATCCGGGAGGGAAATTAGCTAATAGACCAATAAATAGTTTAAGGGATATTTTTCTTTTAAGGTTTCCCCATACTTACGCCACATTAGAACAGAGATTGGAAGCCATAGATACTCTAATAAGGCGAGAACCAGAAATTGGTTGGAAATTATTAATTAGCCTAATGCCCAGAGGTCATGATTTCTGTTCTCCCACGTATAAACCTCGCTGGCGTCAGCTTTCAAATAAGACAGATAATAGAGTGACAATTAAAGAATACATAGAAAGTATTAGCGCAATAGTTGGTAAAATACTTAAAAATGTTGGCAAAGACGGCAAAAAATGGGCAGAGATTATGGAACATTACTCAGATTTACCCCCGCAAGAAAGAGAAAAAATTCTCAGGGAATTATCAAGTTTGGTCGATCTAATTGACGATAGTCAGCTTGGTCTTTGGAATAAACTTAGAGAAATATTATCTGATCATAGGTCCTTTCCTAATGCTGAATGGTCACTACCTGAAAAAGAGTTAAGAGAAATTGAAGAGATTTATGATAAACTTGAGCCTGCTGACGCAATTCAGGATAATAAATCTAAGTTAGGTACAGAGGGCTTAATTAAACTTGCTGAGCAAAGTAAAAATCCTTATATCGTAGGTACTACCACTGCAGAATTACCTTTGGCGGACGATGAGGAAGAATCTCTGTTTTCCCTCCTTAGTGCAGAAGATAAAAAAGTTGCATTTATCCAAGGCTATATATGGGGAAAGGCACTTAAAAACGGGGATTCTTGGATTAAAAAGGTTGTAGATAAGGCGCTTTCAAAACGGTGGAGTTCTATAAAAGTAATTAATCTTTTCCTTGCATTGCCACAAAACAGACAAATTTGGAATCTATTAGAAAAATTCAAAACGCAGATACAAAAAGAATATTGGGAGAGAATTCAGTCAAGGTTTTTTGATTTGCCTTCAGAAGATAAAATTTATGCACTTCAGAAGTTAATGTATGTTAAAAGACATTTTACTGCTTTACATACTGCTGCCATGCTTACAAAACAAATTCCACCAAAACTGATAGTTGAACTGCTTGAAAAAGCTGCTCTTGAAAGGAGTAAAGACGATTTTCATGTTGTTAAGCCTTGGGATATTGAAAAATTATTTAAAATTCTTGACGAGTCTGTCGAAATAGAAAAAGACAAAATTGCAAAGTTAGAGTGGCTATATTTACCTATTCTTACAAGGGAAGGAAGTGAAAGACCTCCTAAAATGCTACATCAACAGTTATCAAATGATCCTGAATTTTTTGCAGAAGTAATAAAATGGATGTATAAACCTGAAAGTGAAAATGTTGAGGAAACCGAGGAGAATATGCCCCAAGAATTAAAGGAACAACGAGCACATCTTGCTGGGGAATTACTTCATACCTGGAAAACCATACCTGAAAGTGACAGTAGTGGCAGGATAGATTATCAAAAGCTAAAGGCGTGGGTGAAAAAAGCGAGGGAACTTTGCGAGAAATTAGATAGATTGGAAGTTTGCGATATTCATATTGGCCAAGTATTAGTATACTCAACTCCGGATGAAGATGGTAACTGGCCTCCAGAAGAAGTATGTAGAATAATTGAGGAAATAGAAAGTAAAAATTTAGAAAAGGGTTTCAGAGGAGCTGTAACAAAGTCACCATTTGAGGGAGGACAACAAGAACGTGAGTTAGCAGAGCAATATAGGAAATATGCAGATAGATGGAATGATACTTGCCCGAAAGTTGCTTCCATATTAAGAAAAATTGCTGAGGATTATGAATTTGAAGCAAAACAGGAAGATAAAGAGGCTGAAAAGAGGAGATTAGAATGGTAAGTATTTTTATAGCAGAGAAGAAACACGCTCCACAACGGTCACTTAACAAACGGGTATCTGGTTCGGGTTTTCAACTCTCATCCAAATTGCCTTCGGCGATTTCAGATACCTGCCAACCGTTAGGTGAAATCGTGGACTCGGGTGATTTATTTTTATTATATGTACTTATGTAATAAGTCATATCGGACTAAAGAGTATAAAATATGATCATAAAGGAACCGGGCAATGAAACCATTTGGTTTTATACATACAGCAGATCTGCATTTGGATAGCCCTTTTAAGGGGATTTCTGAAGTAAGTGAAGAGATAAGTTTGGAATTGACAGAGGCAACATTTAAAGCATTTAATAAGATAATTAATCTTTGTATTGAAAAACAAGTTGATTTCCTCTTAATTGCAGGTGATATTTACGATGGGACAGACAGAAGCTTGCGAGCACAACTTCGATTTCGAGATGGTCTGAAAAGGTTATCCAACGCTGGAATAAAAGCATATGTTGTACACGGAAATCATGACCCATTAGATGGATGGTCAGCAAATTTAGATTGGCCAAAAAATGTTTATATCTTCGGCAGAAAGTCTGTGGAGAAGGTCTCGGTCGAAAAGGATGGCGAGGAAATTGCCCAAATTTATGGCATTAGTTTTCACAATCGAGAGATAAAAACAAATCTTACTTACAAATTCCCTAAAAAATCAAAAAAAGCTCCGTTCACCATTGGTATGTTACATTGCAATGTTGGAACTAACACAGGACACGAACCTTATGCACCTTGCACATTACAGGATTTAATTTCCAGAAATTTCAATTATTGGGCTCTCGGTCATATCCACAAAAAGGCAATTATAAATGATGATAATCCGCTGGTAATTTATCCTGGGAATCCTCAGGGTCTTCATCCCCAAGAGACAGGCGCTAGAGGATGCTTCTTGGTCAATGTTGACGAAAATGGTGAACCTACTGCTGAATTTATCGAGGTTGATTCCATAAGGTGGTTTGTAGAAGAGCTATCAATCGACTCCCTCTACACAGAACAAGAACTAATCTCAAAAATACACAACTACATCGAAAAGATTCGTGAAGAAGCAAAGGGACGCCCTTCAATTTGCAGAATTATTCTTACCGGTAGAAGCGCCCTGCATTCATCTATCGTTCGAAAAGGTGTTTTAGATGATATTCTCAAAGACGTGAGGGAGGATGAAGAAGGAGAAAAACAATTCGTTTGGATTGAAAGTATTGAGGACAATACAAATCCTGAAATTGACCGGGAATCACTGTTGGAGCGCGAGGACTTTATCGGCGATTTGGTCAAGCTGTTTGAAGAATTTTTGCATGGTGGGACTAAGATAGATGAACTTAAAAAGTCCCTTGACCCATTATTTACATCTCCGGGTGGAAGAAACCTTCTTGAACCTATTGATGACGAACATTTTCTTGATTTAATAAAAAAGGCAGAAACACTCTGTCTGGATAAACTCATGGGGGCGAATTCTCATGAAATTTGAAGAAATTTATATTGACGGTTTTGGAATATTTCATGATTATCATATAAAGAATTTAACCTCGGGTCTCACCATCTTTATTGGTCCGAATGAAGCTGGGAAATCGACAATTCTCTCTTTTCAAAAGCGAATTCTCTTCGGTTTTCCTGACAGGCGCAGTAAACTTAACCTTTATCCACCCCTTGCAGGAGGTAATCACGGCGGTAGATTAATCGTATCGGCCGGCGATAATACAAGATACATAATTGAACGATATTCTAAGGGAGCCAATGATGTAAAGGTAATTTTACCTGATGGTTCAACAGGTGGAACCACAGAACTCTCTAACCTCCTCGGACATGCCAACAAAGACATTTTCGAGAACATCTACGCCTTTGGTCTCACAGAACTCCAGGATTTTGAAACGCTCAACAGTGAGGCAGTCAAAGAACGAATCTACAGTGCAGGAGCTGGAATCGGCGCTATTTCTCTATCAGAAGTGCAGAAAAATCTGGAAACAGAAGCTGGTAAACTTTTTAAGAAACGTGGGAGCAAACCAGAAATTAATGCTCTATTCAATGAAATTAAAAATATAGATTCAAAGCTCCGCGAAATAAAGAAAGACACCCAAAATTTTGACAAGCTCCACAAAGAGTTAGAGGAAATAACTATGGAGATTGCGAACGTCGAACAAAAACGAAACCAAATAAGAACCAAATTCAATCACACTACAAACCTGATTACAGTTTGGGATGATTGGAGAAAAATACAAGAAGCTAAAGAGCATCTACAAAAAATCCCTGAAATTGAAAACTTTCCAGAAAGCGGCATAGAAATGCTGGAAAGGAATCTAGAAAAAATCGATGAATTAAATGAAAATATCTCTGAAAAGAATGAGAGGCTTGAAAAGAACAAGATTCAAAAATCGCAGATAAAAATAGATGAAAAGCTGCTCAGCAATAAGGAAAAAATTCTTGAACTTCAAAAAGGTCAAGATAAATATATCTCTGCTGTTGGAGACCTGCCAACTTTGGAAGAAAAACTAAAAAGAGAAAAGGAGGATTTAAAGGAATTACTGCATGAAATAGGTCCCGATTGGAATGAGGAGAAACTTTCTAACTTTGATATCTCCATACCTATTAAGGAAACGGTAAGAAAAAGACATAACACCTTAGAAGAGGCAAGAGAAAAAATTCGTGATACAGAAAAAGAACTTCAAAGAATCGAGCAAAATATAAAAAACATCGAAGGGGAAATAGATGAGGTAGATAAACGCCTCAAAACTCAGTCACTTCAGGAAGTAGACGAAAAAAAATTGAAACAACAAAGGAAATCTCTACGGCTTCTACGAGAAAAATACCCTCATTTAAAAGAAAAAGAGGCGGACATACGCAATCTTGAAGGAAACGAAGAATTGTTCACTATCCTCAAACCCCCTTCGACAGAGTCCCATCCAAAACTGCCTCTTTGGCCTGCGCTTATGTTTATTGCTGCTGGAATCGCTTCCTTGGCACTATCAATTTTTGGGAATAACTGGGTGATAGGCACCAGTATTCTCGCAATGTTATCTATATCAGCCATCATTTATATTATCTTACGTAGAAAAGAACTTCCGGTAACTATTCCAGAAGGGTTCAAAGACAAAGAGGCTAACTTATCGGAACGGAGAAAAAAGCTCGAAACGGAGCTGCAAAAGATCAAAAGTGAAATGCTATCAAATGCTCAGGTATGCGACTTTGAGGACATTCCAGACCCTCTACTAATAGAAAATAAAGATTCAGAACTCCAGGTAGCCTCTGAAAACATGTTAAAAGTAAATGAATTAAGGAAACAACAAGAAACACTGAATCAAAAGTTGGGAAAACTCAGAGACGAAGCAAATACCGTAAAAAAGAAACTGGAAGCACTAAGAAAAGAAGAAGAAAAAGCTCAAACGGAATGGAAAAACTGGCTCACTAAAAGAGGATTAGACTCCGAACTAACGCCAGAGGGAACGATTGATATATTTGCAACAATTAAGACCTGCATTGAAAAGAAAAAATCAATCGAGGAAACTAAGGTGCGAATTGACTCAATTCAAGAATTCATTGAGGAATACGAAACCAAAATCTCTTCAGTTATAGAAGAGTGTAACAGAAAAAAGGGAGTGATAAATGTAATCGTGGAATTGGAGAAAATAACCGGGGAATTGACTCAAGCCATAGAGGATAGCAAAACCCAGGAACAACTGGATATTGATGAAGAAAATCTGAAACTCGAACTTCGGAATTTAGAAGAAAAACTTGAAGCGCGGCAGAGAACAGTTTCTGAGCTATTATCTCAGGGGTTTGCGAAATCTGAAACTGAATTTAGAGAGAACGCAAGAAACTGGGAAGAGCGCAATAAACTAATGGAAGAAATTCTCCAAGGAGAGCAAAATATCAAGAGGATTAGCGGCGATGGAAAGTCATATTCTGATTTCATCAACGAACTGGAGGGGACATCTCCTGAAGACTTGAAAGAAAGGGAATTACAGCTAAAGGAGAGACTTGACGAGATAGAAAATAATCTTTCAGTACTCAGAGAAAAGCGAGGTGGTATCGCTAAAGAAATCGAACAAATAGAGCGGAGAGAAGAGGGCTCTTCTTTACGAATGAGGAAAATCGTAAAGATGCAAAAACTGAAGAAAAAGTCTGAGGAATGGTCAATACTTACTTTGGCAAGAACTATCATGGGAAAAGCAATTGAAAAATACGAACAGGAGAGGCAACCGGGGGTTATTAAGGAAGCACAATCTTTCTTTTCAAAGATAACCCTCGGGAGATATTCACGGATTTTTGCACCATTAGACGAAGCAAAAATCTATGTCGAAGATAAAGATGGCAGACAAAAAGATATTCAGGATTTAAGCAGAGGAACCGCAGAACAACTCTATTTATCATTGAGATTTGGTTTCATTCGTGAATTTAGTAAAAGGACCGAATCTCTACCTATTGTTTTTGATGACATTCTTGTAAATTTTGACCCTGAAAGATTCCGAGCAGCATGTGAAGCTATCAAAGAATTAGCAAAAACCAATCAAATTCTTTACTTCACATGCCATCCTGAAAGTGGTAATTTGTTAGCTGAAATAATACCTGGTTCAAAGGTGATTGATATAAATGTGGGTGATTAATATGATGAGACTTATACATCCAGTAGTAGTGATAAATTATCACCCTTCGTCCTCGACTCTCGCTAACCTCGTTGGCTCGGTGCTAACGCACTCACTTAACAAGCGGGTATCTGGCTACGGTGCTTCGTACCTCCGCCCAAATTCCCTTTCGCAGGACTTCAGATACGCTCGGGACGTTAGGCGACATTGCCAAAAGGTTTAAAGAGATGATTGACATTCTATATCTAGAAAATGTGAGTATGATTAAGGTATGAGGTAGGCGCGATATGGGAAAGTGTGTGGTAGGGCAGGTGAATTTAACGTTCTGGCAGAACCAGAGTTTTCTCAACCCCCCTGTTGGTCAAATAATACTTGAACAGTTATCGCTCACCCAAACCCCGCCAAACGTTATATGCTATGTCGCTTGAAAGGTAAAAAATGAAAGGGTCAACACTAATGTGGTGGGATAGCGAGTTGAAAATAACCGGGAAATTTGATATAGGTGCTGATGTAGTTTTATACTTAGGGGATACTTTGGATCTCCTCAAACAAATTCCTGACAAAACTGCGGGTCTTATTGTTACTTCACCCCCTTATAACATAGGGAAACCTTATGAGAAAAAACTTAACCTTCAGGAGTATATAGAACAACAAGAGAAGGTTATT
>Ga0190359_1001845_pt1 | contig 12987 bp, 13 predicted proteins | sample 48721823_MG_FD_161269 | JGI IMG/M metagenome (GOLD analysis project Ga0190359, IMG submission 161269) | Hydrothermal vent microbial mat bacterial communities from Southern Trench, Guaymas Basin, Mexico - 4872-18-2-3_MG | ecosystem: Environmental > Aquatic > Marine > Hydrothermal vents >...
ATTAGAATCAAAGCTTAAGGAATTAAAGCAAAAACTAGAGCTGTGTTCAAAATGCGGTTTATGCAAAGAGATTTGCCCAGTTTTCAACACACTTCTAAACGAAGCGTATTCTGCAAGAGGGAAAAATACCCTTGTTGACTTAAATAAAATTCATCCAAAAATATTTTACGCTTGCACGCTTTGTGGAGCATGCCAACAGATTTGCCCAAGCAACCTTGAACTTGTTGAAACCTTTAGAAGTATTAGAGAGATTCTTGTTAAACAAGGCGAAGAACTTAAAGAAAATAAAGAATTCATTAAAAACATGAAAGAGCACGATGTTCCATTTGATATAAATAAAGAAGAGCAAGAAGAATTCTACTGCTGTTAGATTTTTATGTTGTTCTCTTTATCTTTCAAGTAGATTGCTATTTCCCCAAAGCTCTCATCCTGCTCAAGCTCAACTTTCTGATGAAAATCTAAATGAACCAAAGCCATAAAAGTCTGTATTTTCTCAGATTTAGAATCAGTAACCAAACTGCTGTAAGTTATCTTTTTTGTATTAAGCTTCTTGAACATAGAAAGCAATTTTTCGAATACCTGGTTAACAATAGCCCTTATGTCAAATAATGACTTTTTTTCGTAGATGGTTTCTTGAGATCTGTTTAATGAAGCAGAATAATGCTTTTTCTTAACACTTAAAGCGTTCTCCAAAGCATCTATCAAATCATTCAGGTAAACCTTCCTCTTCCTAGATTGAGGAATCCTCGGTTTCAACAATAAACCTGAATTGCTATTTTCATCAAAAGATTCAGAGTAAGAATAAGAGGAGTCCATTGTATCAACAGGCATTCCAAAGAAATCCGGAACAAAAAAGTTTGGCTCCTCCTCTGCTGAAGAGAGCAATTCTTCAAAATTCTTAAGATTCTCCTCAATTAGTTTCTTAGATTTATATTTCAACAGAATTGCTGCTGTTAAAATAATATCTCCTGAAAGCTGGAAATCTAATTCCTGCAAAACTCTCAAGGTATTAAGATATTCTTTAGCCAGTAACGAAACATCAACGTCCCAGGGATCAATGTTGTTCTCCTTAACAATCCTGTAGATAATGTCACGCCAGCTCAAAGAAGTATCTTCTTTAAACCATGAAATGATCTGCTTTGCTTCTATCATTTTTTGTAAATAAACTTTATTTTATGAGATTCTATAATTTATTGAAACGTATTTAAATATAAAACTTTTGAAAAGAAAACAAGGATATTAAACCTTTAATACGCTGCATTTAGGGAGGTCAACATAACTTTTGGCTTTCTCAGTACAAGCAAACAGTTTATCACTTCCTTCTAATCGTATATATGGCAAAATTTTAACCTCATAAAGAATTCCAACCAAACCATATGGAAGAGGAGATTGTCGTTTATCTAATAAATCACCTGGAGCGAGATTGGCTTCTAAATCTTTAGAATAACTTTTTGAAGAGCCTACTACAGATATCTTAAAAGACGCTATTTCTTTTTTGCCTGTGTTCTCGATAACAAAAGACAATCTGTTTCCGTCCTCGACACACAAAAAGTAAGTATCTTTAAACCTCTTAATATTAAAATCAACATCCCCACACAAAGCAATATTAGGTTCCTGAGCTGTAATTAAGTTTATAATATTAATTACCAGAACCCCGAGAGAAACAGCTATCGAAACAAGAATAATTAATGCGATTAACGGCGACATCGCCTTTTTATTGCTAACTGACCTTAACATAATTTCACACGTACCTTACTTACTTAAAAACTTTCTGAAGATTTGCTCCTGAAAAAATAGAACTTTTGGAAAATATAAAAAATGAACGCAAAAACTGCAAATGATAAAAGCAATTTATAGATTAAATCTAAAGGAAAAGCTAAAAGGCTAAAAGACGAGAATAACAAAATAAGGGCTGTATAAAAAGTCGTCATACTATGAACTATGAATTTTGATTTAACAAAGTCTTCACCACGATATTTCCTAGCAAGCATATATTCAAAAGAATAACTTGCAATTGAAGAACCCAAAGTTCCTAAGTAAATCCCAAGAGTAACATATAGCAAGTTTTCCTTAAAGAATATCATCACAATTGGAAGGGACAAAAATAGCAATATGCCAAGAATACCCACAAAGAAATCACCATACCTCTTTAGATTGTTATATACAATTCTTGGAGAAATGACTGATGATACCATTGCCAAAGACAAAATTAAGCTGACTGCTGTAAACCTGTACTTAAGATAATTTAAACTTAGAAATAAGAAAGGTCCAACAAAAATTAGAGATACATTCAAAATTGAATTAAAAAATGCATAAAGGAGAACCAAAGGGTCTTTTCTAAAAAGCGAGAGGTTGAAAAGTTTAATCTGCTTTCTCTCAAGTTTCCCTGAATTAAAAAAGAAGAAAAGTGAATAAATCAAAGCAACAAAACCACCTAACACAAATATCAAATAAAAATCATTAACTGCTAAGATCCTAACCAAATCAAATTTGGCTGTTAAACTCTGTTTTGTAGGCAGAACATCTATCAAAAATGAAAATAACACAAAAAGGGAAGAAGTTAAAAGTACCCCTATCTGATTCATAGACCTTAGAAAAACAGAAACTATCTCGTGCTTTAAAAGAGATTTCTTAAATTCATTCAAATCAAAAGATAAAAAACTAAAAAGCGCAGGGATAATAACTGCAAAAATGAGAATTGAATCTTTCTGTAAAACATAAAGATAACCGAACGAAAAGAGTGAAACGCTTAATAAAACAATAGCTAAGAAAATTGTTGTTTTTTTAACCTTGAAGCTATAAGATAATGAACTAAATATAAAAGAGAAAATTACTTGGAATAAAGCAACCAGAGAAACATAAACAAAGGACCTCGTGTAATGATACACTAAAAGATCAATAAACTGAGCTGAAACAAAAACAAGGAGGAACCTAATAAAAACCTCATTTATCACAAATTTGTTTTTTAATTTCAAAATCTCAGAACCTTTTGTGAAATTATCATGCATCCCTGAATCAACAAGCACATCGTCTTTCATTATGATATGGTGTTTTAAATAAGAGATTATTTTAAAAGTTTTTTATTACTTTAAAATGAAATATTTAGCAAAAGTTATAAAAAATTAAAAATAAAAATTTGTTTAAGCTCAAGACAAATTTGGGTTATAAGGAATTCCTTCTTCCTCAATTCTAAGCAATTGATTATATTTTGCTAGTCTCTCAGACCTACAAGGAGCTCCGCTTTTTATCTGTCCTGTGCCTAAACCAACCACTAAATCAGCAATAAAACTATCTTCAGTTTCTCCGCTCCTATGACTTACCATAACGTTAAAGTCATTAGACTTTGCAAGATTTGCTGCTTCAATAGCCTCGCTTATCGTTCCAATTTGATTTACCTTTAATAAAAGGGCATTACAAGCTTTCTGCTCGATTGCTTTTTTTATCCTAACAGGGTTAGTAACAAGTAAATCATCGCCAACTATTTGAACTCCTTTATCCTTAAGTTTCTCAGTAGTCTTAGAGAATCCTTCCCAATCATCTTCAGATAAAGGATCTTCTAAAGAGATTATTGGATAGTTTGTAACTAAGTTTTCATAAAACTCAATCATTTCATCAGCCGTTAAGGTAGCTCCATTAAAATTATACTTACCATTATCAAAAAACTCGCTTGCCGCGGCATCTAAAGCGATCTTAAGTTTATCCTTATATCCAGATAACTCTATTGCCTGCATTAACAACCTTAAAGGTTCTTCATTATCAGCAAGTGGAGGTGCAAAACCACCTTCATCTCCAACATTAACAGCATCAATACCATATTTGTCTTTAATTATATTCTTAAGATAATGATAAACCTCTGTGCCCATTTTCATAGCTTCATTAAAAGAGCTTGCTCCAACAGGTGCTATCATAAATTCTTGAACATCTAAATTGTTTCCTGCATGTTTCCCGCCGTTAATGACATTAAAGAACGGTACAGGCATTAACAAACAATTATTGCCGGATAAATCTGCAATATGTTTGAACAATGGAACTTTTTTAGCGCCAGCACCAGCTCGGCAAACAGCCATGGAAACTGAAAGAATAGCATTAGCCCCAAGCTTACTTTTATTATCTGTGCCATCCAACTTAATCATCAATTCATCAATTTCTTTTTGCTTAGTTGGGTCTAGGCCCAAAATCTTGGGTGCAATTATATTGTTAACATTTGAAACCGCCTTTAGAACACCTTTACCAAAGTAATCTTTCGTATTATCCCTTAATTCTAAAGCCTCATGAGAACCTGTAGAAGCACCTGAAGGGACTATAGCTCTAAAAATGCCGTCTTCAGTTACAATCTCAGTTTCAACAGTAGGATTTCCTCTTGAATCAAAAACCTGCCTTGACTTTACGCTTATTATCTTAGCCATTTTAGGTAGAAAACAGAGATGGACCTTTATAAATTTTGTTTATGATATAAAAAAGTTAATCTAATAGCTAACCAACTAATGAATGTAAAATCTTAAACTTTAATTTTAGTGGAACATCCATTTTTCTGAAATATTTGAAGAACAATTTTGGATTTTTGATAAAATCATCAAACTCATAGATTATGTGTGCTACAGTATTCTTATCACTAATTATTGTTGAATACTTTCTTTTGAGCTCCTTAAGTTGAGAAGGTTCAAGTATTTTGCCATCAAGGACTGCTTTAAACATTAACTTTTCGTTTTTTATTTCCTTTGTAATTTCAACAAACAAGCAAAAATTGGTTTCCTTTTCTAAGAGGATTAATGATATGGGCACAAAAGAATCAATGAATGCTTTAAGCTTAGGCGCTTTTAATTTATTCAAAATCTTACTAAAAAAATCAGATTGTTTCTCAAAGTCGAGATACTTAGAAAGCCATAATAGAGAAAGCTCTTCAAAAGAAATAACCTCATCAAGTTTTCCTGAGTTCTCTTTAATAAAATTATGCAATCGAATAAACCGACCTGCTATTAAAAAACTCAGTTGGTTAACAAATCTTGTTAGCACATCATCAAAAGTTTTTACCTTTGTTCCAAAGATAAGATTATCTGCATAGGTTATTATCTTTTCTTCATTGGTTTGAGGCAAATAGTCTTTCTTTTCTAAAGGCAGATTAAAGAATTCAATTTCTTCCTTCAGAATTCCTGCACCTATGTGGTTTGCACAAACTGAAGCTAACCTTTGGTCATTTAATTCATTTAAGATTATTTTTGAACCTATTTGGCCATGCAAAACTGAACAATTCTTATTATTAAAACACTCAAGTCTTCCTATATCATGGAGAAGACTAGCAATCTTGATGAAATCTAAATCAACTTTAATATCATTATTAATAAAATCTTTGGCTATCTGCAAAGCAACTTCTTGCACAGCCCTGGAATGAGAAAGCACTGCATTAAAAGAAGTATCCTCTTTTGAATATTTTCTTAACAAACCAATCGCAACTTCTTCAGATATCATTTTATATATTCACAAATAGAGAAATAAAAGAAGATAAAGATTATTGTTTCTTAACAGGACTCCCTAATGGCTTTTTAAGCTCAAGGTTCCACATGACTGAAAATTTCTGCATGAGTTTGCTAAAGTTATCTGACAAGGAATATGTTTTTTTGTATAAATCATAATAAATCATGCCCATGCTTTTCATAGGTGTTAAGATTCTATCATAAAATTGACGTTTGTTGTAAGACAATTTCACTTTTTTGCCGACGTAAGGCGGTTCATCCAGTTCAGCAACATATTCACCATTGTGAAGCTGCGTGGCAAAAAGGGACATCTCTGATTTGGTCATAACGCCACCATGATATTTAAACTCTTTAAACAATTGTCTAGCAACGATTGCCTGTTGCTTAGTTGAGAACACAATTTCAAAAATGTCTTCAGGCAGATTATACATATCAAACAAAATTACCATTTTCTATCCCTCTTTGGTTTTTATAATACCTTTTGACAAGTTAGGTATAATAAACCCAACTTATAAATGTTTTTAAAATAATTACTTCTCGGTAAAAACAATAAAAAATCACTCAACAATGGAAAAATATTTATATTAGTGCACATATATATGTATCAGTATACACAAAAATATACTATTTGATATTTATATATTTTTCGAAAATGAACACTGAAAAACTAAGAAAATTCCTTAAATCCTTGGAAAACGATGAACTAATTGAGATTTACAAGGTTTTAGCTACAAGTAAAGATTTGATTGTTAATGAAATCAAAGAAGAGCTTATGGAGAGAAATCTCAAGGAGCATAAAGTTTGTTCAGTCTGCGGAACCCCATTATCTGACAATTACTTTGAACTACTATTTGACAGGATAGGCTTTAGGAAAAGAGCATATTTCTGCGGAAAAGACTGTTTGATCTATTTTCTTAACTCTTTTGACAAAAAAGCAAACAATCTAGAGGGCAACAATAAAAACGAAAAGTTTGAAAATTCAATTGTTCAATCAAAAAGTGAAAATATAACAAAAGCACAGAAGCACACAAATCAGCAATGCATAACTAAAAGAAAGCATAAAAGCACTAATACATTAAATCTGATTGCAGAACGAATATTTAGCTTATTCTTTTAAGGTTATTTTGAATTAATAAAGAAGTTATCAAACAGTAAAGAAACTATTGCAACTTCCTTTTGATTTCTTCAGGAGGATAGAAAGAAAATTTAATATCTTTTTTCTCATCTTTAATTTTCTTCTCAAAAAGTTCTCCAAGCCTCATCATTTGTTCTTTAAAGTCACCACCAAGCTTATACTTCTTCTCATAAAGGTCATAAGTTATTAATCCCATACTTTTCATAGGGGTTATGATTCTATCATAAAATTGACGTTTATTGTACACTAAAGGCTTATGACTTTTAATGCCTTCAATTTCTCCTTTAAAAATTAATCCAAGATGCAAAGAATTAGCAAAGATTGACATCTGTTTCTTATCTAAAACGCCATTGTTCTGCTTAAAAAACTCAACCAATAACTTAGCAACAGCCCTCTGATTATTTGTAGAGAAGATGATATCCAGGATATCCTCAGGCAAATTGAACTTATCAAACAAAATTACCATTGCCAAAAAAAATAAGTAACAACCATTATTTAAAGGTTGTGTTTTTTTGTATACCATTTTATTTTTAAATTCAACAATAGAAAATTGTATAAATAAAAAAAATTTAAAAATAACAATACAAAGTTTTAATTTGGTGAAAGAATGAACATTAAAAATTCTAAAAAAAGCCAGGAATTAAAACCCTCAATGATACTTATATTAATAATTCTACTATTTATTGCATACATCATATTAATTCCTCCAGAAACAAGAGAGGAAATACTGGGAGAAAGCAATGGAACATCTAATGGAAGTTCCAGTCAAAGCTCTGTATCAAGCGTTTTAATATCCAGAACTCCAGGAGAGATAAACAGAATAGACCAAGATTCAATAGAACATCCCATGCCTATGCTGTATTTATACGCAAAGCCCGAACCTAAAGAGCTTTTTTATCTTAACGCATTTAGTGTTGAGCGAAGCTTTTTTTCAGAGGAAAGCAGCACACTAGGATTTCACATAGAGAATCCTGAAGATGTTGAACAAGCGTATCTAACATTCAATGTAAAGGACTCAAAAGGCATTACAACCATTATTTTAAACAATTATACAATCTATTCGGATACGCTATCTCTGGGGAGTATAAATCCAATCCCTATTAGGAAAGAATATTTAAAAGAAAATAACGTTCTCTATTTCAGATTAAGCAAGCCATTTATATTCTCTAAAAACAAATTGCAAGTTGAAAACTTAAAGATTGTCGCCAATGTTCTTAAGAAAGATATGCTCAACGCAAAAACCACCTTCATGATTTATAACAACGAGTTCAAGAATCTAGAAAGCGCAAAGCTTTATTTTACGACAAGCTGTGATATCAATCAGATTGGCAAGTTGATTATTAAACTAAACAATCAGATTGTGCATGAGGGTGCTCCTGCCTGCAATAATCTTAACGTTATTGAGGTCAGTCAATCCAAGATACTTGAAGGAGAGAACACCCTTGAGTTCTCACTTGACAAAGGAAGCATAAAAATTGATGGATTAAAGCTTGTCACAAAACTAAAAGAACCATCCTATCCATTATACTATTTCCAAGTTTCTGAAGAACAAAAGGAATTGCTAGACTCAAAAGATGCAATACTAAAACTGGAATTCCCCGATGACTTAAAAGAAAGAAAACTTGTTATAAACCTGAATGGTATTAAGATAGATATTGAGAGTCACGACAGATATTACACTTATAAAGTCAACTCGTTTTTGAGAGAAGGGAACAATTATCTAAAGATTGAACCTATTTCAGATGACTTAAGAATCGAGCATCTTGAGATAGCCTTGGAATAAATCATCTGTTAAATTAAACCATTTAAACCAATTTGGTGAAAGAAAACATGCCAGAAGAAAATACGGGTGGAGAGAAAGAAGCTGAGAGCATAGCAGAGAAAGTCGTGAAAGCAGCTGCAGATAAAGAAAAAGGCTCTGTGTTATCTAAAATAGGTGGAGGTCTTGGTAATGCTTTCAAATCTATTGGCGGTTTTCTTAACACACCAAGAAGCATAAAAACACAGGTGGCTGGAAGCGTTCTTGCTGGCGTAGGTTTTGCTGCAGGAAAAAAAGTAGGAAAAGGATTCATGGCATTCTTAAGGTCCTTTTTCCCTTATGATTTATACGACTTTTTCATATTAGTAATGATTTTCCAGCACATTTTTATTGATGGAGTAATATTTGGATATACTTACCCATCGCAAGTTTACATGATTCATCTCTGGGTAGCAATCTTCTTTGTAATTATATTCTCAATATACAGAGATGAAGGTGAAGGTTTCCTAACCTCTTTCATAAAAAACACCATCTTATTTCTTGGAATCGTGTTTACAATAGAAGCATATTTCTTCCCATTGATTTCCAATTTATTAAGAAACCCATACTTTATGATAAACAGAATAATCTTACCTATATGGCCTATCTTTGCAATAGCATATGCCTCTTATAAAAGAGAAACTACCACGCCATTCATCAGAAAAGTACTTGTCTTATTCATAATATTCCTAGCCCTAATATCCTGGCCATACATTGAAAAGATAACTGAGAACATAACGATTCCAGGAGGTAGTCCTGTCGAAACAATCCAAGCTAAAATAACTCTTAACACTATTCTTGAAAGACTTAAAGATGGCTCTTCTTCTTTCTGGAATTCCTTACAAGGTTCGGTTATCAATCCAATAATCGCTTTCATAAATGGAAGCTGGATAAAACAACAGATCCAACCATTCCAATCAGATACTGGGCAATATGATACTAATCAAAGAGCTTTAGAACTGAAAGTAACATCGGCGAGAGCATTACCCTCATACATTACAGATGAAGAAAAAGTCGAACTAAAAATCAGCGCTTCTTTTGAGGGGTTAAGTCAAAAGGAAATCCCGCGAGACATTATTGAGAAAGATAAGGACTATAATGTTTTCATAAGCAAAATCTTAAACAAAAGTAATAATAGAATAATTGCGAGTTGTGATGAACCTGTGCCTCTCTTAAATGCGCTTAGTTATTTAACCCTTAACTGTGATGTCAATACTACGGATATAACTTTTAACAAAAACAATCAAGCTCAACTTAAAGCACAGATAACTTATGACTTCTATACTTTTGCTTACAGGGACTTTTATTTCATGGACGAAAAGAAACTTTACGAGTACATAACGACTGATAAAAACCCATACCTAGAAGAATCCGGTTTCTTGGGTGGTCCAGAATCAACTAAAAACTCCGCGGGCCCTGTATTAATAGGCTTATCAGCAAACGGTGAAATGCAGAATTATCCAATAGCTGTAAGCGCCAAGAATAAAAAACATATACTTGTTTTATCTATAAAAGATGTTGGCTCCGGAAAAATAAACAATATTACAAAAATTGTATTACTTCTTCCTAAAGAGTTAACATTGAATGAAAGTTGCTATTTTGAGAAACAATCTGAGGATAACAGTTGTTACACTGAAATGAATCTAGAGTCTACAGAGATAAAGCAGAGATATAACTGCTGGGTAAGAAAAGGGGATAATTATCTGATGAAAAAGATGATAAAGAACGGAAACGAATATCAACTTGTATGTAGTTTCACCATAGATCCTACGATACTTGCTGGTTACAAGAACATTTTGCCGCTCTATGCAAAAGTAAAATATCAATACATTATTCAAAGTCCAGAGATTAATATCGTAAAAGCCGAATCTTTAAGCTAAAAGCTAATATAAAAAATGAAACTGTTAAAAACCCTAATTTTTTCCCTGAATCCGCTTAAAGCGAGAAAGCTTTCTTCACAGAGATTAACATATATCTTTGCTACATTAATCTTGTTTGCCTTAATTTTGAACACAGTTCAGTCAGTTTTATACTGGCAAGAATTCTCTGAGCTAATAACGAATGAGAATTATTCCATTAATATTGTACCTAACATAAAAAGCCTTGTGTCTACAAAAGATTGGGTTCTTATTCCAGACGAATACAACAAATCAACTTTAGAGACATACAATAAAAACATTCTAAATAGCTCTAATCTCATAATAAAAGACCCATTTTGTTTATTAGACAATTGTTTCAAGGAATTAAATTTAGAAGATCTTACACATTCTAAGGACTTTTATGCAATTCTTAGGAACAACTACGTTTTGTTCTCGTTTGGAGATATAATATTTAAGTCTGTTATTACAACACTAAAGCTTGTAATACTTTCACTAATTGCCTTTTTATCTCTTTTAATTTACACCAAGATACGAAAAATCTGGATCAAATCATCTAAATTGTACAAAGTTGGCCTTGCCTACCTTTCTATAGTTATCATAGGGAGGATTGTAAACCTTTTTAGAGAAACTCTATTTGTCGAATATTTGTTCTATATTATCTTCTTAATTTTAGCAGTTAATGCTCTTTCCAATAAAAAGAAAATGATTAAAGAAAACGAATTCTCTGGCGAAAGAAAATCAGCTAGTAAACATAAAAAAAGAAACAAAAGAGATTCTGATGAATGGGTTAAATAGATAAAAAATCAAAAATCAAGCTTAAACTAATCGATTATTTGAGTTATTAAATATATTCTCTATAGATATGCTCGAATCAACTTTAGGTTCTTCTTTTTTCTCAGGCTCTTCCTGTTTTGATTCTTCCTCATTATCCTTTACAGAATTATCATCCTTGTTATCTGCAGCATCACTTGCAGCAGATTCTGTCTGTTTAGTCTGAGCAATATTGTTATTTAGATTATCTAATCTCTGCTCAATAGCTTCAATCTTGGTCTCGAAGAAAGCCTGGAGATTCTCAAAATGCTTGCTTAACTGAGAGAATCGTTCTTGCAACCTTACTAATCGCTCATTCAACACTTCAATTTTATATTCAAGTTCAGTTACATTCTTAGGAACGCTTGTTTTTTGCTCTTGGGAAGCTTGAGCCTTCTCACTACTTTTCTTTGAAGATTCTTTAACTTTTGTGTCAACTTTAGTTTCTTTGAAGAACTTAGAGTCCTCCTGAGAAGTATTTACCATACCGTCTCTTTCAATCATCTCATAAGCTTCTTCTAAATCTGCAGCAATTCCTTTACTCACCAATTCTTTAGCAAGATTCGCCTTTTTTTGGATTTTTTCGAAATCTAACATATGAGCACCCCTTAATAATTTTTGAGAGCAATGATAATAAATGCTTATTTAAGCTGGAAATCTATAAAGATCTCAATATCTTTATCATTTATAAAGCTATCTCTAAATAAAACAAAATTCTTTTGCGAAATTTAATTAATCCCCTATGCCTTTAGGCGGTGTAAATGAAGGTTCCTGTTTAGCACCAGGCAAACCAAAGTAAGACTTTATGAATCCAATTAAATTTAAGGTTTTATCCTTTAATTCATCCTTATAATACTCGAATTTAGGTTTCAGCCATCTATCCAAAAACCTTTTATAAAAAAAGCGCACCAAAGGATTTGAAGGCAAATTACCTAGATCCATAGTCATTTTTGATTCAATGTTAAGAGTGATTTCGCCACTATCGATAGTCATTTTCCGTCCATCAACTACAGTTTCAACTTCCTTCAAACCAACAATGTGAGCATCTAGATTAAGCTTATGAACAAAATACTTTGAATCCGTCTTACGTTTGGAGCGCCATCTAAAATAGATCTCCTTAGCAGAGCCTCTATCTTCATAATAATAAGTTTCTAAGTAGTTATCACCGCCAAATTCATCGAGAAATTTATTCTCAACAAACCATCTATGAAGAGCTTCATAAAATAAAGACATATTATATTTGCCTTTATGAACTATTTCTTCCTTAACCGCTGTTACTGTGTAGCTTTCACCCATAGTAATTATTTTTTGATTCTTAATTTAAAAATCTTTTTAAAACACACAAAAACTGCAAAACAAAATATTTATAAACGAATAGTGACTACTCTCTTGTAACAAAATGGCTGAAGAAAATAAAAATCTGGATGTCACGTATTTTGATGTCTTAACGGAATTGCTTGAAACTTCTAAAAAAGAGGCTATTGAGAAGATAAAAAACACGATCATTAAATCAAATCCTATGCTAAAAAACCAAAGAGATAAAATAGAGGATTCTCTCAAGAAAACGTTTGAAGAGATAATCACCAAACCTGCTATCTTTTATAACAATCTTGCTTTAGATAAAATAAACGACAGATTCTGGTCAGAGATGGACTCATTAGATTTTTATAATGACGAAGTACTTATTGAAAACATTGAGAACAAACAATTTCAATACTCCGCAGAATTCTATCAAGGCATCTTTGAAAAAACGAATAGGGTTATTCGAAAGATCAGCAATCCCTCCATACGAAAATTGTTACAAGATGATGTTCAAAGAGCGAAGATGGCTCAGAAACAAGTATTCTATCAAGTTTTAAAAAAGTCAAAAGATTCTGAGGGTTTTAAAAACAC
>Ga0190359_1001848_pt1 | contig 12978 bp, 11 predicted proteins | sample 48721823_MG_FD_161269 | JGI IMG/M metagenome (GOLD analysis project Ga0190359, IMG submission 161269) | Hydrothermal vent microbial mat bacterial communities from Southern Trench, Guaymas Basin, Mexico - 4872-18-2-3_MG | ecosystem: Environmental > Aquatic > Marine > Hydrothermal vents >...
GTGTTGCGCTTACCCAAAAATAGATGGAAAATTTTAAACGCCGACCCAACACGTTCCATTGTTGAGGTCCTGTTAGAAAATAGAAAGCTGACCACCAGCCATCTGGAATCTTTTAAATTGTCTGAAAGGATGCACGACCCGTACCTGCTGCCCGACATGGAAAAAGGAGTTAAGCGGGTTTTGCAAGCGCTGGACAAAGGCGAAAAAATTGTTGTTTTTGGAGATTACGACGTAGATGGCATTACTTCTACGGCATTAATGCTTTACTTTTTCAGAAAAATCGATTACCCGGTCGATTATTTGCTTCCCAACAGACAAAAGGACGGCTATGGTTTACGCACCAGCTCAGTGGAACAGATTGCCGAGATGGGTACTAAATTGGTGATTACAGTGGACAATGGCATTTCTTCTGCCGAAGCGATTGCTCATGCGGCCAGCCTGGGCATTGATGTCGTCGTAACCGATCATCACCTGCCGGAAGGCGAGATGCCAGCCGCGGTAGCCGTAATTAATCCGAACCGTGTAGATTCTGACTATCCATTTAAATCCATTTGCGGCGCAGTAGTCGCTTACAAACTAATCTGGGCTTTAGCGCAAAAGTTGCTGCCCGAAGCCGACTTCAAACAATTTTTGTTGGATCAATTGGATTTGATCACCATAGGCACCATCGCCGATGTCATGCCGTTACGCGACGAAAACCATGCTCTGGTTAAATTCGGCTTAAAAGTGCTGTCCCGCACCAAAAAGCCAGGCCTGATTGAACTAAAAAAAGTAGCTGGTTTAAACGGCAAAAACATTACGCCCATTTCGGTTGGCTACTTTTTAGCCCCGCGTCTTAATGCCTCGGGCAGGTTAGAAGAAGCAGACACATCCGTTAAGTTGTTAATTGAGCAGGACAAAGACCGCGCTTCTTACCTGGCTTCCTATCTGAACAAGTTAAACCAAAAACGGCAAAACCTTCAACAAGATTATTTAAGCAACGTAATTGCTCGGCTGCCTGATGACCAGAAAAAGTTAGGCAGGGTGATTATTGTGCACAACGATGAATGGCATGCTGGTTTAATTGGTCTGGTTTCGGGAAAACTTAAAGAACGTTACAGCCGGCCGGCCATTGCATTTACCAGTGACGAAGACGGCAACCTTGTAGGATCAGCCCGTAGCATCGAAGCTTTTCACATAACCAATGCGCTCTCTAAATTCAGCCATCTTTTCTTAAACTTTGGCGGCCACCACAAGGCGGCCGGATTAACCATTGCGCCTGAAAATTTTGAAGAATTTAAAACCGCTTTTGAAGATTATGCCAATCAACAATTGACCGACGAGGATCTGGTTTCCGTTTTAACCATTGACTCGATAGTTGATGTGGACCAGGTACATTTAAACATGGCTCAGACACTTGAGGAATTAGGGCCGTTTGGCGAAGGAAATCCTGAACCTGTTTTTGTTTTTGAGAAAGTCATTATCAGAGAAATGTATCTCATGGGCAAAAACAAACATCTAAGGCTTTTCATAGAAAAGGGCAATCAGTCGTACGAATGCGTGTGGTGGAATGCCGCTGAATACAAAGACGATTTACGATTCGGACGACCCGTTGACGTTGCTTTCCGAATCGGCATTAATAACTGGCAGGGGCGTAATCGCCTGCAACTGGTCATTGAAGATATTCGCCCGGCCTAAAATGATTTAAAACACAATCAACAAAAAAATTTAACAATACAATATTCAAGGAACCCAATAAGGTAAAAATCGTAGAACAATTTCTAAAAACGAAAAGAAGGTAGTAAAAATGCACGAACGTCTAATCGAAGTCATCATGTATTTGCTGAAAGAATTCAAAAGCAATAGAACCAATGAAAATTACCATTCGCTTTCACAAGAATTATCAGCCAAAGGCTACAGCAATGTGGAAATCAATTTTGCCTTAAACTGGATTTTCAACAATCTCAGTCAAAAACAGGGCAAGATAAATCAAGATATAGAATATTCTTCCCGGGCAAATCGTTTGCTGCACCAGTTAGAAAGAATTATTTTAACTCCGGAAGCATACGGCTACTTATTGCAAATGCATCAATTGGGCTTGCTTAATGATGCGGAATTCGAAGAAGTTATTGATGGAGCCATCCTTGAGGCTTCGCCCGTCATTGATATTGAGGATATTAAACGAATTGCCGCCCTGGTTGTTTTTGGCGGTGATCCGGAAAAGAAAGGCGCCTGGGAAGGATTTTTATTCCCTTTTGGTTCCAATACCATTCAATAAATAATTTGCATTCTTGAAATCAATCTTTTATTATTTGTAATGAAAGGAGAAGTCCGTACTATTTATGGCCAATAACAATAAAAAATCATTAGTCGTTGTAGAATCTCCTGCAAAGGCCAGGACAATCAATAAATATTTAGGATCAAATTACGAAGTTGCCGCCTCTGTTGGTCATATTATTGACCTTCCTAAAAGCAAATTGGGCGTTAGCATAGAAGAAGGGTTTAAGCCCCAATACGTTAAAATTCGTGGTAAAGAAAAAATAATCAAAGAGCTGAAACAGAAGGCCAAACAATCCGATAAAGTTTATCTGGCAACTGACCCAGACCGTGAAGGTGAGGCCATTGCTTACCACATTTCTTCCATTTTAGACAAACCCGAGGCTGATGTTCTGCGTGTTGAGTTTAACGAGATCACCAAATCAGCTGTAGATCAGGCTATGAAGCAACCGCGCCAGATTGACATGAACCGGGTTTACTCACAGCAGGCGCGACGCGTTTTGGACCGGATTGTGGGCTACAAAATTTCGCCTTTGCTATGGCAAATCATTTACCGGGGCTTAAGCGCCGGACGCGTTCAATCAGTTGCGTTGCGTTTAATTTGTGAGCGTGAAGAAGAAATCCGCAATTTTAAGCCGGAAGAATTCTGGAACATTTTTGCCTTAATCCAGCCACAAAATACCAATCCTTTTAAAGTAAAACTGGCTAAAATTGACGGCAAAAAAGTTAAAATTGCAAACGAAGAGCAAGCAAAAAATCATTTAGAAAAATTAAAACAACTGACTTTTGTAATCTCTTCGGTTGACAAAAAAAAGGTAAAACGAAAAGCGCCTCCGCCTTTCATTACAAGCACTATGCAGCAGGTAGCTGCCCGCCAGTTGCGCATGAGTACTAAACGCATCATGGCTATTGCTCAATCGCTTTATGAAGGCGTCGAAATTCCCGGACAGGGAAGTGTCGGTCTGATCACTTACATGCGTACTGATTCTACGCGCATTAGCGAACAAGCCATTGAAAGTGTCAGGCAATACATTAAAGATCAAATTGGTGACGAATATTTACCTGCTAAAGCGCACCATTTCCGTTCTAAAAAATCGGCTCAGGATGCCCACGAAGCCATTCGGCCAACTTACCTTACGCCGGAATTTTCGCCGGAAGCTTTAAAAGACAAGTTGAGTAACGAACAATATCGACTTTACGATCTGATCTGGAAACGCTTTGTCGCTTGCCAGATGAAACCAGCCGAATTCGACAAGACCACAGTGGAAGTTGAAGCCGGCAACTATCTGTTCCAGGCCCAGGGTGAGGTAATGACTTTTCCCGGCTTCATGAAGGTTTACCGAGAAGACATCGGGGAAGAAAACGCCAATGGTTCCGCTCAGGATCTTCCTGCCGGTTTACAGGCGGGAATTAATTGTCAGCTTAAGGAACTGATTCCTGAGCAAAACTTTACCAAACCACCGGCGCGTTACACCGAAAGTACCCTGGTCAAAGAATTAGATCGCCTTGGAATCGGGCGCCCCAGCACCTATGCTCAGATTGTTAGTACCATTCTGCAGCGTAAGTACGTGGAACGAAAAGAACAAAAGCTGTACGCCACTGAGCTTGGAGAAACCGTCAACAAAATTCTGGTAAAGAGCTTTCCGGATATTTTTAACGTAAGCTTTACGGCTAAAATGGAAGAAAAGTTAGATGAAATTGCCCGCAACGGCGCTACGTATGAAAAAGTGATGACGGAGTTTTACCAGCCATTCATTTCTGATCTGGAAAAAGTTAAAAGTCAGACCAAAGAACTGAAAGAGCTACTCACTGAGGAAAGCGATGAAATTTGTGACCAATGCGGCCGGCCTATGGTTATTCGCTGGGGACGCAATGGACGCTTTTTAGCCTGTAGTGGTTACCCTGAATGCAAGAATACCAAGCCATTGGAAAGTGAAGCGCCTCAGCAGACAGATGAAATCTGTGAAAAATGCGGCAGCCCCATGGTCATTAAACGCGGTCGCTTTGGCGCTTTTTTAGCCTGCTCCAACTACCCGGAATGCAAAAACACCAAACCATTGAGCACAGGTATAGATTGCCCCAAAGAAGGTTGCGATGGCAAAATTGTTGAACGACGTTCTAAAAAAGGACGCGTTTTTTACGGATGTTCCAATTACCCCGACTGCGACTTTGTCTCCTGGGATAAACCAGTCAACCGGGAATGCCCGCAGTGCGGCAATCATTATATGGTAGAAAAGAACCTGAAAAGTAAAGGGCTAATTCTTCGTTGTCCGGTTTGTAAATACGAAGAACCAGCATAATTCAAAATAAATGAACAAAAAAGTACGCGATTTTTTACGTTATCTATACCTTGAACGACGTTTTACGCGGAATACCATCACTTCGTATGGAACTGATTTAGTTCAATTTCAGCGATTTCTGGAAAATCATTTAGGTACTTCGCAAATAAACTGGTCTCTGGTTGACAAACGCACAATTCGTTATTTTTTGATCAATCTGCAGGAGCAAAATGTTTCAAAACGTACGGTTGCCAGAAAATTAGCTACCTTAAAATCTTTTTTTCGCTATTTAGTGAAAAATGAAATTCTTGAAAGCAATCCTGTTTCTTCAATTAAAATGCCAAAGCTGGAAAAGAAACTACCTGAATATCTTTCTGTTTCTGAAACCGAAAAATTATTAAGTCTGCCCGATTTCAAAACATTTGAAGGATTACGTGATTTAGCCATTTTAGAATTGTTTTACGGAACCGGTATTCGTCTTTCGGAGTTGATTAATTTAAAGGTTGATCAAATCGACTTAAAACAACAGTTAATCAGAGTGATCGGCAAAGGCAACAAAGAAAGAATTGTACCATTCGGCGGAAGTGCAAAACAGATTGTGGAAAAATATTTGCTTATTCGTCCTCAATTTGCAGAAAATTCTGTCGATAATCTATTTGTGCTTAAATCCGGAAAGAAAATGTACCCTATGGCAGTTCAAAGAATTGTACAAAAATATTTAAAACAAGCCAGCAATGTTCAGCAAAAAAGCCCCCATATTTTAAGACACAGTTTTGCCACGCACTTATTGAATCAGGGCGCAGATATTCGGGTGGTTAAAGACTTATTGGGTCACGAAAATTTAACTACCACGCAAATTTACACCCATCTTTCCATTGATCATCTAAAGAGAATTTACAATCAAGCCCATCCACGGGCATCAAATAAATCATCAAAAAACCGAAGGAGGTAGTGATGAACGTATCAATCACCACTCGTGGCTACAAAGCGCCGGAACGGTTAAAAAATTACCTGGTAGATAAACTGAAGCGCCTGAATCGCTTTAAGGATCAGATAATGGACATAGACGCTATTTTTTCTTACGAAAAGCTTGACCAAGTGGTTGAATTCAAAGTAAATCTTCGTAAAAAACAATTTATTGTAAAAGAACGATCAGAAGATATTTTTAAATCCATAGATTTAGCTATCGATAATGTGGAAAGACAGATAACTAAAATTAAAGAAAAAATTCGTGAACACGACAAAAAGAAAATCACCGAAGTTGTTGAATAGGAAAAGCGCCGCAAGGCGCTTTTCTTTTTTAGTTTGCACATTGAAAGTATGTTTAATAACTTAGGACGCTATGAATGAGTACATAACCGTAAGAACGTTACTGCGAGAAAATCAGGAACGTTTAAAGTTACAACTGATTTGTTCAGAAAATGGACTAAACCGCAAAATCGTTTCCAGCGAAATTCACCGGCCCGGACTGGCCCTTTCTGGGTTTGTGGAACTTTTTACCTGGGATCGTATTCAAATTCTGGGTAACACGGAGGTGCGTTACTTACAAAGTCTTCCTCCCAGACAACTGGCTCGTTCCGTTGACCGCTTTATGGAATTTGAAATTCCGGCCATCATTGTAACCAATAACAACGAAATTCCTGAGTACCTCGTTCAGGTAGCAACCCGGCGCTTCATCTCTGTTTTTAGTACCCCTTTAAGCACCACACGTCTGGTACATTTACTTAGCGAATATTTAGAAGAGAAATTTGCGCCGCGCATTTCCATGCACGGATCATTGGTAGATGTGTATGGTATTGGTATTTTGTTTACGGGTCGCGCCGGAATCGGTAAAAGTGAAGTGGCGCTCGATCTGGTAGAACGCGGCCATCGTCTGGTAGCAGACGACCTGGTTATCATTACCAAACAGAGCGAAGAGGTTTTGATTGGCAAAGGACGCGAAATTGCTGAACACATTTTGGAAGTGCGTGGCGTTGGTTTGATTGACGTACGACGCATCTTTGGCATTCGTGGAGTGCGAATGCAAAAAAGAGTGGAAGTGGAAGTAAAGCTGGTGGACTGGGAGAAAACCAGGGAATACGAACGCACTGGACTGGAGGATAATTTTACAGAGATTTTGGGCGTTGAAATTCCGCAGGTTATTTTACCTATTAATCCGGGTAAAAACATTACTGTAATTGCCGAAACCATTGCCATGAATCATTTGCTTAAAACTTATGGTTATCATGCCGCGCGCGAATTTAACCAACGCCTGCGCGATTACATGATGCACAAGGATGAAGTGCCCATTTATCAGGATCGCGATTATTTGAAGAAAGATAAAGAATGAACAGTAACGTTTTTGCTGCAATTATTACGCATGGAGAGCTGGCCTGCGCACTGGCAAATGTTGCCGAGAACCTGATGACTTCGGAAATTACGCTACATTGTTACTCAACCAAAATTCTGAGTTCAGAAGAAATTATTAATCAATTAGAAGAAAAAATTACTCAGCAAAAGCCTGAAAAAGTTCTGCTATTTGTTGATCTGGTTGGCGGCGGTTGCTGGATTATTGCTAATAAAATAAAAAAAAATAACGAACATATTAATGTGCTGGCTGGCGTAAATGTGCCAATGATTGTTTCTTTCCTGATTAATTTTAAGCGGTTGGAATGGCCGTCTTTACTGGAAAAAATTACAGCAGATGCTCAAAAGGGCATCATTTTGCGATAAAATTCGTTACCTAAAAAACATTTTTATGGAGAACAGCAGTGAAGGTTCAATTGTTTCGCATTGACGACCGCTTGATTCATGGCCAAGTAGTTATTGGCTGGGCAAATTTTATAAACTCCGAAAAAGTAGTGTTGTGTGACGATTCGGTTGCAGAAAATGATTGGGAAAAAGAACTCTATCTTTCCAGTGTTCCGGAATATTTAACTGCAATTGTGCTTTCAACGGACCAAATGGCTGAAATTCTAAAAAATGAAACCAGCGATCTGAGCAAAACAATTGTACTGGTAAATTCTCCTTTTACAGTCGAAAAACTGGTTGAAAAGGACTCTAAACCCGAAGAAATAAATGTGGGCGGCATTCATTACAAGGAAGGGCGTCGGGAATATTTGCCGTATCTTTTTTTAAATGACCTGGAAGTGGCATCATTTAAAAAGCTGATGGCGCAGAGTATTCAATTTTATTGTCAAGATGTCCCATCAGCCAAGCGTATTCCTTTGCAAAAAGTTTTATCAAAATAGAAATGTACTCATGAAAAAGAATGTTTTCAGTACAGAAATTAAAGTCGGTTTAACGGTAGTTGTTGCCACTTTTATTCTGGTTTATGGAATCATCTGGGGTAAAGGCTACCGTTTGCACATCAATAAATATCAGTTACAACTTTTGTTTGATAATGTTGGCGGCATGGTGCCAGGCGACCCGGTTACCGTGAACGGCGTTAAAGAGGGCAAAGTATTGTCCATTGATTGGCAGGATCGGGACGTGCTGGTGACTATTGAACTAAACGACCGGGTTAAACTTTTTGAAGACGCCAGTTTCATCATCATCAGTGCGGAATTGTTGGCCGGCATGAAGGTCGAAATCGATCCTGGTAAATCAAACAAAAAACTGAATCTGGCCAAACAACCGTTTCGCGGAAAGTATGGTGGGCGCATTGTTGATGTTGGACTAACCATTGACAAACTGGCCCAGGATATGTCATCATTGACCTTTCGGCTGGACACTACCACGGCCTTGATTAATGATCTTTTAAAATCAGGCCATTTGCAAAAAAGTATTACTTCTACTTTAAACAATCTTGATCAATTAAGCGCCGACTTTGCGCCCGTTCCGGATAGCCTTAAGACAACCATCAACCGCCTGAATCTGGCAATTAAGCAAATTAACCAGATGATTGGCGAAAACCGCAAGCCGTTGAACGCTTCGTTACAAGAAATTCAGGCAATGGGTAAAAATATTAACCAGTTGACCAGCCAACTAAACAAAACCATGAAAGAGATCGAATCGCAACGGGGTACACTGGGTAAGGTGGTTTATGACTCCACACTTTATAAAAATTTAAACAAAACTTTGCTTACAGTCGATTCGTTAGCCCGTAGACTTAGAAAAAAAGGCTTGAAATTAAGTTTATTTTAAGCAATAAAATTTGCATTGAAGAAAACAAGTTAATAAATTTGAAGTTTTAAAAATAACGATTGGCGCTTTAGCTCAGTCGGTAGAGCAACGGACTGAAAATCCGTGTGTCCCCGGTTCGATTCCGGGAGGCGCCACCTTTGAAAAGGCTGCCTTTGGCAGCCTTTTTGTTTTAAACCTCTAAGTTCCCTAAAAAAATTTTTAAGTGTAAAAAAGTTGCAATTTTCAATTAATTAGTTTAAATAATTAAAGTGTTGACTTTTGTTTGAAATATTATATTTGGAGAGTAAAGCAATGGACTTTGATTCCGAATTTAAAGCTTTTGAATATGATCCTAACCAACCATTAGATGTTGAAGCCTGGTTAAAACTGGACGAAATGGAGCGAATTTTAGTTGTGGAAGATTATCACAAACAAGCCCGCGTTAAGCTGCCGGATGTTCATTTACATGCCGTTTTTCACGCTGCGATCGAAAACCAGATTGCTGAAGGGTTGGAAGACGTCATTGAAGCATTAGAGCGCTTACAATTTCAGGGCCTGGATCGCCACGAAGCTATTCATGCCATCGCATCCGTATTGTTAGAACAAATTTCTGACGTAATGGAAAATCCTGAACCATTTATTATTTTGGGGCCGCCAAACTACGCCTATTTACAAGAAGTAAGAAAGTTAACAAAAAGATCGTGGTACCGAAAATATGGGAAAAAGCGAAGGAGAAGAGGTTAACAAGTTTAAGTGATGTGTGCCCTCAAAAAGTTTTAGCTTTGAATTTTGAAGGGTCTTTTTCAATTTGTAGTAATTTCCCTCTTCTCACTTTTTAGCCATTAGCTTATCAATCACTAAATGTTTCTTAACCAATTAATACTCAATCTCAATTTCCAAATCTTAACCAAAGTTAGAATATAATGGTTTTCTTTTGTGTAAAATTTCATTACTCCATTGAAGAATGTTTTTTAGGTTCATCATCGAATCGACGGTAAAATTTCATCCGCCATTTTAATTTTTTAATATGGGCAATTATCTTTAAATTTAGTCTCAAAGTAAATTAACCAAAATTGATCACGGAGTAAGACATTGAAAATTTTAAGTATGATTTTTTTGGCGTTAACTGTTTGGTATTCACTTGCCTTCAGCAGTGAGCTGGTCATTCTGTACTCCAACAATACCAACGGCAATCTGGAAAACTGTCTTTGACACTCCAGGCCCTATGGCGCTTTGGAGAAGCGCGCTACCGTAATTGACAGTATTCGTAAGCAAACCAAAAATGTTTTGTTGGTGGACGCCGGCGATCTTTTTTCGCGAAGGCCGCAATACTGGCGCAACCTGTTCATAGCCAGGGCCTATAGATTTATGGACTACGATGCCATTGCTCTGGGAGATCAGGATTTTGTGCAGGGGCCAGAATTTTTAATCACTGAACTGTTTGTCGGCGGAAAGATTCTAAACACTAATATTCAATACTTAGGTTTAACCATTGGAAATCCTTACAAAATTTTTACTTTCGATTCTTTAAGGATTGGCGTAACGGCGATATTTGATTCCAGTCTGGCCGGGCTGGTATGGGTTAAATCAAAAGGTTTCTTTAAATTTATAAATACAACCAAAAGCTTTAAACCTGTGCTCGATGAGCTGCAAAAAAAGTGCGATTTTATCATTTTACTGGCTCACATGGAACTCAATAAAACCCGCCAATTTGTTAAGGCCTTTCCCATGATTAATCTGGTGATAAACGGCCACTCCATGAATTTATTGCAAACACCGGTTAAACAGGGAAACACCTACTTTTTGCAGACAGACGGAAATGCTTACCGGTTGGGAAAAGCTGTTTTGTATTTTAAAGGTAAGCAATTACAGAAAATTGAAAATGGACTCATTTTACTGGATGGCCACATTTCTAATCATCCAAAGATGATGGAATTAATTGCAGAATACAAAGATGGGCCACGTAATCGGAGAAGCAACATCAGCCCACAATCAAAAATCAAATAGAGCGGAGGTCACCATGCGTAAATTTGCCGTTTCTTTTATTTTATTGGTTTTAAGTTTTGGCCTGGTTTTTTCAGGAAGCCGCAGAGCGATTACTTTTGAAGATTTCTTTTCCTTAAAACGCATGCACTCGCTGGCGGTGAGTCCCAACGGTCAATTGGTGGCATTTTGCCTGACGACACCTGACATCGAAGAAAATTCATTCAAAACGGACATTTTTCTTTACGATTTAAAAAGTCAACAAATGAAGCAATTGACTACGGCCAGCGCTTCCAGTTCTCATCCAGTGTGGTCGCCAGATGGCCAAACCATCTATTTTAACCGATTGGGGCAAATCTTCAAAATTAGCCTGGCTGGCGGGGAAGCCCAACAAGTTACAGACTTTGTGGCCGGCGCGGCCAATGTTGTGATCAGCCCAGATGGTAAACAAATGCTGTTCGTCAGTGAAGTTTATCCGGATTGCCAGACCATCGATTGTCTGAAGCAAAAAATAGATTCGGTTAAAAACAGTCCGGTTAAAGCGCGCATCATCGATCATTTGTTTTATCGGCACTGGAACCGCTGGTTAGAAGGCAAACGTTCCCACGTTTTTTTAGCAACTATCGATGGCAAAGTCATTAAAGATGTGACACCTGGCGATTACGACACGCCGCCCCTTGACCTTGGTGGCCAACACGATTATGTTTTTTCACCTGATGGCCAGGAAATATGTTTTGTACGCAATACCGATCCCATAGTGGCTGCCAGTACCAATAACGATCTTTTCATTTACAATTTAAACAGCGGTAAAACCGAACGTTTAACCGGAAAAAATAAGGGGAATGACAATAATCCTACCTATTCTCCAAATGGGCGTTATCTGGCCTACCTTTCCATGGCCCGGGCTGGATTTGAAGCCGATCGGCGACGCATCATGCTATTTGATCGTAAAACGGGACAGATAAAAGAACTAACCAAAGGTTTTAAATACTCTGTTAGTTCAATATTTTGGAACGACAATAAAGAAATCTACTTTACCTGTGGCGAACATGGCACCTATAGCATTTACAAGGTAAATATTAAAACCAAGCGTATTCAACCGGTGCTCAAAGGGCGCACCGTTGCTGATGTTCAGTTTGCCGGTAAAAACACGCTCATCTTTCGGGAACAAAATGAATCCATGCCTTATGAATTGTTCCGTTTCGATCTAAAAAAGAAAAATCATGTGCAGTTAACCTTTGTCAACAAAAAAATTTTAGATCAGCTCGAACTGCCGCAATTAGAAGAGTTTGTTTTTGTAGGAGCCAAAGGCGATTCGATTCATGGCTACCTATTGCGACCACCATTTTTTGAAGAAGGTAAGAAATACCCGGCCATTGAATTGATCCATGGCGGACCGCAGGGCGCCTGGGAAAAAGAGTTCCATTTCCGCTGGAATTACCAGATGTTTGCTGCCCCGGGTTACGTGGTTTTTGCCATCAATTTTCATGGCAGCAGCGGTTACGGCCAGGAATTTACAGATGCCGTGTCTAAAGATTGGGGCGGCGCTCCTTACCAGGATATTTTAACTGGCACGAAATGGGTATTTGATCGCTACTCTTTCATTGATCAAAATCGTGTTGGTGCAGCCGGAGCTTCTTATGGCGGCTTCATGATCAACTGGATTGCAGGGGATAAACATCCGTTTAAATGTCTAATTTCTCATGATGGTGTTTTTGAGCAGGTCAGCATGTACGGCGCTACTGAAGAACTTTGGTTTCCAGAATGGGAGTTTAATGGAACACCATGGGATCACGGTTCATTGTACCAGAAATGGAATCCGGCCAGCCCGGAACGTGTTAAACGATTCAACACGCCCATGCTAATTGTACACGGCGAACATGATTACCGTGTGCCTTACACTCAAGGCTTACAAATTTTTACAGCACTGCAACGACAGGGCATTGAATCTCGTTTACTCTTTTTTCCCGATGAAGATCATTTTGTAACTAAACCACAGAATGCACGGTTGTGGTGGGAAACGGTTCATGGCTGGTTTAAGCGCTTTTTAAAATAATTTATTCATCTTACCAGGAAGTCGAGGAGTAAAGGATTTGTATTCCGCTTGCTCCTCTTTTATTTAAGGGTAGAAAACCTTTGATCATTAGAATATCTGGGAAAGGGCTAATTCATTAATAGAAACCTTTTGTAACTAAAGAAAAAATTCAATATCAAATACTATCGTACATGGCAATTTGAGGAGAATTTGTTTATGATTTCTGAAAAGATTAAGCAAATGATTTTACAGTTTCAAAAAAATGAAATTACAGAATACTATATCTATCTGGCCTTGGCAAGAAAAGCTAAAGGTAAGAAC
>Ga0190359_1001849_pt1 | contig 12968 bp, 15 predicted proteins | sample 48721823_MG_FD_161269 | JGI IMG/M metagenome (GOLD analysis project Ga0190359, IMG submission 161269) | Hydrothermal vent microbial mat bacterial communities from Southern Trench, Guaymas Basin, Mexico - 4872-18-2-3_MG | ecosystem: Environmental > Aquatic > Marine > Hydrothermal vents >...
TAAAATGGAGAAGTTGAAGTATGGAAAAGCAAGATATCTTTCTATTCCGATTCAATCATAATGACAACATAACTCATATCCAAAAGGGAATCCTAAGATTAATAGAAAGCATTGAACTTGAAAAAATATTCTCACCTGGAGAGCTGGTTGCTGTAAAAGTACACGTAGGGGAAAAAGGGAACAGTTCTCATGTAAATCCCGACCATATAAAACCCATTATTGATTTCATTAAATCCAGAGGAGCAAAACCTTTTCTGGCAGATACAAATGTTCTTTACAAGTCGGAGCGGGACAATGCTTTTGATCACATGATCCTTGCTTATAAGCATGGCTTCAGTATCGAGAAAATAGGAGCTCCCTTCATTGTCGCAGATGGAATTGCTGGGCGGAACGAACTCCCTGTCGAAATAAACGCTCCCCTCAACAACGTTGTTTATATAGCTTCAGAGTTTCTTGTGGCCAATTCAATAGTGGTTGTATCCCATGCCACAGGGCATATTCAAACGGGCATTGGAGCTACTATAAAAAATATCGGTATGGGCATGGCAAGTAGAAAAGGCAAACTGGTACAACATTCAGTATCAAAGCCAACAATAAAGCAAAAATTGTGTACAGGCTGTGGAGTGTGCATTAAATGGTGTCCCGAAGATGCGATAGCCATGGAAAATTCAAAAGCCCGAATTATTGAGGAAAAATGTATCGGTTGTGGAGAATGTCTTGCCGTCTGCAGGTTCAATGCTGTAAAGTTTAAATGGGACAGATCGAGCGGAGAACTTCAGAAGCAAATCGCAGAACACGCCTACGCTGTTGTAAAAAGTAAAAAAGGAAAAATCGCATACATAACTTTCCTTGTAACTATGACAAAAGATTGCGATTGCATGGCACAGCCGGAAAAATACGTTGTAGATGACATTGGCGTAATTGCAGGATATGATCCTGTAGCCATGGATCAGGCTGTCCTGGATCTGACAAAGAACAAATCCGGCAGAACATTAGCAGAAGCATCTTATCCGGGCATTAATCCTGAAATTCAGCTCGAATACGGAGAGAAAATCGGTTTAGGCAGTAGAAATTATCGTCTAATTGAAATAAAAGCTTAAAAAATATTTATTCTTTACCTATTGCAGAACCCTTTACTACTTTGCCAGCTTCTCATAGCCTCAGTGAAGGCATTGTTTCAAGTAATTTAATCTAATTTGTAATTCCTTCATAAATGTGTTAATAATTTGGTGATAGAGACGACAAAGAACCACATTCTACTCTCGCTGATATTTAGGATATCAAAACTGTGGCAAATTTTCTATGCCTGTCCCGTGGATTCGATGTCAATGCCGCCAAATTACGTTACAGGGAATGTACCGGAGTACTCAGAGATATCTTCTCAGCGATTCATTTATCGAAAAAATGGGGATTTTCAACACTGATTTCGCTTTAGATATATCGAGGCTTACATCTTGGGGACGAGGTGCCAACAGGTCTACCTGGCCATGTCGAACAGGCTCTAAGAGGTCAGTGGATATTCCTCTATATCTACAAATTGCCTTTGCCATATCATACCTGCTTATCCTCTCGGGTCCTCCTAAATGCAATATCCCGGAAAAATCAATATCAACTGCTTTCTTTACAAGCTCTGCAGCATTATTTACACAAAGCACGCTTCTGTACTGGTCAACAAACACTTTTATTTTTTTTCTCCTGCTGAAATTACCCCATATCCATTCAGGCTTGTAATACTGTCTAAAAGCACTTCTACCGTACATCAGAGCCATCCTGAAAATGGCATTGCTTTCTCCTTCAAGCACTATTTTTTCAGCTTTTACCTTAGTGATTCCATAATAATTTACCGGACTCACCGGGTCTGTTTCTTTATAGTATGAAGATTTTCCATCAAAAACCTGATCAGTGGAGATAAAACATAGCTTGGCTTTATTCCTATGACACCAATCCACAACTACCTCAGTAGACTCCAAATTAACTTTCTTTGCTGTTTCTTTGTCTGTTTCAGCCTTATCAGGATTAGAAACAGCTGCATTGTGAATTACATAAGATGGTTTTATCTCACTAAGAACTCTAAATATTTCATCTTTATCCTCTAAGTTCAGTCTGATAAAATTGCCCACAGTAATAGTTTGCGTATAGTACGTTCCAAAAACCACATAATCGCCATTAAAAACTTTGTATAAATGGCTCCCCAGAAAGCCACTTGCACCCGTAATTAAAATTCTTTTCATTTTGCTCTTTTCCTCTTCCTAAAAATAACTGCGGACAGAAACAATCCCGGTGAACAAATCAATCCCAATACAAAGAGATAAAAACTGCTAACATAGGTCTCATCAAGCTTAAAGTTAGCAATCAACATGGTGAGAAGACCCGATGCTAACCCTACTATCAAACTAAGCCACCGCTTTCCGTATAACGCTCTATCAAAAAAGATAACAAATGCTATATTTATAGCACAGGCCAGTACCGCATAGTAATAAAACAAACCCGAGATCCATCCCGCAAGCCGTAGAGTTGAACCAGCAACAAGTGGAATGACAATACCTACTGCCATCACTACTATCAGATGTAAACCAGCATTGAATCTGTAGGTTGCTCTATGTATCAAGCCAATTAGAAATCCTGTAATCAAACAGAGTACTAGCGCGAGGTACATCCCTTTACCACCTCTCTCCAGGCTTCCAGTTTTACAACTCTGTAGTGCGGATCATATTCACGAATAAATCTATCCGAGTGATGTATAACAGGGAAGGCATTATCTCGCACGTACTTTGTAAATTCGCGATATCGGTTTATATCAAACTTTAATTTTTGGTCCTTTATCAGTTTTCCTACTAACCTCCATCTTTTCATGAACAGTAATGTATCAGCATTTACTCCCTTTGAGGAAAGCAAAATCACATCTGCAAGACAGCCTGGATTGAGTCCGAGATGTTTGAATTTTTTCAAATTAATCCACACAAAACCCGAATCAGGAGAAATGGGTTCAATCAATTTCACGGTGCTATCAGGAAGAATCCTGTCCAGCTCATGCATAATCCCCGCAGCTACCATAGAGCTGTCATTCCCAAGGTGTCCTGGCCCGAAAGTAGCCTGAAAAAGAACTTTATAAACATCTTCTAGTTGGGCATCGGGATATTTCCTGAAAAACAGCAATATCTGACCTTGCCACAAACTTCCATCTGTAGAATTGCCACAGCCTACAAGCAAGAGCAAAAGGTACAGCCAGAGGATATGTCTACCCCTTCTGGTTTTCATCTTTCTCTTCTCTATCTATCTCTTCATATTCTGCATCCTCAGCATCGTTAACATTGATTAGGCTATTTTCCTTTTTCTGAGTGTCCTTTACTTCCTTTATCTGAACCTTAGTTAGAGTCCTTTTCAGGATTTTAATCAGAAGATATATTAGCAAAGCAATTGCAAATAATTGAATCAACTTCATTTTAATAATCTCCTAGTTGGGTTATAATATTTCACCCCCTCAAAGGGTTCTTTTACCACTTTGAGAATATCGTTCAAGTCATCTTTATTGTTAACAAAATCCATCTCCTCGGTATTAATAATCAAAAGAGGACTATCTTTATAGAAGAAGAAGAATTCATTATAAACATGCACGAGAGATTCGATATATTCACGCTGGATATACCTTTCGTAGCTTCTACCACGTTTTCTTATATTATGCATAAGCCTATCCACACTTGCCTGAAGAAAAATGACAAGGTCAGGTTTAAGCACATCCCTCTCCAGCAGTTTATATACAGAATTGTACAGTTCAAACTCCCTCTCATTCAAATTAATGCTAGCAAAAAGCTTGTCCTTCTGAAACATGTAATCGCTTACAACCAGTTTCGAAAACAGATCAAATTGCTTAAACTCCATTTGCTGTCTGTAACGGCTTAAGAGAAAAAACATCTGTGTCTGAAAAGCATACCTCTCAGGATCAACGTAAAAGTCTTCGAGGAAAGGATTTTCTTCAAACCTCTCGAGCACGATTTTGGCAGAAAGTTCCTCAGACAAGATCTTAGCAAGACTTGTCTTTCCAACCCCTATAACTCCCTCGATGGCAATATAATATATATTTTTCATAATTCGCTCACGGGCACCGAGCCGATTTTCTTTACTTCCCTGCTCTTATTGTCCAGCTTAGAAACCATTTCCGAAATTTCCATACCAGTAACAGGACACACATAATCCGGAGCAATTTCTTGTAAAGGAATCAGAACAAACCCTCTTTCCCACATACCTTCATGCGGAATGGTAAGCTTATCTGTTCTTACAACGGTGTCCTGGAAAGTAATAATATCCAGGTCTATGATCCGCGGCTCATACCTCTCTTGTCTTTTCAGATCCCTACCCATTTCCACTTCAATCCTTTTAAGAAAATTCAACAAATCCTCTGGTTCCAATCTTGTTTCAATTTCAATAACCATGTTATAAAAATCCGGTAGATCTAAATTATACATTGCCTCGGTTTCATATATTGACGAGATATTTACGATTTGAAGAAAGGGAGCTCTTTTGAGCTTTCTCAGGGCATTCACTAAATTTTTTTTTCTATCCCCTATATTTGTACCAAGTCCTATGAAAACACGCTTATACATCGAGAATTTAAAAGAATTGTTGAAATTCCTCCCTGGTGGATTCCAGCTCTATTTGAACATAGTCCAGCACCCCCTTTAAAGGAGCATTCGGTTTTCTTACAGCCACCCGTGCAAAATCCACTGGGAAGTTTCTAAAAATCGATTTAAGGATTTTTCCTGCCAGCTTTTCAAGAAGGTAATACCTCGAATTCGTCACAACATCGTGAACTATTCTGTAAACTTCTTCGTAATTTATTGTATCTTCAAGATGCCCTGTTCTCATTGCTTTTTTCATATCGAACTTGAGCTCAAGATCAACTTCAAATCTACCCCCCAGTATTTTTTCCTGTTCAGCTACCCCATGGTAACCATAAAAAACCATATTTTTCAGTAAAACTTTCCCCATTCCCGAAACCAAAAATTTACTCCACGAATTTACCCAAAGCCCTTTCCATTGTCAAGGAATGAGGGATTCAAAACTTTTACCGCTGGTAAAACAAAAAGAGAAGCTCAATTTTCATATATATGCCACCTCTGATATTAAGCATGCGATACAACAGAATGTAAAAATAAAAGAGAACTATTTATATGCTTAGCTGGGGAGCAGGGATTCGAACCCCGATTCCGTGGTCCAGAGCCACGTGTCCTGCCGTTGGACGACTCCCCAATATCACAAAGTACGCCCAAATTTAGCTCTAACCAGGGTTAAGTTCAAGCGAGAAATATTCAGCATGTTAAATGAAAAGCCCCTACTTTCCTTTCCACATCCGAAGAGTTATAAACTCTTATTGCTTCATCCGTTTTTCCAACAACAACCTCAACTCCAAGTTCTTTTAACTTCTTTAATAACTCCTCACCAACTTTCATAAGACCAAATTTACCTCTTCCTATAACGAGAAGCTCTGGCCTGTATTCAATAACATCTTTTATATCATCCTCGACGAGGTTATGCCCACTTTTCCTCCACCAGTTTTCTTTTACATGATCCGGGAAAACTATAACATCTTTTGTATATACCTTTTTCCCTATCACAATGCGTCCAAATTTGTAATCATCTATTCTCACTCCCTTCCCTCCTTCATGACCCTGGAAAATTTAACAAAAAATCGTGAAACTCCAGAATGGGAAGAAGTTTAAGCTTTTATAGGTAGTAACGATGCTTCCCTTAACTTTTGAGCACCTCGTTTACAATCATTTCGCCGAGTTCTTTTGTTGACACCTTCTTCACATTACCCAGGGCTATATCTGGCGTTCTATATCCTCTCTCGAGAACGTTATCTACCGCCTTTTCAATGTCTTTTGAGATGTCCTCCCGTCCGAACGTATATTTAAACATCATTGCCGCACTTAGGATCTGTGCTATAGGGTTGGCTATACCCTTACCTGCTATATCAGGGGCTGATCCTCCACCCGGTTCATACATTCCAAAATTATCCTCTCTCAGAGAAGCGCTTGGCAGCATTCCAAGGCTACCCGCAATGCCAGCTGCCTCATCCGTCAGAATATCACCAAACATGTTTCCGCACAGAACAACATCAAACTGCCCTGGATTCTTTACAAGCTGCATAGCTGCATTATCGACAAGCATATTCTCAAAATTAACATCTGGATACTCTGTGGCAACTTCCTCTACCACCTCCCTCCAAAAAGACATCGTTGTGAGCACATTCGCTTTGTCAATTGATGTCAGCTTTTTCTTTCTCTTCCTGGCTATTTCAAAGGCAAGTCTTGCTATTCTTTCGATTTCCCATCTATGATATACCATTGTATCAAAGGCTTTCTCCCCAGAACCTCTACCAGCTCTACCTTTGGGATCGGCAAAGTAAATCCCACCAGTAAGCTCCCTGACAAACATAATGTCAAATCCACCCTTAACTATCTCATTTTTCAATGGAGATGCTCCTGACAGATACGACGGGAGACGTATATGCCTGAGATTGGCGAAAAGGTCAAATTCCTTTCTCAAACCAAGCAAAGCTGTTCTCTCTACGTCCTTCCATTTCGGTAAGTTTTGCTCGGATACCGGTCCTCCCACAGCTCCGAATAAGATCGCGTCAGATTCCCTGCATATCTTCAGCGTTTCTTCTGGCAGATGATTCCCATGCTCCTCCCATGCAGCCCCTCCTACTGGAGCGTAGTTTAGCTCCACTTTTAACCCATACTTTTCTTCAACTGCCCTTATGACTCTTACCGCTTCCTCAATAATTTCAGGCCCTATCCCATCACCGGGCAAAACAGCTACCTTGTACTCCATACTTTAAACACTCCCTCTAACGATATAACTCATCAACCCTCCGGCTTCGATAATTTCTATAGCAAACTTCGGTAACGGATGAAATTTCAGGGTTTTACCGGCATTTATATTTCGAAACTCCCCTCTTTCAAGATCAAGCTCAACCTCATCTCCATTTTTAACGTATTTTGTTATACCTTCACACTCAATAGCAAGAAACCCATTGTTAATACAGTTTCTATAGAAAATCCTCGCGAAAGATTCGCAAACAACAGCTTTTATCCCGGCTCCACGCAACGCCCATACCGCATGCTCCCTTGAACTTCCACATCCAAAATTTTCACCTGCTACAAGAATGCTTCCCCACTTAACTTTCTCCTGAAAACTTAGGTCAAGGTCCTCCATCGCGTGAGGAGCGAGATCCTTTTCATTATCCATGTTGAGGTAACGTGCAGGGATTATTTCGTCCGTGTTAATGTGATTTCTTTCGTAAACTATTGCTCTCCCTTTCATTTCCTCCCTCTCATAAATACTTTCTCGGGTCAGCTATTTTTCCATCGATTGCACTGGCAGCCACTGTGGCAGGACTTGCAAGATAAACCTCCGATTCAGGACTTCCCATTCTGCCTACAAAATTCCTATTCGTAGAACTTATGCATCTTTCTCCAGAGGCAAGAATGCCCATATGCCCACCAAGACACGGCCCACAGGTTGGAGTTGAAACTGTCGCTCCAGCCTCCATAAAAGTATATAAAAGCCCTTCTCTGTCAGCCTGTTTCCATATCTCGGTAGTGGCCGGAATCACAATCATTCTAACATGCTCAGCTATCTTTCTTCCCTTTAATACCTCAGCTGCTACCCTGAGATCCTCAAGCCTGCCATTGGTACAGCTCCCAAGAAAGGCTTGGTCTATTCTTATCCCTTCAGCTTCGCTTACGTTCTTAACATTAGAAGGCAGATGTGGAAATGCCACTACTGGCTCCATTTCGCTCACATCAAGCTTTATAACATCTGAAAACCTTGCGTCATCGTCACTCCTATAAATTGTAAAATCGTCCTCTACCCCAGTTCTCCTGAGGTAATCAAAAGTTATCTCATCCGGCTCAATGACACCTACCTTTCCACCTGCCTCAATAGCCATATTGCACATTGTCATGCGGGATTCCATCGACATCTGTTCAACAACTTCTCCTGTAAATTCTATAGCTTTATACGTCGCTCCGTCAACCCCCAGAATGGATATTACCTTCAAAATTATATCTTTTGCATACACACCATCAGGAACCTTCCCTTTAATTTCAACCAATATAGTTTCCGGAACCTTAAACCACAACTTTCCGGTAGCCAAAGCTGCGGCAAGATCTGTGCTTCCCACCCCTGTAGCGAACGCTCCAAATGCACCATGGGTAGTTGTATGACTATCGCCACAAATTATTGTTGTTCCGGGTTTAACATACCCCTGTTCTGGCAGTAGTGCATGACATATACCGTGCCGCCCTATCTCATAAAAATTCTTTATATTTTGCTCTTTCGCCCATTCCCTAATCCTTTTCACCATCTCTGCAGCCTTTATATCCTTGTTCGGAACAAAGTGGTCTGGCATTATGACAATCCTATCTGGGTCAAACACTCTTTTGATTCCGTACTTTTCCAGTAGCTCAATAGCAGGCGTTGTTGTAACGTCATGGCACATTATAATGTCAATGTCCGCATTTACTATCTCCCCGGGAGTTACTTTATCTCTACCTGAATGAGCAGCTAGTATCTTTTCTACCAGAGTAGCACCCAATTTATCCCTCCTTTTGACATTAACCCTTCCCGTAGCTAAAAATCTTATTCAAACCTTCAATTATCGCGCTGGCTGACGCTTTCATTATGTCTTCATCGACCCCTGTGGCAGAAACTACATTTCCCTCCCTGTCCCTTACTTTCACAGTGACTTTGGCAAGAGCATTCGCTCCACCTGTAACAGATTTTAAATTATACTCTTCAAGTGTTATATCTGAACCTATAATCGACAGAATCGCATTGCTCAAGGCATCAACAGGTCCAACCCCAATCCCGGACCCAATTTTCTCCTCATCCCCGATTTGCAATCTTACAGAGGCAGTAGGAGTAACTCCACTTCCGGAAACAACATTAAATTCCTTTAGCTTCATCCTGGCCTGATTCTCAGACAACCTGCCTATCACATCGTTCGCAATAGCAAGAAGATCTACCTTTTCAATTGTCTTTTGCTTATCAGCGAGGGCCTTCACATGCTTCGTAATCATATCGAGTTGCTCTTTACTGACCCTATAACCTTCCTTCTCAAGTATAAGCTTGATTGCATGTCTACCCGAATGCTTACCAATAACAAGATTTTCTCCCTCCCAGCCAATGTCTTCAGGTTTCATTATTTCGTATGTCTCCTTACTACTTATTACCCCGTGCTGGTGAATTCCAGACTCATGTGCAAAAGCGTTTTTTCCAACAATAGCCTTGTTTCTCTGAACTTCAATACCCGTTAATTCAGAAACCATCCTACTTGTTCTATATATCTCTTTTGTATTTATCCCAACTTCCAACCCAAAATAATCCTTTCTGGTAACAAGATTCATCACTACTTCTTCAAGCGCAGCATTCCCTGCTCTTTCTCCAATCCCGTTTACGCAACATTCCACCTGCCTTGCTCCCATTTCCACAGCAATCAGAGAATTACTAACAGCATTACCAAGATCATCATGACAGTGAACGCTGAGTATAACTTCATCAAGCTCTGCAACATTGTCAAACAGGTATTTTATCCTGTTCGCAAATTCTTTGGGGATTGCATATCCGACAGTATCAGGAATATTGATGACTGTGGCTCCAGCTCTTATAGTTTCTCTTACAACCCTACACATAAAATCATAATCGGTCCTCGTAGCGTCTTCAAGAGAAAATTCTACATCGGAACAGTATCTTTTCGCTCTCTTAACAGCTTCAACAGCCATTTCAATCACTTCATCAGGTTTTTTCTGTAACTTCTTCTGCATGTGGATGTTGGAAGTAGCAATAAAAGTATGAATTCTGGGATTTTCTGCTTCCTTCACTGCTTCCCAACAGACATCTATATCCTTTGGCAAAGCTCTGGAAAGTCCACAAACTATAGAATCTTTTATTTCTTTTGCAATCATATTGACAGCTTTAAAGTCGCCCTCAGATGAAATAGGAAATCCAGCTTCGATAACATCCACTCCCAACCTTTCAAGTTGCCTTGCTACAATTAGTTTCTCATCTATAGTTAAAGAAGCCCCCGGGCTTTGCTCTCCATCCCGCAAAGTTGTATCAAAAATGTACACTCTATTTCCCATTTCTCGCTCCCTCTCGCTTATCGTATTTTTTCATAAGATAAAACTTTACGCTATCAATTATTGCTTCCCAGCTCGCTTCAATAATATTCTCAGAAACTCCAACCGTTCTTATAACTCCAACATCAGAGACAGATTCTATCAGCACCCGCACCTTTGCACCAGTGCCCCTTGGCCCATCAAGAACTCTCACTTTATAATCAGACAACCGTAAATTTTTGAGTTCAGGATAGAAGCTTAAAAGAGCCTTCCTCAACGCTCTGTCAAGAGCATTAACCGGTCCATTTCCCTCACTTGCAGAATGCTCCGTCTCATTATTCACCTTTAATCTTATTGTCGCTTCAGACCTGACTTCTCCATCTCTTTCTTTTTCGACAAGCACCCTAAAACCCTGAAGTTCAAAAAACTCTCTATATTCCTTCACAATTTCCTTTATTAAAAGCTCAAAAGAGCTCTCAGCTGACTCAAACTGGTATCCTTCATGTTCGAGTTCTTTTAGTTTATTGACAATTTGCGGCACCTTATCCCGGTGCTTCTCAAGGTCAATGCCAAATTCCTCGGCACGATATTGAATATTACTTTTTCCAGAAAGATCCGAAATCAAGACCCTACGAATGTTACCAACCATTTCAGGATCAATATGCTCATAAGTCCGAGTCGACTTCAGAACAGCATTTACATGAACTCCACCTTTATGAGCAAAAGCGCTTTGTCCTACATATGGCACATTGAACTGATGGGAAAGATTCGCAACCTCTGAAATAAACCTGGATAAATGAGTAAGCTTTTTAAGATTCTCATTAGGGACACATTTTATACCCAATTTGAGTTGGAGATTAGGTATAACTGAACATAAATCAGCATTTCCACATCTCTCCCCGTAGCCATTAAAAGTGCCCTGTACATGAGTACACCCTTCAAGTACTGCCATTATACTATTTGCGACCGCTACTCCCGAATCGTTGTGTGCATGAATCCCTAAAGGAGTAGAGACACCCCTCTTTACCTTTCTGACAATATTCCCTACTTCATGGGGAAGGGTGCCACCGTTTGTATCACACAGAACAATACAGTCAGCACCAGCTTCTTCAGCTGTTCTTATAACCTTTAAAGCATACTCTTCAGAGTCCTTAAAACCGTCAAAAAAGTGTTCGGCATCGAAAATGACCTCTCTCCCTTTATCTTTCAGATATCTTATTGAATCATAGACAATTTCAAGATTATCCTCAGGAGAAACTTTAAGAGCTTTTTCAACATGAAGAATCCATGACTTACCGAATATAGCTACAGTTGGCGTCTCAGCTTCTACAAGAGCTTGAATATTCGGATCGTCCCCTACTTTATTTTTAAATTTTCTTGTGCTCCCAAAGGCCACAATCCTGGCATTTTTCAAATTAAGCTTTTTTACTTCACTAAAGTAGTAGGCATCTTTGGGATTCGATCCAGGCCATCCTCCTTCAATGTAGTGAACCCCAAATTCATCCAGCTTCGCGGTTATTCTCAGCTTATCCTGTAAACTGAAGGAAATATTTTCACTTTGAGAACCATCTCTCAGAGTGGTATCAAATATTTTTACCTCACTCATTTTTATCTTCCTTTAACCAGCTCATCATGGAACGAAGCTTTTCTCCCACCTTTTCAATCAAAAGCTCTTTATGTTTCTCTCTCAGCGCTTTTAGCACCGGTCTACCTGCTTGATTTTCCATAATCCACTCTCTGGCAAAAGTTCCATCCTGCACTGCTCTGAGTATCTCTCTCATCCTCTTCTTTACATCTTCTCCTATGACCATTGGGCCCCTTGTCATTCCTCCATACTCCGCTGTATCACTGACTGAATAATACATCATTGAAATTCCACCTTCGTAAAGCAGATCAACTATCAACTTCAGCTCATTTAAGCACTCAAAATATGCTATTTCCGGTTGATATCCAGCCTCGACAAGCACCTCAAACCCTGCTTTAATAAGCTCAGTCACTCCTCCACAAAGAACAACCTGCTCCCCAAAAAGGTCAGTCTCGGTCTCTTCCTTAAATGTTGTTTCAATAATACCCGCGCGACCAGCACCTATTCCACAGGCATGGGTTATAGCAAGCTCTTTTGCCTTTCCAGTAGCATCCTGATAAATAGCCACCAGCACAGGAACTCCTTCTCCTTTAACAAAAGTTCTTCTCACAAGATGCCCTGGTCCTTTTGGAGCAACCATATAGACATCGATATCCTTTCCAGGCACTATCTGGTTATAATGAATGTTAAAACCATGGGAAAACACCAAAGCCTTTCCCTTTTTCATGTGCTTTTCAATACTTGAATAGTAGAGTTTTTTCTGAACATCGTCAGGAACTAACAGTTGGATAATATCAGCTTCTTTTGCTGCTTCTTCAGCCGAAACCGGTTTAAAACCGTGCTTAACAGCAAGTTCATAATTTTGGGTTCCCTCAAGCTCGGCAACGATTACTTTATACCCGCTATCCCTCAGATTCTGCGCCTGGGCATGTCCCTGGCTACCGTATCCTATTATTGCTATCGTTCTTTCTTTAAGCAATTCTGGTTTTGAATCCCTATCATAATAAATCTTTAAAGCCATAGTAGTCCTCCTTTCTAACACTTCATTCCCTCAGAGCAATTTCCCCAGTCCTTATATATTGCTGAATCCCATAAGGGGACAAAAGCTCAATAAATCTGCTAACTTTTCGAGGTGGTCCTGACAATTCAATGGTTATAAAATTTTTCGCGACGTCAAGAATTTTAGCTCTGAAAACGTTAATAAGCTCAAAAATATCTGTTCTCGTTGAAGTCTTCGCTTTAACTTTTATTATAAGATA
>Ga0190359_1001850_pt1 | contig 12967 bp, 12 predicted proteins | sample 48721823_MG_FD_161269 | JGI IMG/M metagenome (GOLD analysis project Ga0190359, IMG submission 161269) | Hydrothermal vent microbial mat bacterial communities from Southern Trench, Guaymas Basin, Mexico - 4872-18-2-3_MG | ecosystem: Environmental > Aquatic > Marine > Hydrothermal vents >...
GCAGGTATAAACTATGCCCTGAAATACCCTTTGCCCATAGGGAACATTACTCAAATTCGTTGCTCCATAATTAGATTCAAAATAAGTTCCTGAGCCATCTACGGGATAATAAACTCTGAATTTTGTATACAGGAAATTTTCAACCTTCCCTATCCGCGAACTTAATCCAACAGAATTTGCCACTACATATAGCCCATCACCATCAGGGTCAATTACTGTAAGGGGAGATTGTGGATAATATAAATTATCCTGGTTAACAGAGTCGGAAGAATTCGTCCAGTTTATCTGCCCATCTGGACCTGCAGAAGCAAGTCTCCATGAAGCACTCGCACCAGACAAAGGAGACATTTGATATGGATTTCCCCATGGGTCAAGAAAATTCCCGTTTGCATCCACCCTCTGTGGAGAAAAATACGGCCCCTTCCAGCCAATTATTACTCCTGACCCTGCAGGGTATTCCTGAGGAGTCGGCCTGTTACAGGAATCTCCAGAAGGAACCGCCAGGCATCTAAGATCAGGAGGCAAATTACCCATATCTCCGTGGTAACCAAAGGAGCTCTCCCCGTCTCCAAAAATGGCGAGGTATATATTTTTAAGGTCCTGCTCTGCCCTGTTGTATCTTTCCTGCTCAACCGACTTATATACGATTGGAATTATAAGAGCTGCAAGAATTGTAACTACGGCTATAATTACAACAGCTTCAATTAGAGTAAATCCCTTCCCTTTCATATCCCTTTTTCATAGACATAAAATAAAGGGGGAAGAGATTAATCTTCCCCCTTAAAAATCTAAGTTATTATCTTAATCTTACCCCAATGTCATCATTGGAAAGGGCTGCGCCATCTCGAGTCTGGTCAGGGTTTGTCTCAGCAATGCCATTGGGACCCGCACTATAGACCCATAGAGCATAACTATCCGCATAGTGTGAAACGTTTGAAGAATACTTGTGCCCCCAGGGGTCAGCCTTAACATCTGCAATATAAGGTCCCTTCCAGCAGTTTTCCTGAGTGTCAGCAGCGCAGCGTTCATAACCAGGAGCATTTGATATAAGCTGATTTTCAAAAGTGTCGTTAGGGGTGGCCCACCAATCATAAGTAGTGTTATTTCCCTCTGATCCATCCGCTGAAACCAGAAAGTTGACTTCGTCCTCATTACTATAACTTTTATAATGAGGCCAGAAGCCTACGTCTTTGTAAAAGGAAGCCATGGCGGCTGCAAGCACTTGAACTTCGTTATTAGCCCTTGCTATTTTTGCATCACTTATATTTCTCTCTATTGTGGGAACGAGAATAGCAGCAAGAATCGCAACCACAGCAAGCACAACCACCATTTCAATTAAGGTGAATCCCCTTTTTCCTTTCATTATCTACCTCCTTTTTTTTTTACAATCTTTATTTTATATCATACTAAAGAAAAAAACAAGGTTTTTCCCCATATTATCTAATTTTACTCTCATATAGAACAGAAACAGGAAAATTGTCCTTTAAAAGCATCCATCTTTCTTTATCATATATTCGGAGAATAAAATACTTATTGAAATTAGAGTTAAAAACTTTCTCTTTCAACACTGTACCTATCCATCCTATTTTGGTTTTTACTATTTCCAGGTATAAATCATTGTCTGGATAAAAAGTCTCCTCTTTAACTCCATTTCCATCCCTTATAATTAGTTTTTTTATTTTTACTTTTTTACCGCTGAATTTACTTATGACTTTTCTCCGTGCAAGGTCAATCAATACAGAACCACAATCAAAAGAGTTTTGTCTTCTTTCACATTTTCTAAATATAAGCTCCTTTATTTTTTCCCCAGGTTTATTGGTCCTCCAGGTTCCAAAATAATGAATCCAGTGATAAACTCTTAATAATTTAAGAGAGAATAAAAGAAAAAACTTCTGTGGTTGAACTTTTAATCTATTTTCTTTTCCCCTTGCTGAATATATATATGCCCTGAGCCCATTCCGCTGGATTACTGCAGAGGGTATTTTCCATAGCAAAGAATCATCTGAGGCAGCCAGACTATGAGCTATTAAAAATATTCTGCGCGGGTCGGAAGTTCCTCCATCAGCAAAAGTTGCTCCTCCTGCATAATATTGAAGTGGATATCCTATGTTCCACCAAGTCCAAATGGGCTTTTCTTCCACCAGATCCTTTATATCAATGAAGAACTCCGCCTCTGCAGTTGATAAAGAAGGAACTACTTTTGTATTTTCCTTCAAACCTAAAAAAGGAATAACTAGGAACAAAATCAGCGGTAATAGACTCTTAATTTTCTCAATAGTATAACAAAGAGAAAAGAATAAAAAAGGAGCCAGAAAAATAGCAAACCTAACGCTATTTATGGATAAAACGCTCAGGAGAATTGGGGGTAAAAAGATTGTGAAGAAGTCATATCTCTTTATAAACAAAAACAGGAGAGCTGGCATGGATAAAACTCCCACAATTTTTAATCCTGTGGTAAGTTTCATTAACTCTAACAAAGGTAATTTTTGGTCCTCACCAATAGATATAATATGAGAAGGGGGAGATGAAAAATTTACAATATGATTCATAAAAAGACGAAGTTTGGAAAAAACAATGGAGAAAAATAAAGGAAGCGGGAAAAAAAGCAGAAAGATTCCTATGGTTATAGATCCATATATCAAAGATAAAGTTCTCTTATCCTGGATTATTCGTATCTTTTCAAACAATGTAATTAGAACAAAAAGGCTTAAGGTAAAAATATTTATGAAATAAAAAATAGTAAAAAATGCAAGCTTCTTAAGCGTCTCTCCCCACTGATTCCTGGATAACCTCAGGAGTATAAAAAAAGTAAGTAAGTATAAAGGGAAAAACATATCCCCATTTCCATGCCACCAGAGATTAAAAAACCAGAATGTAAGTCCTCCCAATATTGGATATAGTAAAGACTTTTTCTTAGCTGATAAAAAAAGCAAATAGGAAACCAGCAATAAAAGAGTTACGTTCAAAAAGTCGGTATCGAATCTTCCCAGGCCAGTTCTTATAACATAAACTGGAGAAAGACAAGCGAGTATTCCTGCAACAACGCCTGAATTTGGAGTTTCAAGAGAGTTTCCTATAAGAAAAATTATTATTGCAAGGAATGAAGCGAAAAACGGTGGAAGCAAATAAACAACAAAAGGTAAAGGAAAACCTGTTAATCTTGAAATGAAAGAAGCCAATAATGAAATAGGAGGAGGATTTTCTCCCTTACTAAGATGAACTCCTGAAGGGAAGTTTCTAAGTTTGTCGTAGCAATTCCATTTCCTTTCTAATATTTCTTTTGCATATCTTGTATACAAATAAGGGTCATTTCCGGTAAGGATGGGACCGTCAGAAGAAAAATAAATCGGATTTCCCTTTATCTGAACAGCAGGTAAATACAACCTTAAAAAAACTACAATAAAAAATTGTACAAAAGAAATTAGAGCTATGCGTTTATTATCTAATCCATCCCGGAGGTATGCCTTCTTTTCTGGCTTTTTCATATAAGGCCTCCAGTTCCTGTTTTGCTTTTTCAAGCTCTTTTTTCGCCCGCAATAGGTCACCTTTTGCTTTTTCAAGTTCTTCTTTCACCTTCTGATGTTCAAAAGGTCTTTGCTCTATGAGAAATTGCATGCTAAGACTGTTGACCTTAAGTTGAAGCTTCTTTATCTCTTCCTCCAGCTTCGCAATTTTATCTCTTATGGCTTTACTTTGCTGTCTCCACCATTGTTCATCTTTCTTTTTAGAAGAAGCAGGTTTTTCTCCTGAAGGAATATTTGAAACAGCGGAAGAAGATTTTGCCGACGCACTTAGTGCTGGTGGCAATCCTTTCAGGTCATCGTTTGTTATGACTTTAGAAGCCTTTATCTTCTCTCTACGCTTTTTCTCCTTCCTGGAAAGTTCAACAAGAGGATTCTGAGCCATTAAGAAACCAATCATCAGAAACAAGATTATCCTCTTCATTATAGCCTCCTATTTAATTATAAATCATACAACCTTGAGTTCCAAAACATCTTCGTCCATTTCGAGTTTTCTTGAGATTTCACTCCACTGGTGAAGGTCCTTAATATCAATGGAAAGGTCAATGTAGGCTGTTCCATCTCCAATGCTTCTCCCTTCCACATCTGAAATATTCACATGGTATTTTGAAACAGCTTCTACAACGTCCTTAAGCATACCCGGTCTGTCTATTACTTTAAGCCTGACATATATAGTTTGCCTATCTGTTCCCTTAGCCCACTCTGCATGTTTTACTCTGGAAGGGTCAAACATTCCCTGAATATAAAGAGGACAGCTTTTAGAATGGATTTTTATCCCTCTTTTGCTCACATATGCTATTATTTCTTCTCCTTTTATAGGGTTACAACATTTCGCAAATTCAACATCAAGACCTTCCTGTCCGTCCACTATAACACCTGGTTTGGAAGCCACGACCTGCTTCTTTTTCTTTTCTTCCTTTATTTTTTCGGGGAAAATCCTTCTTATTAACTTTAAGGATAAACTAATAGACTCTTTCCCAACAAGATAATAAAAATAATCGAGGTCTGATATGTTTATTTTTTTTAGCCTCCTTTCCAGTTCTTCTTCGCTAACCTCGCCCAGTAATTTTTTGTTCTTTTGCAGAAATTCTTCCCACATCCTTTTACCTTCAGGAATAACCCTGCTCTTTTCTGACTTTCTGAACCAACTTTTGATCTTCTGCCTTGCCCTCTGAGTCTTTACAAAGTTCAACCAATCAATTGAAGGAGTTGCTTTAGGGTCTGTTATTATTTCAACAACCTGTCCAGACCTGAGAGGTTTTTTTAGGGAATACTTCATGCCATTTACTTTAGCCCCAACAGCGTGGTTTCCTATTTCAGTGTGGATTGAATATGCAAAATCAAGAGGAGTAGAACCTGCTGGTAGTTCAATGGTATGTCCCTTAGGTGTCTGAACGTAAATAACCTCCCTTATTTCAAAACTCTCACCTATGCGTTTTATAAGGTTTTTATCCTTTGTTTTCTCCTCCAGATGCAGCTCTCTTACAAAGTCAAGAGCTTCTTTAATATAGCTTTTATCTTCCTTGTAGGCAAGGTGAGAAGCGGACCCAAGTTCAGCTTCTCTGTGCATTTCTTCTGTTCTTATCTGAATTTCAAACCTGTCTCCATTAGCTATTACAGTGGTATGAAGAGAACGATAGCCATTGGGTTTAGGGCTTGCAATCCAATCCCTCAATCTTGACTGTATTGGAGGCCAATTCTGGTGAACAATCCCAAGAATGTGATAACACCTATCCACCTTGTCAGTTATCACCCTGAGTGCAAGAAGGTCATCAATACTATCGAGGTCCACACCTTTTCTTCTCATTTTCCTGTAAATGCTATAAAGTCTTTTTACCCTATGTTCTATCCTGAATGGAATATTTTCCTTCTTAAGTACCTCCTCCAGATAAGTTTTCATTTTTTTTAATTTTGATTCAAACTCAGACCTTCGGGAAGCCATCAAGTTTTCAAGCCTCTTATATTCATCAGGATAAAGGTATTTAAAACAGAGGTCTTCAAGCTCGCCCTTTATTTTTCCCATACCCATCATATGGGCAATGGGAACATAAATAGTAAGTGTCTCTTCGGCTATTCTTCGTCTCTTTTCAGGAGGCAAATATTGAAGAGTTTGCATATTGTGGAGTCTATCTGCAAGCTTAACCTTTAAAACTCTGGGTTCATCAAGAGAAGAAAGAAATAATTTCAAAATAGAAGCAACCTGTCTCTCAGCTGAGGAAAAACCTCTCCCCTCTATTTCAGGGATTTTCACTTTTGATAATTTACTCAGAGCATCAACTATGAAAGCTATATCCTTACCAAAAAGCTTTTCTAACTCCTCTTTGCTAACATCTGCATCCTCAATAACATCGTGCAAAAGACCGGCTATTACTGTGGTAAAATCTGAGCCCCACTGCGCAAGTGTGTAGGCAACACTCAGGGGATGATGGAGATAAGGTTCTCCGGATGCCCGCAGCTGACCTTTGTGGGCTTTTGCCGCAAAAACCTCTGCTTTCCTCAAAAGTTTTATATCAGCTTCAGGAATATTTTTTAAAACAATTTCTTCAAGGTCATCGTATCTTAGCAATTTATATCCCTCCCTTCAAAAATTATAACATTTGTGGTAAAATAACCCAGCGGAGGTAAAAATGAAAAAATTTAAGGAAAATAGATACTTGTTAACTCTCAAAGTTGCAAAAAGAGCCCGGCAAATACTTGAAGGAGCCAGGCCTATTGTTGAAAGTAAACACAAAAATCCCATAAAAACTGCCTACCTTGAATTTACCCTCGGAAAACTTGACCCTGAGTCAATTGATATAATTCCTTCCGAGGATTTCTCTTTCTACAAATGAAAATTTCCCATAATCTTTTCAATTTCAGGTATCCCAATTTTTCTATATTCTTCTTTTATATACTTTAAGGTTATAGGAATGTAAAGCTCAAAATGTTTTTTCCCGGCAAATCTACTCTGATAACCGAATGTCCCGAGAGCCTTGAGATGTCTCTGAAGTGAAACAGCCTCGTATTGAATCATGGTTGTTTTCTGAAAAATCTCATCTTCGAAGTTTTTTCTTTCTTCCTCCGTAAAATAAATATAATTATCCCTTAGCAGGGAAGCATAATCATACGCAACTGGCCCGAGCATCGAATCCTGATAATCAAGAATGATCAATCTACCATTTTTTATATAAATATTCCTTGAGTGAAAATCCCTGTGGCAAACAACAAAAGAAAAATCTATGAGATTCAGGAGCTTTTCTGTAACACCCCCCCATTTTTCTCTTTGTAAATCTATCCCAAAGGGAAGTATAAAATGCTCAAATGTAAAATCAAGCTCCTTTTTAAATCTCTCTCTGTCAAGTTTTCTTTTTCTCACAGGATGTTCTTCGGGAATAAGTTTGCCTGTGTATGTTTGAAGAACTTCTATCATACCAAGAAGGTCTTTATAGATTGACCGCCACGGACCTTTTCCCTCCTTCATATATTTCTCCAGACTTAAATCCCCTGCATCTTCCATTAATAGTGCGTTCACTGGAAGGAATACATCCAGGATCCTGGAAAGAGGGAGTACAGACCCAAGCAACCTGTACACTCTAATCTGCTCTTCAATTCCCGGACTATTGAATCTCATAATAACAAAGGTTTCTCGCTTCCTTTTCACTCTATAAAAATCTCTTGTTGAAGCGTCACCCTTTAATTTTTCTAAAACATGAAATCCCTTTTTCTCAAGGTATTTCGTAAACTTCTCCATCTATAAAAATTCTCCTTTTAAGGAATTCACCTTCGGGGACTTTTCCTGAAACCACTATTGAATCCACCACTACAGCTCCTTTGCTTATCTGTGCATCCTTCATAATAATACTTCTTTCAATAATTGACTCCTCATGTACAAATGCACCCTCTTCAACAGAATTTCCCTTATGGTATTTAAGATAGCTTTTAGGGTTAGTAAATTCCAGAAATTCTTCAACTTCAAAAGCGTTAACCTTAAATTTCACAGCAAAGTCCTTTATTATATTTTCCCCATCTGTTATCTGATGCAACAGTTCTGAGGAAATTACCATAGCGCCACAGTAAACATGCGTTCCCTTTTCATCCGGAATAACCTTCCCCTTTCTTACGGAAATTCCGGAATACCCCTGTTTTCTTCTGGAAACCACCATGGTTATAGGATTCTGTTCCCTGGTATGGAAGTCCACTATATTTTTGTAATCTAACGGGAGAATTGTGTCACCATTATGTATGAAAACATCTTCATTCAAAGAAAAAAGTCGGGCAATTCTCTTTACTCCTCCTGCAGTTCCCAGGAGCTTCGGCTCAAGAGAAAACCCTACGCTCTTTCCTTTTAGAGCTTCTACAACGTCCTGAGGTCTATGATGAAGGTTTACAATAATTTCATCAACTACTGGCTCAAGCTTTTCTGCTATACGCCTTATAATGGGAATTCCATCAATTGGAAGAGAGGGTTTTGCTCTTCTAAGGGTAATTGGTAACATTCGCTTACCGAAACCAGCCGCAAGTATTATTCCCTTCATTTAAACTTTAATGTGGTTATTCCTTTATCCAAAGCCATCTGCACATAGTCCTTTGTAATATAACACTTCCGAGAAAACCCCAGAAATTCTGCTACTCTATCAATATCCTGTTCTTTACCTTCTATTTCCACGAAATTTCCCAAAGGAGTTTCATCAAGGGAAACGATAGAATTTAGAAAAGAAAAATTCTTGCGCTTTTTTTCATAATAGAAGACCACATCAAAACCAAGTCTTTTCAGTATTTCTGCCATATTGAGAAAATCTGAAACGTAAACTTCTATTTCCTCCCTGACTTTATAATTACTGGTACGCAGTTTTTTACCTTTAAAGGTTAAAAGTGCCTTCCCGCAGGCTTCTCTGAGCCTGAGAGCCTCACCCATAGAGAAAAGCTTTCCATCACTATCAAAAAGATAATTTTTCTCAAAACAGTCTGAAATTAATTCTGCCCCACTTTTAATAAGCAGGCTTTCTATTTCCCTGAGATTCTCTACTCTAATTTTTATTTCCTTTTCATACTCCATATATTCCTCTTATGTTGGTAGATTCATAAAGAATTTCCTTCCATTTATTGGATTCAGGCAGTGATAATAAAACTTTTCTGGCCTTTTTAATGTATTCTTCCATTTTTCTGAAAGCTCTTTCTATAGAACTGCTCTTTATAAGGTCATCTTTTATTGCATAAAAATCCGGTTGTTTTTTGTTCTCAAAAAATTCTTTTATATCAGATGAATAACGACCTCCAGAATCCCTGTAATAGATATAAGGTAGTGTCATTTTTCCCTCTTTGAGGTCTGAAAGAACAGGCTTTCCTAACTTTTCCCTATCCATTATCACATCAACTATATCATCAAGAATCTGAAAAGCCATCCCGAGGTTTAATCCCATTTCTTTAAGGGGTTCCACATAATCCTGACTTCTTAAATATATGGCTGGTAAATAACAAGAAAGGGAAATCAGTCTTGCTGTTTTTCCTTCTATTATTTTGTAGTATTCCTCTTCCTTAATATCATACCTGAAGGAATTTAGCTCCTCCTCCATTTCCCCAGCAATCATTGCTTCAACTTCGGTTGCCACTGATTCTATTATTCTCAGGTCACCGAAACTTGCCACTATGAGAATTGCTTTCGTATTTAGAAGGTCACCTAAAATTATCGCCTCTTCCACACCAAACAACTTGTGTGCAGAGGTTAATCCCCTGCGCACTGTTGCCTCATCAATGATATCATCATGTAAAAGAGAACCGAGATGTATTAGTTCTATAGAGGCTCCGAGCTTAATCAATGGTTCTTCATCGGCTCCAAGAAATTTTCCTGAAATATAAAGAAGCATGGACCTGTATCTTTTTCCAGAAGACTTGTCCAGATAATCCACCATTTCAGAAGTGAGACCTTTTATTTCACGGTAAATTCTCTTCAGGTATTCTTCAAGCCTGTTCTTTATCTCTTTCAGCTCTCTTTTCATAAATAATTTCATATTAATTATAATCCTAAATATTCTCTTTTTTTTCAACAAAAATTTGCCATCTCTCTACATGTGAATTAATATTAGAAGTGATGATTAAAAGGATAGAAAAGCCTGTTTTAACAAAGGAAGACCTGAAAAAATACGTCCATGAAATCAATGTCTCACAGAAGTATTTTCCAATAAAGTCTCAAAGAGAACTCATCGTAGCTTTACTTAAAGGCTGGGATGAACCAGGAAGAAAAAGCAAAGTGGTTGTAATAAGGGAAGTAGTGGGGCAGGAATTCCCCAAAATGGTTACCTATGGAATTATTTCATATGACTGGCCTGGACTTGCAGATTCTTCCATAGGTCTTTTCCACGAGAAGGACTGGAACCTTTATTTTGTTAAGGCTTTCAATCTTGAACACAGAGAAGAAAACCTCGGGGTTATAATAATTGGAATAAAGATCGAGGATAAAAAACACATGGAGAAAATCGTCAAAGATGAAGAAGAAATTTTTAAGGATATAGAGTATGTAATTTCCGGTTCAAAGCCTAAACAATCTCTTATAGCTGAAGAAATTAAAAAACTCAGACTTTACGGAAAACTGGTTGAAGCAATAAAAAAAGAATACCATGGAGAGCTTCTTGATCAGATAATAGAAGAAGAAACGGTAAAATTTGTCTCGGCCCGCTCCAGAGAATATCTCGAAGAAAGAAGAATAGAAGACCTGGCAAAAATTGTGATCTCTAATAGAATTCTGGCTCAGAAGGTCTTAAAGACAGGAAAAATCCAGATAAATATAATGGACATCCCCACAAAAAGAGGAACCTTTACGGCTATAACCGCAGTCGACCGCGCAGAAAACCTATCCCTTGAAGACCTTGTCAGAATTCTCTGGCATATATATCCGGACCATAGAATAATGTTCTACAAAGAATTTAAAACAAAAGAGGGCATTGCAATAATTCACGTGGAAGTTGTTGACGAAAATATGGCTCCTCTCCCTGAACACCTTAAAATAAAAATAAAGGATTTTCTCGAAAATCGATTTCTTAAAAGTCTGGTCAGAAGAGCGGAAAGAATACAGAGAGTGGGAGGTTTTGAGCACTATGCAAGAGCAATTATTCCAGTTTTAATCCGGGAAGCTGAAAATACTGGATTACCACAGGTTTTCTTCTCAGCAATAGGTTCAACTGAGTTCAACATAGAATTCAAACTGATAGTTGTACACAAAGAGGAAGAGAGCTACAAAATAATACAGGAACTTCAAAAAGTAACCGGAGTTGAAATAAAATCGGCTAAAAACCCGGGAAAAGCCGGGGAATGGTTTTATGAAACCATAGACCTTAAAGTGTATCTGGAGTATTTTTCATCCATCGAAGAAATTTATCATAATCTAAAAGAGGCTCTAAAAAATGTCATTGGAAACTTCCGGGATTTTGACGAAGGAATGAGAGAAGCTGAAAAAACTAAATTTTTTGCCTTAAGAGAAAAACTCCAGAATATTCCCCCAAGAATACTGAGGGAATTTTATTATAATCTTGAGGATTTCTACAGGGTAAGTGCATCTGAAGATGAATTAATCTTAATTCTTAATATGGGATGGGAATGTCTAAAGAGCAAACATATTCCATGTATCAAAATAAAACTGAAAAATTCTTCGGCTCTTGTAGTTTTGAAAACTTCACCCAATCCTGCTCTAATCTCCAATATAGCCCAGACATTTTCTCAGTTTGCCCCCATTATCTCAAGAGTGGAGATGGAGTACAGAGACATTATATTTGTAAAATTGAGAAATCCAGGAGATACGAATTTACTCATGCGAGGTTTCAAAAATCTTCTTGGCTTATCCGAAACCACCTCTTGATTTGCCTGTTATAATATCTATGTAAATTATAAGGAGGATAATATGAGAAAAGGTATACATCCTGAATATTATGAATGCGTGGTTACCTGTGCCTGCGGAAATACATTTGTTACAAAGTCAACAAAGAAAGAAATACATGTAGAAGTTTGCAATCTGTGCCATCCTTTCTTCACAGGAAAACAGAAAATAATGGATTCCTCCGGAAGGGTCGAAAAATTCAGGAAGAAATACGGGGACAACTACGTTAAATAATGTTCAACCACTTGAAGGACCTCGAAAAGAGGTTTGAAAAGCTGGAAAAACTTCTTTCTTCACCCGATGTTCTTCAGGACCCGAAAAAATACGGCGAGCTTGCAAAGGAACATGCTGAACTTCAGCCCATTATAAGCAAATACAGAGAATACAAGCAACTTGAAAATGAACTAAAGGAAACAAAACAACTTTTAAAGGAAACCTCAGACAAAGAACTGAAAGGCCTTGCAGAGGAAGAAATAAAGACTCTAAGCGAGAAGCTTGAAAAGATAACAGAAGAGCTCAAAAGATTACTCCTTCCGAAAGACCCAAATGATGAAAGGAACGTAATCCTTGAGATAAGAGCAGGAGCCGGGGGAGACGAAGCAGCTCTTTTCGTTGCAGACCTTTTTAGAATGTATTCCAGATATGCAGAGAAGAAGGGATGGAAAATAGAGGTCCTTGACTCCCATCCGTCCTCTCTTGGGGGATTCAAGGAAATAATTTTACTTTTAAAGGGCAAAGGTGCTTTTAGCCGCATGAAATTTGAAAGCGGTGTCCACAGAGTTCAGAGGATCCCGGTAACCGAAACAGGGGGAAGAATACACACATCCACAGCTACTGTGGCAGTTCTTCCCGAAGCCGAAGAAATAGATGTTAAAATTGACCCCAAAGACCTGAGAATAGAAGCCTTTGGAGCATCAGGACCAGGGGGGCAGAATGTAAACCGAAACTATACTGCAATAAGAATAACTCACATACCGACAGGAATAGTGGTAAGCTGCCAGGACGAAAAATCACAGCACAGAAACAGAGAGAAAGCCATGAAAATTCTCAGGGCAAGATTATATGAAAAAGCCCTGAAAGAACAGCAAAAGGACATAACGGAGTCAAGACGCGCTCAGGTGGGAACAGGAGAAAGAAGCGAAAAAATCAGGACATACAATTTCCCTCAGAACAGGGTTTCAGACCACAGAATAAACTTTACAGTCTACAATCTTCCGGAAGTTCTCGATGGTGAACTGGATGAAATAATAGACAGGTTAATAGCCTTTCATCAGGCAAAAAGACTGGAACAGGAACTATCGTTCACTTGAATTCTAAAGAAGCTTTAAGGCTTGCAACAAAGCATCTGAAGGATTACGTTGAAAATCCCTATCTTGAAGCCGAGCTTATGGTTATGAAACTTCTCGGTATAAATAGAGAGGACCTCTATTCAAAGGAATACGATGTGGACGAAAATAAGCTTATGGAAATCATAAACAAAAGAAAGATGCGTTATCCCCTTCAGTATATAGTTGGCCAGGTGGAATTTTTCTCAAGAAAATTCATTGTGCAGGAAGGGGTGTTCATTCCAAGGCCTGAGACAGAAATACTTATTGAGGAA
>Ga0190359_1001852_pt1 | contig 12964 bp, 9 predicted proteins | sample 48721823_MG_FD_161269 | JGI IMG/M metagenome (GOLD analysis project Ga0190359, IMG submission 161269) | Hydrothermal vent microbial mat bacterial communities from Southern Trench, Guaymas Basin, Mexico - 4872-18-2-3_MG | ecosystem: Environmental > Aquatic > Marine > Hydrothermal vents > Microbial...
GGGAAAATCAAATAATTAAAGTTAAAGGCAGTAAAAAAGAGTTACATGTTTATACTCCTTCAACAATCATTATTTTTCATAAAAGAAGCGGTGTTTTGACCTTTGAAGAAATTCCATATTTGTGGGGACGACCTCTTACTCCGATATTACTTTTATCAAGACTGCCGGTTGTATTCAGAGGAAGGATTAAAGGGAAAAACAGAATCGAATTAATGACTGTGAAACATGATAAAATTCAGATATTTGACACTGCTCAGAATACACATGCCTGGTCTTTAGTAAAAAACGAGCCTGATACTGCTCTCTTTTTTGGTGTAGATCAGGTCAGCGAGGAAGAAGTTTTATCTGAAAAAAAGAATCTGCTGTTAGAGGATATTAATTCCGACGGTTTTACGGATGTTATTCTCGTCAGAGTTGTTAAGACAGTTTCTTTTAAAGAGCGCCGGGAACTTTATGTGTATCTGAATAAATCAGGTGTTTTCAGCATAAATCCGGATAATATTTTTATTTCCGAAGGATTATACACAGGATTTGTAACAGGAGACATCAATAATGACGGAACAACAGATATTGTAACTTATTCAATCCCTTTGGATTATATGCAGATTCCTGCATATGTAATGGGAAACAAACTGTTAATCCGGTTTAAAATTTATCCTTGCAAAAAGAAATCTGGATTTTCCAAAAGAGCGTTGGAAAAAGTTTCGTTTAAAATAAGTACGAATATTCTGAAAAATAAGGAGATAAAAGTTTCTATATCCGGGGATTTTAATAGAGACGGATTCAGGGATCTTATGCTTCTGCTCCCATGGGGAAAAGTGAAAATATTTCTTAATAATCAGCAGAGAGGCTTTAATGCAAAAGAGTTTTTAACTGCAGCAGTTCCTGTAGGCTCCCGGTTAATCATAAATGATTTTAATAATAACGGGGCAGATGATGTTATACTGTGGAACAGTGATAAAGTGATTTTATTACATCCGGACAGGTGGTAAATGTGAAAAGGATTATTACAATAGCATCTGTTCTTATATTTCTGTCAACCTTGTGTGCATTTCCGGAAGATTTGCACGTGAATACTGTCTATTTTTACGGGAATAACCGCACAAAAACAAGCCGGCTTGTAAAGCTGGTTAACATAAAAAACGGACAAAATGTTGACAGGCAGGATATACTCGATTTGAAAAGATTTTTAATAAGAGAACGATTGTTAAACAGAGCGGAAATTATTCTTAAAAGGAATTCTGGCTCTGCAGGATTCTCTATGTTTTTGATAGTAAAAGAGAGAGGTTTACTTTCTGTTGATCCTGTAATTGGCGATAATGATGTTTTTGGAATTTATCTGGGATCAGGCATATCTTTTTACAATTTTGCAGGTTACGGAAATACTGTAAAATTTGTTTTTCAAAGAGGGGGTATTTCAAAGCAGTCAGTTGATTTTTATAATAAATGGTTTGGCCCGGGTCTGCTTTTTTCATACAGGGCAGGATATTCGGAAGTCTGGAATTTATATAGGTTCAATGATATAGAATCACAAGGACTTATCAAACTGAGCTTATTGTCTGCATCGTCAGGGATTAACATATCGCGTAGTGTTAATGTTGCTGTTGAAGCAGGAATAAATACAATATCGTTTGAAGATAATAACTTTATGGTTTCAGGCTCTGGTACGGATAATTTAACCTATTTGGGAATAACAGGCAGAGTTGATACGCGGGATCTGCCCTGGTATCCGTGTGAAGGAATCTTTACTAAGTTAGGATTTAAGAACTGGCTTTTTTCAGGCTCATCGTTATTCAGACAGTTGGATTTTGAGTCAAGGTTTTATTTTAGCGTTAAAAGGGATATTGTAGCTTTCAGGGTTAAGGCTTCCGCTTATTACGGAAGCGTACCTTTTTATAAACGTATTCATATGGGAGGAGGAAGAACATTAAGGGGATACAGAACAGGTTCTGTTTATGGTGACAGATCAGTGCTGTTTAATGCAGAATACAGGCACAGCATTTTTCATATGGATAAACCGATGTCCGGAACATATGCAGGATTGTTTGCCGTATTTTTTATTGATACAGGCTCTGCCTGGTTTAATAAAACAGATTTATCAAAAACTGTATTCCATTCATCGGCCGGGGCAGGGGTTCACGTAATTATTGATAAACTGGTTTTAAGAGCAGAATACGGTTACAGAGGAAAGGGAATAGGGTTTTTCGGGTTAGGTACGGGGGTAATGTTTTGATTAAGAAAACAAGGGCAGGATATTTTCTTACATTAATAATTATTTTAATGGTTAAAATTTTGTACGCACAGACTGTAGTGGATTCAACACTGGCAGGCAGGATCATATCAAAAATAAAGATTACAGGCAACAACAGGACAAAAAAGTCTGTTATATTGAGAGAGATGAAGTTAAAAGAGGGCAGTTTACTTGATCCGGAGCAGCTTGAAAAGGACAGAAAAAGAATTGAGAGTCTGATGGTTTTTAACAGGGTAGTAATTAAAGGTGAACCTGACAGCACTTCTGTTCTTTTGGAAATAAATGTTACGGAACAGCTTTACTTTATTCCGTTTCCTGTCCTTTTTATTAATGACAGGGATTGGTCAAAGGTCTCTTACGGTGCAGGATTTATTCATACCAATTTTTCAGGAATGACAGATAAGCTCGGGATAATTTTCTGGGCCGGTTATGATCCATCAATACACTTTGTTTATTACAATCCGTGGATGGGCAAAAAGTACAATCTTTTAGCCAAAATAGAATTTTTTTATGCAAAGATCAGAAATAAACACTATACGGAGAACAAAGTTTACGAGTTCCAGAAGGGATTTGAATGGAGTCTTGGTAAGAGATGGGGGCATCACCTGTATGGCGAGATAAGTGTGGGTTATAAATCTCTTAAAATGGATACGCCTGACGGGAACGGGGAAAATGACAGGCTTCCGGGGCTGGGTTTTTCTGTAATGTATGATAAGAGAGACCTTGTGGAATTCCCCTTATCCGGCTATTTGTTAAGAATGATTGTGAGAACAGCAGGTCTGCCCGGAGCAGAGACATTTTACCAGCAGGTGGGAAGTGAAGTGCGGGCATATATACCTGTTACAGAGAAAAGCTCCTTTGCTTTTCGTTTTAAAAGCGCTGCTTCTGTGAATAATCTGCCGGTTTATGACAGATATTATCTTGGATATTCGGAACGAATCAGGGGGCATTACAATGAAATTTATGAAGGAGATTCATTTCTGATAGGCGGTATTGGTTTTCGTTTCCCGATTCTCGGAATCAGATATTTCAGTATTTCCAATATACCTCAGTTGAGAAACTTGAAATTAGGCTTGTACGGTTCGCTTTTTATTGATTCCGGAGCAGTCTGGTTTAAACGCGCAGGGTTAAAACGTAAAGATATTATTTCCGGAGCCGGTATAGGCCTGGATTTTATACTGCCGTATATTCATGTAATACGGTTGGATTTTGCTGTTGATGAAGAGGGAAAGTCTCAGTTTATTGTAGGATTTGGTGTGGATATCTGATCTTAAGAAATCGATTTAAAAATATGAAATCAAACAGAAACTGTTTTTGGAATTTCCGGAAAAATCTGATTTATTATCTCTTAGTCATGTGCAGCCATAAAAGAGCAGGAGGATTTTTTGCACAAGAGAAGTTTTTATGTAAGTCCTGATAATACAGACGGCAAATCGGTTTTATTAAAGGGAAAAGAGGCTCATCATCTCGCATCTGTTGTAAGATCAAAACCGGGAGATGTTATTTTTGCAGTGGACGGCTGTGGAACCTGTTATTCTGTAGAACTTACAGAGATAAATACAAAAAGTGTAAAAGGCAGAGTTTTAAAGGTTTTAAGAGGATTCGGAGAGCCTGTAACAGAAGTTACTCTTGCAGCAGGTATTGTAAAAGGCAGCAGATTTGACTGGATTGTTGAGAAAGCCACAGAACTGGGAGTTAAGAGAATTATCCCCTTTATCTCTGAAAACAGTGTGGTATCCGGCAGCAATAACAAGCTTACAAGATGGCGCAGGATTGCAATGTCTGCAATGAAGCAGAGTTTAAGATCTGCTGTACCGGAAGTTACAGAAGTTGTTCCTTTAACCAGGGTGTTAACAGGCAGGACAGGTTCTGTACGGATTATTGCGGTAAATTCCCCTGTCAGTGTTGATTTTAATCAACTAAGAGCCAGACAGACTTCAGCAAGACAAAAAGTTATTGTTGTTGTTGGCCCGGAAGGCGGTTTTACGCAGCAGGAAGTGGATGAAGCTGTTGATCAGAGTTTTATACCTGTGACTCTTGGGCAGAGGCGTCTGAGAACAGAAACAGCAGCAGTAACTGTTCTTTCCATTATTTTTAATATGTTCGGAGAAATGAGATAAAAAAAGCTTGCTTTTACATACAAAAAAATGTTATATTCTGCTCGTTTATAATTTATGCAGATTATGAATTGATAAGTATATTTTTAGTAAGATGCAAACTGTTAAAGTTTGCATAAATTTTATCCGAAAGGATTATGGAGAGACAATATGAACAGAGAAAATTTTAAGAGTGAAATTAAACTGGCATTTTCAAGACAGGCTGTTGTTGATTACATGTTTATTGCTCTGGGCGCATTTATAATGGCCCTGGGTATAGGGGTTTTTCTTGTAGATGCAAAGGTTGTCCCAGGTGGAGTAAGCGGTCTGTCAATGGCTGTTCATTACCTGTCAGGCAATAAAATACCGGTTGGTCTTATGATGTGGGTTATGAATATCCCTCTTTACATCTGGGGAGTAAAAGAGCTTGGCAAACAGTTCGGAATAAGAACAGTTGTGGGTTTTACACTGAATTCGTTTTTTATAGATTTCTTGCGGGGAAGAGTTCCGGGGTTCCATTTTTTACAGCTGCATAATAATCCGTCAATAATTCAGCTTCGTGATAATGATTTTCTGCTTTTGATTCTTACAGGCGCAGTGTTAACCGGACTTGGTCTGGGAATAATATTTAAATTCAGGGGAACAACAGCAGGTTCTGATGTTGTTGCAGCAGTTGCAAGAAAAAGATGGGGAATAAAACCCGGAGTTACATTTATGACTGTGGATTTTGTTGTAATCTTAATTGCAGGAATTATCATACACATGAAACACTTATCAACAACCAGACCTGCTTTGACATTAACACTTTATGCGATTGTACTGCTGTTTGTATCATCCAGAATAGTGGATGTTATTATTGACGGGTTTGATTATGCAAGATCTGCATTTATTATTTCCAATAAGAATAATGAGATAGCTGAAGTAATTACAAAGGATCTCAGCAGGGGGGCAACAGCATTTGAAGCAAGAGGTCTGTACAAGAATCAGCGCAGAGAAGTGCTGTACACAGTGCTTACGAGAAAAGAAATTACAGAGCTGACAAGAATAGTAAAAGATATTGACCCCAAGGCTTTTGTTATTGTAAATAATGTTCATGAAGTTTTAGGCGAGGGCTTCAGACCCAGGATATGATTATAACAGGATCTGCAGTAATCACTGGAATTTGAATGAAATGGTTTGAAAGGGTGTTGTATTTGAAACTAGAATTAGTACGGCGTTTAATTATTGATAAATAAATGCTAATGTTTATGATTTGTTTGTTTTGGATAAATTGATTTTATTGTATTTTGTCAGTGTAAGGTTCTTTGTTTTCAGTTATAATCTATTGATTTTGGCAGGATTATGGGTGGGCACTTTTTTTATCCCGATTCTGATTATTATATTTTTTAAAGAAAATCGGGATTCAATAGTGCCAAAAAATCCCGGCATCTGAAAATCTCCTGAAATGCTCAGTCGTTCGCTAAAAGTTCGAAACTCATCCCGATTCTTACTATCATATTTTTTCTTAAAGAGAATCGGGACTCAGACAGCCGAACTTTTTTTAACGCTCTCTTCCTCGCATTTCCGGGCGGAGATTTTCAGATGCCGGACAGAAAAAGAGGGTATGTAATATATCCCATAATATTTTGAAATTAAAATGTTTTCTTAGTAAGAAATAATGCCACTATGTTTTGAGCTGTCTAATTTTACCAGTGCCAATAACGAACGAATTAAATTAAATATTGCGTAATATGCCCTGTTTATACTTCCGTCAAATTTATCATTATCATGCAATAGCTTTGCTTGATTTAGTAAGTCTTTAGACTTACTAAGTCGATATCTTGATAAATCAATTTGTAATTCATCTATCATAATTCAATTCAAAATTTAGATATTTCTTTATAAAACAGAGAGTTATATTTTTTGTTCTTCTCCCAGACATAAATATCTTTAATAACCGGTAAAATAATTATACCTTTGTTTAAAGAGTAGTTTGAAGATAAAGAACTGATTTCTTTTCTTAATATGGTATTAAATTCCATAACGATTATTAAAATATCGATATCAGATTTTTCACTCTGTTTATTTTTTGCATATGAACCAAAAAGATATTCTTTTATGAAATTATCTTTCAGTATTTTTTTTGTATCAATCACAAATTCTTGTATGATATTTAAAAGTTGAGGATTCATATAATTGATAGCAGTTAATATCCAATTTAATAGTTTTAAATAAAATGCAATAGATGTTTAAATCTGTGTTGATGCGGTTGGGTAAAATATGAAAATCCGGAACAACGGCATAAGTCTGATGTAAATTTGATTTTATAGTTATAAGTAAAGTTTTAATGAATTTCATATTCAATCCGGGTGTAACAGACGGTGCTGTAAAAATTTTCCGATTATTCAAAAAGGGCGTATAAATTATGTACCCTTTTTAAATTTTCCTATGTTGTTTTGTTTCTTCATGTAAGTACATATTTACTGGGTAGAAAGTACATTATGCTATTCGGTAATAGTTGCTTACTTCTTGTTTTTATGTAAGTTGTCATTGTTTGGTTCAAACAGGTGTAAAGAGTTTTACGTTTTCAAGCAGTCTCATACCACCGGAAGGTCGCGTCTGATCCTGAATTTTTAAACAATGAATAAAAATCAGTATCTGCAAAATGTAAAAAAAAAGTAAAACAAAAAAAACCGCTTGACTTACGGAATAATGTATATTATATTGCTTCTGACTGACTGGTCAGTCAGTGGGCTGAGTAATAAAATAATTAACGGAGGGAAAAGTGTCGGACAATAAAGACACGGGAAAACAAAAGAGAAGAAATGAAATAGTAGATGCTGCAATGGAGCTTTTTGCAGAAAAAGGTTTTCATGAAGTAACTATGGATATGATTGCAGAACGGGTAGGTCTTTCCAAAGGAACACTGTATCTGTACTTTAAAAATAAAGAAGCTCTGTTTTTTTCCATAATCAGAGATAAAACCGATATTTTATTTAATACTCTCACACAGGCTGTTAATTCGGAACAGGAGTACAAATATAAACTGGAGAAGTTTATTACAAATTATCTTTCGTTTTTTGATGATTACAGATACTATTTTAAAATAATTCATTCGGAAAAAAGCAGGATCGGCTGGGAAAGTAAAAATAAATTCAGGAACCATGCATTTGAGTCTTACAGACGCTTTGAAAATATGATCCTTGAATTTGTTAAAGAGGGTATAGACTGCGGATATCTGAGAAACATTGAACCAGAGGTCGCTATGAAGGCCTTAAGAGGTATTCTCAGTTCATTTACCCTTAATGTGATAATAAGTTCGGAAGATGATAATCTTAAGTCAAAGGCACCGGAAGTGTTGGATGTTTTTTTAAACGGAGCAATTAAAAGATAAAAAATAGTCACAGGAGACATTATGACAAGAAGAAATGTAATATTTGTCTATGCGTTGATTCTGCTTCCCCTTATTTCCGGGTACGGAGCGGACAGCAAATTTGGTATCAGATTTAATATGTCAGGTGTACGGCCTGTAAACGGTACATTCAGAGATAACATAAAGATGTCTGATTATGTTAACAGTTCAACAGGTTATTCTATTGCGTTCAGACAGCAGATAACAAAAGGATTCGAAGTGGAGCTGCAGGCGTTTTATCAGTTTCTTGAAATATCGGATCAATATAAAGTTGACAGTGCAAAGAAGCCGGGCTGGTTAATACCCGGCATATCAGTCTCTAACATTATTCCTGTTTTTCACTGGATTGCAGTGCCTTCTTTAAAATTTGGCGCTGATATCATCCCATGGAGATTTACAGACGACGGGCCCAAAGGAGAGACTTCACTTTTTGAAGGGGAAAAGGTGCAAAAAATGAGTTTCGGGTTTCACGGAGGGCTTGAGCTTGAAGTTCCGGTAGCAAAATGGTTTTCAATTATTGCAGAAGCACGATACACCTATCTGTTCTGCAGAGATACCTTTTTCTTTGGCGAAACATTTTCAGAACAGGGCATTTTCAGTTTCAGTCTGGGAATGGCAGTTTTTCCCTTTTAGATTCAGGAGGAAATTTTATGAGATCAGTGTATAAATATGTTCTTTTCTTAATTGTTGCACTTACAGGCATTCAGCAGAGTTATTGTGAACAAAAAATGTCTCTTACAATAAAAAAGAGCATAGAGATTGCATTAAAGCACAACAGTACTATTGCCCAGGAGAGGCAGAATGTATTTTCTGCAAAGGCAAAATTAGGTGAGGCCAGGACAGGGTTTTTGCCTAAGATAACAGGAAACGGCAATTATACAAAACTTGATGTGGCGCCGTTTATGCCCGGTAAAATATTTGCAAATTTCAGTGGTGCGCCGGCAGAAGCGTTCCCAAAGCGAATACCAATAGGCCAGGATCAGATTTACAGCTTTGGTATAAGAGTTCAGCAGCCGGTTTTTACAGGGTTTAAGATCCTTAACGGTTACAAGATTGCATCTCTCGGCGTAAAAATGGCAGATGAAGGGATGAAAAAAAGCGAAAGTGAGATTATTCTCAAAGTGGTTGAATCTTATTGGAATCTTATCAAAGCTGACGAATTTGTAAAGGTAAGCAGGGATGCAGTGGAACAGATGGAAAGCCACGTAAAAGATCTGAAAAATATGTTTTCTCTCGGCATGATTACAAAAAATGATCTGCTTAAAGCAAAAGTCCGGTTATCTTCAATGGAGATAAATCTTATGAGAGCGGAAAACGGAAGAGAACTTGCGGAAAAGGCATTTTGTAATGTTCTGGGCATTCCTCTTGATACGGAGCTGGAACTTACAGAACCTCTTGAAACTGCAAAATTAGACACTGTTTCTTTAAATCAAAGCATTAAACTTGCTCTTGCAAACAGACCTGAATTAAAAATGATGAAACACGGGATAAATATCAGCAAAAAAGCTGTTGATATTGCAGAAGCTGGTTATCTTCCGAATATTGCTCTGGTTGCGGATTACGGTTATAAACGCCCTGACAGAGAATATGCAAACCAGTTCTACAATACATGGACAGTTTCAGTGGTTGCTTCGGTTAATATTTTTGACTGGGGAGAAACATACTATAAAAAAATGCAGGCAAAGTCTGATTTGATAAAAATGCGGGAGAATTTTAAACAGGTTCAGAACGGAATAAGGCTTGAAATAACGTCAATTGTTCTGCAGCTGCAGGAGGTTGAACAGAGAATTTCCGCTGCGCGAGAAAATGTTAATCAGGCTGAGGAAAATTATAAAATAACAAACAATATGTTTCATCAGGGTATGGCTACAAATTCAGATGTGCTGGATGCATCCACACTTCTTACAAAGGCTAAAACAGATTACATTTCTGCGCTTGCAGATTACAGAATTACAATGGCCAAATATAAAAAAGCTGTTGGCCGAATTGGAAAAGGAGAATAGGATATGAAAAACAATAAAAAAATAATGTCCGGAACAGTCAGTTTTGCAGGTAAATTACTGATAATCCTGATATTATCAACAGTGGCAGGTTGTAGTAATTCAAAGAAAAAGGATAATATTAAGGAAAAGGTCGTACCAGTAGAGATACTTGTTGCAAATAAAGGAGAAATTGAGCAGAGGTTTGATTTTACAGGTACAATTGATACCTGGAGAAAGTTAAATCTTCTACCTGATGTAGGGGGTAAAATATCAAAAATTTATGTAAATATCGGCGACCGGGTCAACAAAGGTGATGTGCTTGCCGAACTGGATCAAATAACTTTTAAATTAAGACTTGAACAGGCAGAAGCCGGCGCTGCTGTGGCAAATGCAGCGTTTGCCAGTGCAGAAAGAAATTATAAAAGAGCTTTAAAATTAAAACAGGAAGGGTCAATGAGTATCCAGCAGTTTGAACAAATTGAAACCGGATACGAATCTGCAAAGGCCCAGCTTAAAAGTGCAACTGCTGCTCTGGATCTTGCAAAATGGCAGATTGATGTTTCAATTATCAAAGCCCCGTTTTCAGGTGTGATTACAGCGCGGTATCTTAATGAGGGGGATATGATTAATCCCCAGATGCCCGGCGCTCCCGGAATTGTACAGTTAATGGATTTGTCAAATCTTAAAATCCAGGTATGGGCATCAGAAAAAGAAGTCCAGCTTATTAAAAAAGGACAAACTGTTCTTGTGTATCCTGATGCATTAAACGGAAGTATAATCAATGGCGTTGTGCAGAATGTCAATATGGCTGCAAATCCTGCAACAAGAACTTTTCTGGTAGAGGTAAAGGTGCCAAATCATAATTATTTGCTGAAAGCCGGTATGTTCTGCAGACTTGAGATTGTTGTCAGCAAAAAATCAGATACAATTATTATTCCTTCGGATGCGGTTCTGGGCAGGACAGGTGATTATCATGTGTTTGTTGTTAAAAACAAAAGAGCTCAAAGACAGAATGTCGTTACCGGAATCAGGCAGAATACAAAAGTGGAGATTTTAACCGGTATATCTACAGGGGACAGCGTAATTGTAACAGGTCAGGAAATTGTAATGCAGGGCTCGCCTGTGGAAGTTAATGTTACAGGAGGTAGATAATATGAATCTTCCTGAATTAGGAGTAAAAAGGCCAATAACAACACTTGCAGTATTTCTGGTGATATTTATCATAGGTATGGTAAGTATTTCCAAGTTAAACATAGATTTAATGCCTGATATTACACTGCCGGCAGTAACAATTACAACAGTTTATCCCGGAGCCGGAACCGAGGATGTGGAAAAGAGACTGACTGAAGTTATTGAGGATGCTGTAAGTACTGTCCCCAATGTTGACAAGGTTATTTCCAAATCCCAGGAGAATGTTTCATCTGTTGTTGTATTTTTCAAATGGGGAACCAATATTGATGCTGCATCTCTTGATGTAAGGGAAGCATTAAGCATTATTGCTCCCACAATGCCAAGCGATGCAAATGATCCCATGATATTCAAGTTTGATGCTTCTTTAATGCCTGTTCTGTTTCTTGGAATCAGTGCAAAAGAGAGCTATCCGGATCTATACAAAATAATTGATGATAAGCTGACTGACCAGCTTTCCCGTGTCCCAGGTGTTGGTGCTGCGAATGCATGGGGAGGACTTAAGAGGCAGATCAATGTAAAAATCAGCGGATCTGCTCTTGCTGCAAGAAATCTGTCAATTGACAGAGTTACAAGAATGCTGGCAGCTTCAAATGTAACAATTCCTGCAGGCAACATAGAAATCGGAACGAAAAATTATGCAATAAGAATACCCGGAGAATTCAGTAATGTCAAAGAGATTGGTAATGTTATGGTTGGCAATTACATGGGAGTTCCGGTTTTTCTTAAGGATATTGCAGTTATTGAAGACGGTTTTAAAAAACAGCAGAGAATCACCAGAATGGACGGTGTCCCAAGTCTTATGGTTGTTGTTCAGAAACAATCCGGTGCAAACACAGTCAAAGTGGCAAAAGCGATTAGTAAGAAAATTAAAGAGATTGCTCCTACACTTCCAAAAGATATAAAAATCAAAAAAGTATTTGACGGATCTCAGTTCATTAAGGATTCAATCAGGAACTTAGCAACAACTGTTATATGGGCTGGTATTCTTGTAATGTTTGTTGTATTTGTATTCCTGCGTAATCTCCGGTCAAGTCTGATAATTGCGTTTATTCTGCCTTTTTCACTTATTGTCGCATTTATTTTTCTATATACTGCAGGATACACAATAAACATAATGTCTTTGTCCAGTCTTGCAATTGCAATAGGAATGGTTGTTGACAATGGAATTGTTGTATTTGAAAATATATACAGGCACAGATCTGAATTCGGAGAAGGAAAATTTGAGAGTGCTGTGTTCGGCAGCAGGGAAGTAGGATCAGCAATTACAGCATCCACGCTGACAACAGTTGTGATTTTTATTCCCCTTTTATTTGTTCAGGGAATCGCAGGTATTCTTTTTAAACAGTTGGGTTTTGTAATTATTTTTGTTCTTGCAGCGTCTCTTTTTACTGCTCTTTATCTTACGCCTATGCTTTCTTCCAGAATGCTTAAAATTGATACAAGAATTGACAGATCAACGTTTAAGGGAAGATTCCTTGAGTGGAGCGAAAAAGCATTTACAGCACTGGAGAATTTTTATGCGGGAGTTTTGCAGAAAGCCCTGGCGCATAAAAAAAGAACAATATTAATCGGTGTTCTGATCTTTGTGATAAGTATGGTAATGTTTAAGTTTGTTAATACGGAATTTTTCCCCCACGCAGATCAGTCTGAATTAACAGGCATAGTTGAGCTGAATGAAGATGCGCGGCTAAGCGAAACAAATGCAGTAATGAAAAAGATTGAAAAGATTATTGATGAAAATGTTCCTGAAAAGAAAGTAATAACTACCCGGTGCGGTACAAGTGAGTTCGGATTCGGTGTTGCAATGGGAAGAGCGGAAGGGACAAATGTAATAAGTATTCAGGGTACTTTGGTTCCCAAAAAAGAGAGACATGCATCTGATCAGGAAATTGCTTACAGGTTAAGCAAACTTATAAGCAGTATTCCGGGAGTGAAAACCGTTGATTTTACTCCCTCTGATCCGTTTACGTCTCTATTTGGCGGAGGAAAGCCGATTGAAGTGGAGATTTACGGTTACGACCTGGAAAAGACATCAAAGTTCGCAGATCTGGTA
>Ga0190359_1001853_pt1 | contig 12960 bp, 13 predicted proteins | sample 48721823_MG_FD_161269 | JGI IMG/M metagenome (GOLD analysis project Ga0190359, IMG submission 161269) | Hydrothermal vent microbial mat bacterial communities from Southern Trench, Guaymas Basin, Mexico - 4872-18-2-3_MG | ecosystem: Environmental > Aquatic > Marine > Hydrothermal vents >...
AACAGGCTATAACACCACGCACCAAAGTGCTCCTATTGGCCTCACCGAACAATCCCACCGGCGCAGTCATCGACCGCGAACGCCTGCTGCAGATCGCCATGTTAGCTGAGAAATACGATCTCATCGTCATCTCCGACGAGATCTACGACCGGCTGGTCTACGACGTTGCACATACCTGCTTTGCCACACTGCCAGGGATGCGCGACAGGACCATTTTGCTTCAGGGCTTCTCGAAATCATATGCCATGACCGGCTGGCGCGTAGGGTACCTGAGCGGGCCGGCAGCGCTGGTCGCCCAGATCCGCAAGCTCCACCAATACCTGATCATGTCGGCCCCGACGCCCTCGCAGTTCGCAGCGCTCAAAGCCCTTGAGGTAGGTGAGCCATTCGTGGAGGCCATGCGGTCCGAGTATGATCGCCGCCGCCGATTGATCGTCTCCGGGCTCAATGACCTGGGGCTGACGTGTGTGGAGCCTAAGGGAGCATTCTACGCTTTCCCATCCATCACCACAACGGGTATGGACGATGAGGCTTTCGCCGAGCGGCTACTGCAGGAGGAGCAGGTCGCAGTGATCCCTGGGCGCGCCTTCGGCCGCTCGGGCCAGGGATTCGTCCGTATGTCCTATGCTACAGCCTATGAGAAGATTGAGACGGCCCTTGAACGCATCGCCCGCTTCATCGGACGGTGAACCGCTGCACGAGAGGCCTCTCATCTGCAGAGTGATACCAGGCATCCGTCGGGGGAAGCGGATGCCCTGGGGTGGCGCCGTCTTCGCTGCCGAAGCGTCGCATCCGCCTACCGTACCTTGTCACAGCCATGGAAGGGAGAGTAGAGGGGCTACCCTTCGAGAACTCGTAAGGAGAGTATCGACATGACTCAGGAGATCAATCCCTTCGCGATGGCTCAGGCCCAGTTCGACCATGTTGCTGAACAGATGCAATTGAATGACGCTGTGCGCAGCATCCTGCGCTGGCCGCTCCGAGAGTTTCGCTTCCAACTCCCTGTACGCATGGATGATGGAAGCATCCGGGTCTTCTTTGGCTTCCGGGTGCAGCACAATGACGCACGGGGCCCCGCCAAGGGAGGCATCCGTTTCGCCGCCAACGAGACATTGGACACTGTGCGTGCTCTGGCCATGTGGATGACCTGGAAGTGTGCCGTGGCCGACATCCCCCTGGGCGGCGGCAAAGGCGGGGTAGTGGTGGATCCTGCTACGCTCTCTACCAGCGAGAAGGAACGCCTATGCCGCGAGTGGATTGATGCCGTCTGGAAAAACCTGGGTCCAAGGAATGACGTCCCCGCGCCCGACGTCGGGACCACACCCCAAATGATGGGCTGGATGATGGATGAGTACTCTAAGCTCCGTGGAGAATATGTCCCTGGTGTGATCACCGGCAAACCGATCGGAGGGGGAGGCTCCGCAGGCCGCACTGCTGCCACCGGGTTTGGCGTAGTAGTCACCATCCGGGAGGCCATGAAGCACCTGGGCATCTCGCCCACAGGAAGGACCGCCTCTATCCAGGGGTTTGGCAATGTCGCTCAGTACGCTGCGCTGAACTTCATTGAGATGCTTGGCGGTCGGGTGATCAGTGTCTCCTGCTGGGACCGCAATGACCACTGCGCCTACACCTATACCAAAGAAGGCGGTATCGACCCTCAGTTCCTGCAGCACATCACCGATCAGTACGGAACCATCAACAAGGAGTTAGCTCTGGCAGCCAACTACGTGATCGAGGACGGCGACGCATGGCTGCATAAGGATGTCGATGTCCTGATCCCCGCAGCCATCGAGGGTGTGATCACCGGCGAGAACGCGCACCAGATCAGCGACACCGTGAAGATACTAGCCGAGGGCGCCAACGGCCCAACCACCCCGGAAGCGGATGAGATACTCAAAACCCGACAGATCTTTGTCATCCCCGATTTTCTATGCAACGCCGGCGGGGTCACCTGTTCATACTTCGAGCAGGTCCAGAGCGATATGAACTACTATTGGGAAGAGGAAGAAGTCCTGGCAAAGCTCGACAAGAAGATGACCAGCGCCTTCCGGGCGGTTCTGAAGACGGCGCTGGATAAAGGGCTCTACACGCGCGATGCGGCTTACTGGGTCGCCATCGGCAAAGTAGAGCAGGCCATGCGCCTGCGCGGTTGGGTCTGAGTGGGGGCACACGCTCTACTCCCAACGGTCCTTGAGGCGCTCCAGCAGCCCCAGCAACAGCCATAACAGGACCAGGGCAAGCACACCAGGCACCAGGCACAACATGCCAGTAAGCACAGCCTTCCAACCGTAGAGCAGGCCAATCAGCACGCCACCCACGCACAGGAAGAGAGCCACCGCGGTCAATAGAAGCCGCTGCTCCATGCGCTGGCGTCGTTGCCGCCAATCTGTCGGCTGTTGGGCTCCTGGCATCAGCACCCTCCCACCTGGAGGATAGAAGTCGCACTCCCCCCGATGTGCGGAGGGAGTGCTCTTTTTGGGATCATATTCCAGCCCGGATGACCTCAGTAACGGAGCAACGCACCAATGCGTGTCCCCTTCAACTCTTCGTCATCCACGACCTCCACCGTACCCCCATTCTCTATCACCTGGGTGACCACGGCCTCCACAGCATCCGGGATCTCGATGAACGTCCCACCACAGAAGATACAACGCTCCAATGGCTGCGTCGTCAAGTAACCACAGCCTGTACACCGATAGCCAGGCTGATGATAATCCCGCTCCACTAACAGGACCTGGATACGGCCCTCATGGGCCACACTCAAAGTCCCGTCCAACCCTACCACTCCATTCTTGCCCTTAGCTGCGGCGGTGAGCACCGCATTGATCACCTGTTGATGTCGTTCCCGCTCCAGCTTCTGGAGCGCCTCGTAGGCCCGCTCGCGCACCTCGACCTCGCCCGCCTCGATATCGAGAGGGAAAGTATCCACCAGGATATCACGCAACGGAGCCGGCAGCACCTCTTGGAGCTGCGCCACCGTTGGATCAGATCCAGCCAGCAGGAGTCGCCGTGGATGATGGGCTTCGCAGAAGGCGAGGAGCGCTTTGCCTATCTCCTTGAGGTTACGCTGGACCAGCGCCGCCTCGTGTCGCCCAGAGTGGGGCGCGCCCCCCCGCATCCCAACCACCGAGGACCCTCGCCCCATGCGGGTGTGACGGACATCCTCCCCTACCACGCCCTGCTGATCGGCCAGTTCGCCCATCTGGAAAAAATAGAAGACGGCCCCCTGGCGGTCCACAACGGCGACGACGTACCGTCCGTAGAGGCCGTCGAGCTCTACCAGCGGGGAAATATAGGGGCGTCGCGCCACCGTGACCCCCGACCGCACGGGTATCGCCAAAGGATAAACGTACCAGACATCCTCGACCTGCCGGGAGAAAATCGCCAGACCCCGCCCCGACCAGTCGTAGTCATACTCAATATACCGTTTGACTGCCTCGATATCCCTGGCGTCCACCTCGTCAGCTACGCTCTTCAGCAACTCACGCAGAGTGAGTTTGTACTCCTCAGTCGTGCGCTGCGTGGGATCCACATCCAGGTATACACTCAGGATTGGCCCTTCCGTCTGGATAGAAGCCAGCTCCTTCAATGCATGCTCGTCAAACATCGTGTCAACCTCCTGGAAAAAGGGGTGAGAAAAGCCTAATATATCCTCATGCTTATGCCCAGTTCTGTCGTCAGCACCTCCTGTCCGGTCTGAATTCGCCCCCCACTAAAATGCAGACTGCGGGGTGGCTCTCAAGCCATCCCGCAGTCTAAACATGCATACGTACCACAGATACCTGCTGACAGGTTCAGCATATAAAGTGCCTCGCAAGGGAAGGGATTTACCCTCATTCTACGGGTTGAAGTCCCACTTGTCAAGCCTTCAGAGCCACGATAAATAGTTCACTTCTCCTGACTTCCTTCTCCCGTCTGAGATCTGGAAAGGAAAGCGGAAAAAGAAGCAGGAGAACGCTATGCCCTCTCTCCGGCATCCGCCAGCGCCCCCAGCGTGCGTTCAAGCAGGGACTGCACACGGGGCACCATCTGTGCAGGGTCGGGATGCAATCCCTCTAGAAGCAGGAGATCCTCATACAGTTGTTCGACCGTCAGATCGACCACGGTCGCGGCTGAGGGATCATCGACCAACCTCGCCAGGGTCTGGATCAGCGTATGCCGCGGGTTGATCTCCAGGATCCTGGCCGGCGCCTGATAATCGCTCTCGAGGAACCTGCGCACTCGCTCCATATCCCGAGCCGGGCCGCTGTCCGGCGATACCAGGCGACAGGGGCTATCTGTCAGGACCCCCGACTCCCTCACCTCCGTCACCCGATCGCCCAGGACCTTACGGAAGCGGGCCACCAGCTTACCCAGTGCCGCAGCCTCCTCCTGGCTCGGTTTCTCCTCAGAGGTCGTCTCAGCCTCCGGCAAGTCCAGACTGGCGTCATCTACGTTGCGCAGAGGCTTACCCTGATATTCGCGTAGGGCCTGCACCATGAACGCATCAAGCGGATCCACAAGATAGAGCACCTCCAGGTCATGGGCGCGGAAGTAATCCAGATGTGGACTCCGTTCCACGGATTGGGCACTCTCGCCCAGGATGTAGTAGATATCGGACTGATTCTCTTTCATCCGCGCCACGTAAGCATCCAACGAGATCAGTTCCCCGTCCGAGTGCGTGGTCTGGAAGCGGAGCAGAGGGAGTAGATCGTCTCGGCTTGCCGGATCGGTCGCCACACCCTCTTTGATGAAAGGCCCCCATGCCTCCCAGAACTGTTTGTATTCCTCGGGCTTCTCTTCTCCCAACTCCTGAAGCGCCTTCAGCAGTCGGCTGCGCAACGCCCGCCGGATATGGGCGATAGCCCGGCTCATCTGTACTGTCTCACGTGCCACGTTCAGCGGAATATCTGCTGAGTCCACGACGCCCTCGACAAACCGCAGGTACTCCGGCAGTAGGTCCTTGTTGTGTTCCTGGATGAGAATCTTCCGCGAATAGAGCTTGAGCCCGTAGTCTGAGCGCAGCCGCCAGATCGCTGGATCGCGATGGCGGGGGACGTACAATACACTGCGGATCTCCACCGGTACCTCGGACACGACGTGAAGATGCAGAAGTGGCGGCTCCGGATCCATTGTAAGCTGGCGATAGAACTCGTGATAGGCGTCCTCCTCCACCTCCTGGGGCGACTGACGCCAGATCGCCGTGCGCTCGTTGACTACCCTACCTGCCACATAGATGGGGAACGAGACATAGTTGGAGTGCGTCCTCACGATCTGCTCCAGCCGCCACGTGGCAGCGAACTCCTTCGCATCGTCCTTGAGTTGGATCTCGATCGTGGTTCCGCGCTTCTCCTTCTCCGCCGGTTCCAGGCGATAGGTGCTGTCGCCTCGCGAGATCCAGGTCCAGGCCTCCGCCTCAGGACGATAGGAGCGGGACGTCACCCGGACCTCGTCGGCCACCATAAAAACGGCGTAGAACCCCACACCGAACTGCCCGATGATGTCGTCAACCCGCCGCCCCTCTTCCAGGGACTTCAGGAACGCTCTGACCCCCGAGTGCGCGATGGTACCCAGGTTCTCGACAAGCTCCTCGCGCGTCATGCCGACGCCGGTATCCGAGATGGTAAGGGTATGGGCGTCTTCGTCGCTCTCAATACGGATCGCCAGCTCCACATCTGGATCCAACACGTTTTGGTCGGTCAACATCACGAACTGCATGCGATGCAATGCATCGGAAGCGTTGGAGATCAACTCTCGTAAGAAAATCTCCCGCTCCTTGTAGAGAGAGTGAGAAAGGATATGCAACAACTGCTGGACCTCTGTCTTAAACTCCAAAGCCTCTGCCTTCTGTGTCTCACTCATCGCAGCGTCCCTCCCAACCATACTTACTGTAGTATCAGCCCCATGATACGCGATCAACATTAGAAGCGGATTAGAGGCCACTGGCCAGCACAATGGGGCTGAAACCTTCACAGTGATTCTACGGCCCGTTTACACAGGCTTAACACCAGGTGAGTATGCTAAGGACAGCACAACATGGGCCGTGGGAAGGGTAGCAATGCTTGCGATCGTAGCCATACTGATTCTGCTGGCGTTCCTGGTGTTCCCATTGCTGCTGTGGCGGCCACGCTGGCGTTGGTTTATGCGGCCCATGCGGCGGCCCTGGGTACGCCCCTATCGGTTCCCCGGATTCCGCGGGCCAAGAGGTCGCTGGCGCTGGTAACAAGCGAGAGATGACAGGAGACAGGGCTACATAGGAAATTGCGCTGATTTCTAAAGCCAAAGACCTGGCGTCCCTACGCCGAAAGCGTGCCTTGACGATCCGGGGCTTGTGAGTATAATGTGAATTGCTAAAGTAATCCTCGGTAGCTCAATTGGCAGAGCGGCCGGCTGTTAACCGGTTGGTTGCTGGTTCGAGTCCAGCCCGAGGAGCAAAGGGCCGCACTGGATGCGGCCCTTCTTCATTTATCCTTCCGATCGCGCCGTGGTGAGAGAGGCGGAACCACATCAACCGCACGGCCATCCCAGCCCTTGCAGGTCAAGAACCAAGTTGACATTCCCGCCACGCCCTCTGGGCACGCCTCACCTCTCTCGGTCGGGACACATCGCTCCGACGCTCTAGCCTCCATGCAGGCGGCGGCCCAGGTAACGGATGAGTTCCTCAGCAAGGGCGCCGGTGGTGACATCCGGCGGGAATCTCCGCCGGTCAACCGACTCCCATGTTCCGTCAGCACGATGCTGACGGAACGTAAAGAGGACCCCATCCAGCTCCCAACGTATCACCACAGATAACAGATGGTGGTTCCACCAGCGTCCGCGGTCGCCATCCCAGCGCGCCGCATTCTCTGGCGCTTCCATACCTCGGCTCAAAGCCCGGGCCAGCGCGCGGGAGAGTTCATAGGAGGTGGAGCGCCCCAGGGTCAACCATACCCGCTGCACAGGTGTGATCTCAACAACCTCACCAGGGACACGGGCGATGACCGGCACCACCACGAAGCCTCTCCCATCTCCATAGACATGAACTTCTCGTGAGGGTCTTTCTTCAGACACTAGACACAGTTCCTCCTGCTGTTAGGACTCTCCCTTGCCGCTCCAGGACTGATCTCTATACTGCTCTTATGACTAACCCGGAGGACAACGGGACGGTGGATCTGCCAATCAAGACAGCCACCTTCCGGTTCTACGCGGAACTGAACGACTTTCTGCCGCGGGAACGCCGACAGCGGCCCTTCCGCCATCGCTTCCGGGGCTCGCCTGCGGTAAAGGACGTCATCGAGGCATTGGGCGTACCCCATACAGAGGTTGATCTCATACTGATCAACGGCAGCTCCTCAAACTTCGAAACTCCCCTTGACGATGGAGACTACGTCGCAGTCTATCCCGTCTTTGAGTCCCTTGACATCAGCTCGCTCACACAGGTACGGCAACACCCTTTGCGCCAGACGCGCTTCATCCTCGACGTCCACCTGGGAAGGCTGGCACGGCTACTGCGGCTGCTGGGGTTTGACACCCGGTACTGCAACACTTACACCGACCCCGAGATCGTGGCGATTGCACGGCGCGAGCACCGCATCATCCTCACACGTGACACCAATCTGCTCAAACGTCGGACCGTCACCCACGGGTATTGGGTCCGGGCCACTGACCCCATAGACCAGGCGCGCGAGGTACTGCAACGATTCGATCTCCGTGAACAGGTCCTGCCTTTTTCACGCTGCCTGCGATGCAACGGCAGGCTGCAGCCGGTGGACAAAGAGGAGATCCTGAGCCGCCTCCCACCTCATGTTGCCGCCCACCATGACGAGTTCCTCATCTGCGAAGGATGCCACAGGGTGTACTGGCGCGGCTCGCATCTGAGACGGCTACAGGCACAAATCGACCGGATCCTCCAGTAAAGGCCAGGGAGCTATTCGCCCTCCTCCACCACGCCTGGCATCTCCAGGTCCACCACGTCCCCGTGGATATCGACCACGACCTTGAACCCCATCAACCCCAACCACTGCCGTGCCGCCTCGGGCAGCCCCTGTGTCATCAGTTGTTCCATCTGTTCCCCCATCTGCCCCAGCGAGGCCTCGATCGCGGCCTTGGTAAACAGGTCGTCGCGGCCCAGATAGCTGAGCATGGCCTCGACTACCGCTTCGCGGTTAGACAGAACGGTCTCCTGCATTGTCATCAGGACCTGGCGATCCACATAGTCCGATGGAATATGGCGTTGGAAGCCCTGGTCATCCACCACATAATAAGCATCCGGCCCCACCCGTGTGACGGTGACCGGTTGGTCATATTCATCGACCACCAGGCCCGCAAAAACTGCTTCTCGTCCCATAGTCCTCTGTCCCTCCTGGCCCAATCGTAGGGTGGCCTTGGGGATATCCCATCAAGTATCGTCGATCCTTCCCCACACACCTCACTCTTAGGGGAAAGACCGCTGTACTTTGCCCAAGATTTGTTTTAAGGTAAACTTGAAATAGGAATAAGGAACCTCTCGGATTTGACGTATGTTGGCCAGGCCATGCTATGCTGGCTCTCACCTAAATCCTAGCAGATTTCGACTCAAGTTCCAGCACCGGCAGCCGTCCTGGTCACCGACAGAGAACTGGAGGAGAACTTGACAGCAGCTTCGATTGCCATTGTCACCGATTCAGCCTCGGGTCTTCCCGCGGCACTCGCTCAGCAACACAATATCCAGGTTATCCCCTACTGGGTGCATCTGGGGGATGAAACGTTTGTCTCGGGCGAGACAATCGATCCAGCGACATTCTTTCGGCGCCTCCGCGCAGACCCCCGATTGGAGGTCCACACGGGAGTGCCTCCTGTCGCGAAATTCGCGGAGGTCTACGAACACGTGGCAAATTGGGCGAAAGCGATCGTCTCTGTGCATGTGGCGGGCAGGCAAAGCGGCACATGCAGCGCGGCAGAGGTAGCGGCACGGGAAAGCCCAATACCTGTCACCATCATTGACACCGAGACGACCGCCATGGCCGAGGGTTTCGTCGCCCTGGCATGCGCTCGTCTGGCCGAGCAGGGCGCAACCCTGGAACAGGTCGTCGAGCAGGCCCACGCTGCGGTGCGTAACGTCGGACTGTATGCGCTGTTGGAAAGCATCTCCTACGCTCTCAAGGGCGGTCGGCTTTCCAGCGCAGCCAGCGCGGTGGGCACCCTGCTGAAGATCCAGCCTCTGATCCGGGTCAGAGACAACAAGGTGAGTCTGATCGGGCAGGCACGCCGTCGCGTCAAAGGCCTCCAATCGCTGATCGACAAGGTGTGCAAGGAAGTCGGCGATGCGCCAGTGCGCCTGGCGATCCACTACGCCGAGGATGAAGAGGAAGGGCAGCGTGTTCTGGACACCCTCAAGTCGCGCCTTCACTGCATTGAGGCCTATCTGACCCGTGTGCCTGTGGAGTTGGGCGTACACGCGGGTCCGGGAGCTATCGGGATCGCTTACCATGCTGAGCGCGAGGCCACTGGACTGCGGGAACGCCTTGAGCGCCTGGGAGCCCAGGCTAAAGAGATGCTGCAATCACACCTTCCACAATCCTGACGTCTGGATCATCCCTTACATGGCACTCAAAGAAAGACAACGACAACTGCGGGTTGTGGGAGAGATATTGACCGTGCATATCCCACAGTTCATGGATTCCGATCCCGATCTGGTCAAGGATCTACTGTCTGTTGTGGGGACCGCACTGAGTAACATCCACGAGGATGCAGAGGCCTCAGCCGACGCATGGGACAAGCGAGCCTATCACGTGCGGGCCGATAGACTGCGCCGCGAGTGGGAATGGGCGCTCCCTGCGTCCAATTATGCGCTGGGTCTGGCCCTACGCCCACATCCTGTGACCCCACTGCACATTCAGAGGCTCAAGCAACTTATCCGGCCTGGGGTGGAGAAACCTGCTCGCCGTCAGATCACGGACCCCATGCGGTTTCGCGGCGCGGCCCAGGCCATCAGACGACAACAGGCGCGGAAACGGAAGCCGATACGTGGATAATCGCGCAAGGCCAGAGAGACCGTGCCCCAATACAAGCAGTCGCGTATCATGAGTCAAGATCATGTCCTGTGAAGCGTATTTCGCTGAACAACTGAGAAAGCGTGGGTTCCGCGTGACCGCCCAGCGCGAAGCGGTCTTGGCAGCACTCCATGAGCTTGAGGGCCTGGTCACGGCGGAGGAGATCTTCGAACGGGTACAGGCACAGACGGTGCCGGTGGACCGCGCAACGGTTTACCGCACGCTCGATCTTCTGGAAGGAATCGGGCTGCTGGCCGTCGTGGATTCTGGAGACGCGCAGCGCCGATATGAACTATTGCGGGTGGAAGCGCCCCACCATCACCTAAGATGTACCCGATGCGGCGCAATTATCCCTGTGGACTACGCCGTGTTTGAGTCGCTGTTCGAAGAGCTGCGGCGGACAACCGGTTTCGTGGTCACCTCAAGTTCGTTGACGATTCCCGGGCTCTGCGCACGGTGTGCCGAGGAAGCCTCACGCTCCGAATGATCACGATGCAGGGCAAAGCAGCCTGGAGATACACTCTTCAGGCTTTTCTCCTTGCGGTCTTGGCCCATGCCAGGTTTATGCCATAATGGGGGCCTGCAATCGAGAGTCCCTCGATACTTCCTCGATATTGGTTTGATAAGGAGAGAGATATATTGTGATGACGCATGGGAAGTTGGAGTTACTGCGACAGCGGTTGTCGCAGATGGAAAGCATACTGGTGGCATACTCCGGCGGGGTTGACAGCACCTTCCTCCTCAAGGTGGCTCATGAGGTGCTTGGCCGCCGGGCCATGGGAGTGCTGGTGAGCTCCCCGCTAATCCCCGGCTATGAACAAGAGGAGGCGCTGGAGATAGCGCGCGCCCTGGGCCTGCCCGTGGATGTCATTGCAGCCGACGCATTTGACGACACCCGGGTATTGGAGAATTCCCCCGAGCGCTGCTACTTCTGCAAGGCCAACATCTGTCGCCTCCTCAAGGCCTACGCACACGACCACGGATTGGGCACGGTCGTCGACGGCACCAACGCGGATGACCGCGGGGATTACCGGCCTGGTCAACGCGCCGCCCGAGAGTGCGGGATGCAAAGCCCGCTGTTGGAAGTGGGCCTGACCAAAGCGGAGATCCGCTCTCTGGCACGCCAGATGGGATTGCCTAACTGGGACAAGCCCTCCGCCGCTTGCCTGGCATCGCGGGTGCCTTATGGTACGCCTATCACCCCGGAGATGCTGACGCGCATCGCTCGTGCGGAGCAGATCTTGCGGGACCTGGGATTCCAGGAACTGCGTGTACGGCATCACGGTCAGGTGGCACGCATCGAGGTCCCCGTCGAGCACTTTGAGCAGTTGTTGGAACGACGGGAGGAGATCGTCAGCGGGCTGAAAGCAGCGGGCTACGCCTATGTAACCCTGGACTTGCTGGGGTTCCGCTCAGGCAGCATGAACGAGGTGATAGCGGCCAATGGACCCTGAGAAACTCCGCGACCTCCTACAGAGTGTCCGTCAGGGCACAGTGGATATTGAGACCGCGATGGAGAAGTTGAAGACTCTCCCCTATGAGGACCTGGGAGACTTTGCCCGTCTGGACCTCCATCGTGGTTTGCGAAATGCCATGCCGGAGGTCGTGTTCTGTGAGAGCAAGACCAGTGAGCAGGCCACCGCCATCCTGCAGCGGCTATGGGAGCACCACGACCGCGTCCTGGGGACCCGCGTGTCCCCAGCCATGGCATCTCGCATCCAGGAGGCATTGCCAGAAGCACACTATGATCCGATCTCACGCCTCCTGACGCTTACACGGGCTCCCCTGCCCACGCCACCAGAGGACACCCCATATGCCATGGTGGTATGCGGGGGCACGTCTGACCTGCCAGTGGCTGAGGAGGCGGCGCAGGTTTTGGAGTTCCTGGGGCACCGCGTGGAGCGCGCCGTTGATGTGGGCGTGGCTGGCCTGCACAGATTGCTCAGTGAGCTGCCCCGATTGACCCGCGCCAATGTCGTCATTGCCGTCGCCGGGATGGAAGGCGCACTCACCAGCGTCGTGGCCGGGCTGGTGGCGGCTCCCGTGATCGGGGTTCCCACCAGCGTGGGATACGGCGTCAACTTCCAGGGCGTGGCCCCTTTGCTCACTATGATGAACTCCTGCGCCTCTGGGGTCGCCGTCATGAACATCGACAACGGCTACGGTGCGGCAGTGTTTGCTCACCTGATCCTACGACAGATAAGTCTCTCTAACATCCAACGAGAGGAGTAAGACCTCTATGTCCATCCTTTACTTCGACTGTATCGCTGGAGCCAGTGGGGACATGATCCTGGGGGCGCTGGTGGACGCCGGTGTGACCCTCGAGGCCCTGAGTCAGGCGCTCGATGCGCTCCATCTGGCGGATTTCGAACTGCGGGCAAAGCGAGTGAGCAAGCTAGCTTTCACCGCCACAAAGGTCGATGTGGTCGTCGCCGACGATGTGCCCGAGCGCCACCTGTCCGACATCCTGGAGATCATCGACGCGAGTGCTCTTTCGGACGAACTGAAGGCCCGTGCGCGTGCTATCTTCACCCGCCTGGGCACGGCCGAGGCAGGCATTCACGGCACAGACCTGGCTCAGGTGCACCTGCATGAACTGGGAGGTGTCGACACCATTGTTGACGTAGTAGGTACCCTGGTGTGCCTGGAGCTTCTGAACGTTGAGCGAGTGATTGTCTCCCCCATCCCGCTGGGGCGAGGGTTCATCCACGGAGCCCACGGGCAGATCCCGCTACCTGCGCCGGCGACCCTGGCTCTTCTTCAAGGGGCGCCCGTCATCGGCAGCCCCCTCAACGTCGAGACGGTTACCCCCACTGGTGCTGTACTGCTGACATCTCTCGCCGACGGGTATGGCCCGATCCCACCCATGCAGCTCTCTGCTGTTGGATACGGCGCAGGTCAGCGGGACCTGGCTATCCCTAATGTCCTGCGCGTCCTGATCGGGGAGGAACTCGCAGAGCCTCCCAACGAG
>Ga0190359_1001854_pt1 | contig 12953 bp, 12 predicted proteins | sample 48721823_MG_FD_161269 | JGI IMG/M metagenome (GOLD analysis project Ga0190359, IMG submission 161269) | Hydrothermal vent microbial mat bacterial communities from Southern Trench, Guaymas Basin, Mexico - 4872-18-2-3_MG | ecosystem: Environmental > Aquatic > Marine > Hydrothermal vents >...
ATGCTAGCAAATAAAGAAACCTTGAAGCATCTATAACAAATATGCCAGGAGTAACCTGTTTAAGGAAGTCCGGATGATAAATTACCTGAAAGGCATAAGGAGCATTTAATCTTTTTTTAAAATAAATAAGACTAGGATCTAGATTTACCTCAGAGAGTTTGGTCTCTATCAACATAAACGGTTTACCGTTTTTTACAACCAAAAAATCTACTTCTTTCCCTTCCTTTGTCCTTACATAATAAAGTTCAAATCTGCCCCATCCCCACTCATTCCATGCTGAAAGAGTGCGTATAAGCTGGACAGCGATAAAATTTTCAAATCTTTTACCCCCTTCTGATAAAATTCCCCAATCCCAAAAATAAAGTTTTTTTTCTTTCTTGAGAGAACGACTTATTTTTCCCATAAAAGGGGAAATCCGAAAAAATAAATAGACCTTCTCCAATGCTTCTATCCATGTTTTTACGGTATTATATGCACATTCTAAAATATGCGCCAACTTATTTAAACTTACAGGTGCTCCTACTCTCTCTGGCAAAAGGAACACCAATGTTTGCAATCTTACTAAATCAGAAATTTTTGAAAGGTCCCTTATCTCTTCTGTGGTTAAAAGAGAAATATGTTCTTCTTTCCAGCGATTATAAAACTCTGCTCTGCCCATTAAAAATGGCTCTGGGAAACCAGAAAGTCTAAATAATGTTTCCACTGCTTCTTTAAAATCTGAAGACGGTAAGGTAATGTTTAAAGTATTTTCTGGATACCAACAATGTTTAAGAGAAAAATTTCCTCCTTCTGTAATATCCCTTGGACCAAGAGGAAACATCTTAAAAAGAAAATATCGCCCTAAAAGACTCTCTCCTGTTAACCGAAAAAGGTCAAGTCTAGCACTTCCACAGACTACAAACCTCAAAAAATGGCCAAATTCATCATAATAACCTTTTAATAAATTCTTCCAATTTGGATGTTTATGAAATTCATCAAAAACAATCCAATATTTAGGCATTAAGTTTGGTGCAGGAGGGGGTGGTATTTCAGGAAGGTTTTCTAAAAAAAACAAAGGGTTTTCAGCATAAAGTTTTTTTACACCCAAGGTATCCCAATTGTAGTAATTCTTTTCCTGTCTGAGCGATTTAAGATGCAAAAGTGAAAGTGTGGTTTTCCCTATTTGTCTTGGTCCTGTTAGAAAACACATCCTTTTACCTAAAAACGAAGCAGAAAATGCCCACTTGCCAATGATTTGATATAAATTCATAAGACTTTTTTAACCCATTTTGCAAAATAGTCAAGACAATTTTACAGCTATATGAAAAATAGTCAATTAGTAGGGATTCTGAATAGTAATGCGCCTTCTTCCTATTTTTCAAAACTTCTTGGGTCTATAAAAATATGTCTTTTTCTAAAGACAATAGGAGCATCCCTAAAGGCAATCATTTTAAAGGTATCATTTGAAGTTAGGTAAACAGCAGGTATGGCTGACCCTATTTTTTCAACCCATTCAGGCACAGGCACATCCTCTTTTTGAGCAAGCCATTCAGCAAGAGAAGCCAAAAGGGCTAATATTCTTATCTCTTTAATCTCAGGTTTATCTTTTATTAAGGCATATTTTTGTTTTTTGGAATTAGCCCCATAGAATTCATTTACAAAGGTAAAAATATGCCTTTTATTTTTTTCAAAGTCCTCGAGCAGAATTTGAGCTAACTCACTTATTTTCATAAGTCTTCTTTTCTTTAGCAAGTGTAGCGGCAATTTCTTCTATAAAAAGTTTTCTACGTTCATCAAGATAGCTTTTAGGAAATACAGAAAAAAATACATTTTTTAAGTCCTCTTCTGTAACTGCCTTAAGGGCCTTAGCTAACAATAAAGCATCTTCAAAGTCTCTTTCTGCCCTAGAAGCCAGAATTTTTAAAGCAAGAATGTATTCCTTAGATGGCCTAAAAACTCTTAAATTTTTCCCCTCAAACACACTTGCCAGTTTTTGCGGTGGTCTTGAATAAACATACCGAAGAACATCTGTGTTAATCCACTCTCCTTTAAGCCCAAATTTCTTCCCTGCTTCAACTAAAGCATTTTCTACTTCTTCTTTAGGTCTTAAATAGGCATCAATATCTTTAGTAAACACCCTTTCATCAAATGCGAAGATAAGAGCACCTCCACCAAATAACACAATTTCTCCTATAATGCCTTTTTGTGAAAGGATGCAATTTGCTTCTTTAAAAATTTCCTTTAGAGTATTTGCGTTTATTGTTTTCATAACTAACTACTTTTACCACATTTGTAGCCATCAAGTAAATGTTTAGAATTTCCAAAACGGCAAACATAGAGCTGGAAGATAAATTATTTCAGAATGAAATTCCAAAATGTCTTTAGTAATAACAATAACCAATGACTCTTTTTCTGAATATCTCTCAATAAAATTCTTAATGGCCTTTGGAAATCGCTTTTGATTGCAAAATTTACTTTCAATTAGATAAAACTTTTCTTCTGAAACTACGAAGTCAATTTCTCCTCCTGCCAATGTGCGATAAAAATAAATATCAGAAATGGGAAACCTTTCTATAAGCTCACGATAAACAAAGTTTTCAACAACTTCTCCTGGAATTATGCGGTAATCATCATAGCCTTTTTTAAGGACATAACGCATTATGCCCATATCTCTTGCATATATCTTTGGACTCTTAGAAATTTCTTTTCGCACATTCCTAAAAAATGGGCTTAGGAATGAGAAAATAAAGGTATGTTTTAGAATGTCCAGATAGGAGTTAATGGTTTCAAAACGAATGCCCAATGTATTGCTTAATTCTGTCTTATTTACCAGACTACCTATTTGTGATGCAAGAATCCTTATCAAATTGTTAAAAGCAGAAACCTGTCTAATTTTCAAAAAGGCAGATACATCTTTTTCCAGATATACTGAAAGGATTTCTCTTAAAATGCGTTGCTTTTTATCAGGTATTTCCTCAAGCACAACTTCAGGATAACCTCCCCAACTGATATACTCTACAAAAAGTTCCTTTAACCTCTGGCCATAAAGCTCATAAATCTCTTTAATCTCACTTAAATCCGAAAAAGGGGCTTGTTTTACAAATGGTTTAGGAAACCTTAAAGAAAGAAATTCCAGAAAAGAAAACCGTTCTAAATGCAATTCTATCTTTCTTCCTGTCAGAAACTCTCTGGTTTTAGCAAGTTCAAGACTGGATGAGCCAGATACAATCAGTTTTACCTTTGGAGAAAGCCTGTCATGCAAAACTTTCAAAAACATACCTGCATCAGGCAGATACTGTGCCTCATCTAACAAAAGATAAAGACGCCTTTGTGATAAAAGACCTTCCTGTTTAAGCCAATTTTCCAATGAAATAGGGTCTTTTAAACAGGGTTCAAACAACATCTGGTCCACAGGTAGATAAACTACCTTTTTACCTTTTGTCTCTAAATCTGACTTTAAGATGTGCAAAAGAGTAGTTTTCCCTGTCCTTCTTGCACCATGAATTACTAAAATATGTGGACTTTCAAGCCAGAAATAAATTTTGTCTAAAATATTACGCTTTACTAGATTCATTTGGTCTAAATTTTACTATTAGACTAGAAAAAAGTCAAGGAAAATTGATTAGCAGGCTTATGCACAATTTTCTACATCACAAATTCTTTTAGGAAAACAAAAGTTTGAACAGATAATGAATTGTTTTGGGGCTGTTTTAACATCCTATTCATGAAATTTTGGTTATTTTTTAGATAGAAATTTTATTTCTGTATAGTTTCAAAAAGGCCATAGCCTAATGCGGTTTTGGCACCTATCCCGTAAGAGGTAAGGGCATCTCTTAACCACTCTTTTGTGGTATTTAATAGATTTTCTTTTTCCTCTGAAGAAATAAGTCTATTTTTTGTACCAAGATAAAAAGTGAATTTGGCATTTTCTAATACAAGGAAGGGAATAAGAGTAGGATTGTAATAATCTGCTGGAGGCTTTTTTTCGGTGTAGTAAGGCCCATAATGAGGATTCATAATATCATATTTGATTTCAAAATGCTCAGGAAATGAGTCAAAAAAGATAATACAACCCTGTTTGTTTTGTGTGCCAAAGATAAGCTGGAATTCTCGTAATTCAACTTGCTTGGCTTCTAAAGATTTATAAAATTGTTCAGAGAACTCAACTTTTTTATTTTTATCTTGAGGACTACTTACTTTAAGTCCCTTAACTTCCTCCCACTTAGGGAATACATTTTTTTCTACTAAATCAAATTTTTCTACAAATTCCTCTAACAAAGCTACCCGTTCATAATAGTCATTTGGATGTTCTAATTCTTCTACCATACAAAGTATTCTATAACTTCTTGTTATGCCTTTAATTGCACTGCCTGGAAGATAGGGAATACCATAAATGTGATGTAAGGTCATAGAAGTTTCATAAACAGAAGCTGCACCCAGCCCCACAACGAGACGCCAGGAGAGAGTAAGAGGAAAGTTTTTATCTGCTAATTTTTTTATCCATTGGTTATAATGGTTTGCATATTTTGAAGCTGTATTTTCTAGAATATTAATCAAATCTTTTTCTTTTAAAATGTCAAACTTCTCATGGGTCTTCTTATTTTCATAAAAAAACCGGGGAGTGCCTTCTTTATCAAATTGCACTGCCTTATTCAATCTTAAAGCAAAATTATTAATCAATTTTAAACCTATTTCGCGTGTGTCTTTAGGTAATTTGGTATTTTTTAATAAAAATAAAGGTTGCGTTTTTTGATTTTTTATGCGTGGAGTTTCATTTTTCATTAGTTTCTCCTTCCTCAATCAATCCTTCAGCAAACCGCCTAAGCCAGTTTAAAAAGGCAAGGACTTCTATGGTAAGGGCACGGTAGGAGGAGGAATTTAGAGAAACAATTTTTTCTACTAATATTTCAAAATTAGCATTTTCCTCTAAGGAAATGACTTTAGTAGGGCATTTTTTCAACCACTTTGTAATTTGATCACCAATATAAGAATAAGTATCTTTTTTACTAAACATGAACGCAAAAGACGCTCCTAACCCATTTGTTTTTATATACATTGGAATCTTTTTTGCGTAAGACTTATATTCTTTCTGCTTTTTTTCGTCCAATTCTTTTAGTGCTTCCTTTGTACACTCCCACGCAAATTTTGCTCTGCCACTTTCAATACCCTTAATTTTTGTTTCTTCTGCCATTGCTAATCCTCCCAAAGCTTAATCCTCACAATACCTTTACCAATAGTAGCATCTCCGCCTATTTGCATCACCTCTGGCCTACCGGCTTTGAAAAACGCAAGCACAAGCTCCGTTTCATCTTTTCCGTCTTGATTAAAAATGCCTTTTTCTTCTGGTTTTTCTTTAAAAATAGGTGAGGCAAGGGCCAGAGAGTAAAGGAGGGTTTCAGCAGGCAAAAATTCTTCGGTAAAAAGAGCACCAGTTTGAACCGTGCCTGTTGCATTATCTATCTTTATGCGGGTGATAACTTCAGTAGATAAGTGCACAAAGTCTTTAAAATCATCATCTGAAAGGACAACAATTTTTTGAGGAATTTCTTCAATGTCTGTTTTTTGAACAAGCCAATCGGCAAATAGTTTCAAATCTTTATTTGGTTCTACTTCAAATGTATACTCTTCAAGAATAACTTTGTTAGAAACTAAAATTTCTGGGTCATTTTCAGGATAAGAGTTTTCAGGAATTGCATCTATATTTATTTTTTGTTCATTTATCTTAATTTCCTTTCCTGCAATCGTCATTTCTTCTTTAAATCTTTTTAGTATCTCTGGACAAGTAATGTGAGCAAATACCCCCTTCATAGATTTAACGGGAAAGAGCAAAATCCTTGCATCCGTGAAACCAAGTGCACCTGCATGGGAAACTTCAGCTTCTGGCCCAAAGATAAGGTCAATAGTAATTTTGTCATTTATAGAAACTTCTTTATTCCCTACTTTTACTTTTTTATTATTCTCCTTAAACACCTCCCTTATACTCCCTTTAAGTCCCGATGCCTCTATTTTGGGAAATCCAGTATGTCTTTCCCTTTGAATAGGTAAATCTACAATGCCCAGTTCTTGCCCAGTGCCTGCGTGTAAGGGAGTGATGACATGGATAAAAAATGGTAAGGCTTTTTTGAACATAAATGCCTCCTTATCTATTTTAAGCAAATTTATTTATAAACATCTCCCCTAAAATCTGCTCTTTTTACAAAAACAATTTTTCTTTCTAGATCAATTTTAAAAATAACCCTTACTTTTCCTATTCTCATGCGAAAATGTCCTATTAACTTACCAGATAACTTTTTTACATCTACTCGGCCTTCCCCTAACAATAAGGTTTTTAGTTTTGATTCAAACTTTTCAACCAGGTTCTGCTCAGACAAAAAGTCCCATGCTTTCTTTTTATACTTTATTTGCCAATTCATATCTTTCTAGTAACAATTGTATCTTTTTCATCGTCTTCTAAAAGTTCTTCTCCATAAAGTTCCTCTATTTCTTTTTGTTCTTCTTCAGAGACAAAAGGTATAAGTTCTAGCCTTAATTTGATTAAAAAATCATCTAATGCTTTAGATATTTCTTCTCTGATAATTTCTCTAACTTTTTCTTCAAAAGGAGTGTTTAACATAACTTACTCTCCTAAAATTAGTTTTATATCTGTGTCTTTTATCATTTGTTGAGCATCATATATGTTGTCTGATATTTTTAACCAATGCCACTTTGTTTCAAAGTCATTTCCCATAATCTGTTTAGCTAACTGATTGCATTCAAGCATTTTTTTCTTTAGATGAGTGAGAATTTCAACTTTATGATATATATAAATTTCAAAAGAAATCTGGTAATCTTGATATGACTCCTTTATATTAGGTAAAAGCTTTTTGCTCTTTTTCTCTTTTATATCCTTAAAAGGAATATTACTTCCAGGTTTTACTTCTATTACTGTGATTGTTTTCTCTTTATTGTTTTCTATAATTATGTCCGCTTCAGTATCGCCAAATTTCTTGCTATGATAAACCCTAATATTCTTTTCATTCAAATATTTGTTATAAAAATACTCAAATAATTTTAACTCCATGAATGTGCCTTTAAGTTGTTGATATTCTTTGGCTTTTTCTTTAAAAAACTTCTTATAAATTAACTTACCATAAATTGTAAGAATTACTTTGTCATTTTGAATTGCAATGAGTTTATTTTGCTTTAATTTCTCAAATATTTTTTCAGATTCCTTCTGATCATTGCTCAAGTATTTAAGCAATTCACATTTTTTAGGTAAGTTCTTTTCTTGTTTTTCAGGCTTAATAGCCTCAAAAGCTATAAAGTAATTCTCTATAAAACCAAAATCAACTTCTATAGGAAGCTGCGGTAACCATATCAATTCTTCCTCATCTTCAAAAATATAACATGCTGGGACTCTATAAAGTTGTGCATAAAAAGTCAAAAATGGCACAACTGTTTTATAACCACCAGTGATGTTAAAAATTGTATTTTTAGGTTTATCTATAATTTTTTCAATACGCTCAAAAAGATTCATTAAACCCTGTTCTTCAAATTCTTTACTATTTCTTACCTGCAAGCCTTTAATTACATCTTTTCCACATTCTTTCTCAAAATGTACTTCAAAACCTTCTTTTCCGTTAAACCACTCTTTTATAATTTCAGCGGCAAGTGGAGAGAGAATTGTATCTGTGGCAATGAGATGGATAGATAGATTTTCTTTAAACTCATCTTTTATTTTTAATAGACTTTTTATTTCAGCAGATGCATTGGATTTATCTTTTGCCCATTTTTTTATCTCTATTCTAAAATGAGATAATCTTTTTCCCCATTTTGGCCAATTTTCAAATGGAGAATTGTCTTTTTTTACTATTTCATAAGTTGGTTTGGCTCCACTAGATTGGTAACTTTCAAAAAAATTTTCAAAAATAGAGGTTCCTACTAATGTAATCACCTTCATTTTACTATGCCCACCAATGAAAAACCAAAACCTTCTTTTTTTCTTTCTTCAGAGATGTTTTTGTAATGAAAACTATCTATTATCTTTATTACATTTTCTTTTGTAGGATTTTCTATTTCAAAGAAATAAACAGAACCAGCAGGGATAGCTCTAAGCATTTTTTTAGGTTGTGGACGATCTTTCTCACGAATTTTATCTTTTCCTTTCATGTCAAAACCGCCTATATATACAGGCTTACCCACACAAGCAGAAATAAGCTTTAGAATTATCCCTTTATATTCTCCTTTTAAAGATTCTCTATCTATCCATGAGGGCAACCAACCATTTTCAAAAATGACAGGTGTAGCAAAGTAAAGTTTAAACTTCCTCGTCTTTTCTATATCATGCACAATTTTTGTAGATAAATTTCCCAATTCTTTTAGCTCTTCATATCCTTGCTCATCTTGCTCAAATAAACAACACTTTCCCTCTGCCCCCAATTTTAAAAGGTGTCTTTTAGGAAAACTTATTCCGTTAGTTTCAATTTCAGATACAAAGAAAACCCCGCTTTTAAGCCTTATCATATTTACTCTGTATAATCTGCCTTCTTTGGTAGTGTGAGTAAGCGGATTTCTGCCAATGCCTATTTTAGGCTCATGATCTAAAAAAGCGTTTTTAACGTAAATATCAAAATTTTCTCTTTCTCCTTTCAAATATTCCTTTAATGAAAAAGCATCAATAAAGCCTTCACAACTTTCTACTTCGTCCTTGTTACTCAAGGCATATAATGGTAAATTTAGATTAGAAACACCTAACTTAGCAAAATTAAAGAGTTCTAATGAAAAAACTTCCAGAATGTCTCCCTTAGCTGTATCTTTTTTCTTTATTAAATTTAAGGGCAGCGGAAAATAAAGATAACCGCTAGAATTAATGCATATATGTTTTACTTCTATTTTTGCCGTTTTATCCTTTTCAGTATTAGCCTTAGAAAATTCTTGTATATTTTCAGAAAACCACATTGTCCTTAATGCACCATAAATGGTGCTTGGATAAGGAGGAAATATTCCCTCTGCCCATGTTTCTTCTCCCCAAGAAAAAGGCTTTCCATCACGGAAAAACACGATGTCAAGAGGAGTTATTTTAGCTAACATTTTTGATACTCCCCATTTCTCGTTTTAAAAAAACTAAAATTTCAAGAAAGCTTAAAAAATTGTCTATATCTTTTGCATCCATTTTCAGGTAAGGTTGTTCAGATAATTTTTTCAATTTGTAAACTTTTTCAAAATATTTTTCTTTTTCAGATTGAGAAGGACCGCTTTTTAAAGACCTTCTAATAGTCCGCTTAAGCTCTGTTTTTATTATGTCTGAAACAACTATCAAAGGAAAGCTCTGGTTTGTTTTATTTCTCCCCAAAAGTGGCTCAAACTCACTTCTTAATACCCTCACAAAATGAGGCGATATAATTTCTTCCCTCAGACAGCTAAGCACTTCTTTTGCAATGCCAAGTGTGCCTTCTTTTTCTTCTTCAACTTGCCACTTCCATCTGGTCTTATGAATTTCTCCGCTGTGTTTTAATACAGCAATGGCAAAGACGTCTTTTTCAGGCATATCCTTTGCCCATTTTTCCATTTCCCTTGCTTGTTTTAATACTTCTAACAAAGGCGTTTTATAATGCGCAATTACTACCCCACAAGAAGCAGTTGCCCTTGATCCAAGTAATGTAAAAATTTTGCCATTTTTTTCTACAAAACCAGATGCCTCTATTGTAAAGTCAGGAATTATTTTGCCATTTTCACACTTTATATGCCCTGAGAAAGCTACCCTAAGTTTTATCATTACATCAAATAAGGCATGTAAATTTACAAAAGCAAGCACATCATCACCACCAGCATAAACAAGTCTGCCAAAACCATTTTCTTCCACAATATCTTTTACAAACTCAAGAGCATAATTTTTTAATGCTTGACTTAAGGCACTATGTAAAGCAGGTGTCATTAGGCGATTTTTAATTACATTTTTTAGTTCTTCTTTAAAATCACTACTTAAATTTTCCCATACTTTTGAATGGTATATTTTCTCAATTTCAGGCGTAAATTTTCCTGCAAGCCACTTGCCCATGTTATCACCATCAAGCATAAGCAAGGCATAATAGGGAGTTTGTTTAAGTTTAGTAGAATTTTTAAGTTCTTCTAATTTTTCTTTTACTTTTAAAGCAAGTTCTTTTGCCTTTTCCTCCGTTTCTGCGTAGCCGTGCTTTTTGAGATATTTAGAAGTTAAATTTTCTTCAAAATAAAGCTGCTCGTCAAAATGAAAACCGCCTTTTGATTGATATATACTAAATGTCCCTTTATATTGTGCTTTTCTATCTTCTTTTAACTCTTTTAACCAATGCAACAGAGCTATTTTTGCAGTAGAGGGAAAATCTGGAGACTTTTTGTTAAATCTGTCTTCAAAAAAAACCTCTCCTATCCGTTTTACCATACACACACCACACAAACCTTCACCAGGTTGAAGATATTTAGGAGAGAGGCTTCCATCAAAGATAAACAAATTTTCTGTATAAAGTTTAGAACATTTTAAATGATTTAAGTATTTATTCTGGCCTTCCTGCCACTTTTTCTCTTCAGCTATACTTAATTTATAAAATAACACATTTCTTTCTCCACAAATACTGCACTTTCTACCTTTTTCAGCCAGTTGCTCAAAATTTCTTATGCTTTTACGCATTCCAAGCGCCTTTTCAGTTAGAGTATAATAGGCGCTATAAAGATGCCCGACATTTGGTGGATAATTACCCTTGTCTTCAACAAACCTAATTATGCTTTCCATCGTTTCACTCTTTTCTTTAGATAAAATCTGTTTTAATTTTTCAATAGTCTTTTCTAATTCATTTTCAAAAGGCACAGCTATCCAGTAGATTTCAAAAAAGGTATTAATTTGTTTTTCAAATTCACTTTTTATGTTTGGTGCGTATATAGGGTTTTCTTCTTCTAATTTTTCAAACACCTCCTTCCCTATTTTTTCCCATCCCTCTCTTACAGCTTTTTCTATTCTTTCTCCTACTTCCTTTAATTCTTTAGACTCTTTTTCTGGCAAAACAGCAAGAAATCTGTTTGGAATAGTAGGTGTGTAAATATTTTGTATCTGAAAATCTTCTGGATCAATTTTTTCTTCAGTGGCTAACCAAAAATCACAAAGTGGCTGGCCGTGAATATCAGGAAATATAATACAATCAGGACCATAGTCTTTAGCAACTTCCTTAATCCCGCACCAGCAAAGATAAGAAAGAATAAAACTTCCCCAATAAAGGTCTTGCGTTTTTCTTGCTTGACCAATAAAAGATTGCACTGGGCAGATGGTAAAAAGGAAAAGTGAATGATTGATAAATCCTTTACCCGTTTTCCAGAAGGTACTAGTGGTTTTTAGGTGTTCAAAAATACTATGATCAGGCAAACGTGTATCTGCTGGTGCAACACGCCAAAGTTTTTTTAATTCTCCGTTTGTTTTTCTTTCTAAAATCGAGATTAAATTACGCCACAAGAAGAGAAACTTCTTTTTATCTTCTTTAGGAAGTGAGTGTTCTTTTAATATTTCTCTTACCAACTCATCTATTTTTTGAGCTATAGGTAAGTTTTTAAAATTTAGAGTAGTTAATTCCTTTGCTGAGAATGGATGAATAATCTCCCCATTTTCTAAAAACTTTATTTGAAGCTCTTTATTTTTATCTGCCCCTTTGGGTAAAAACCCTCTTTCCATTGCCGAAGCAATTTCATCGGGGATAATTATTTCCTGTAAATCCACATCAAAAATTTCAGTCAATTCTTTAGCCACTTCTTTATGAGACTTTTTAAGGGCCATAAGAATAAAAGGTTTGTGAATTGGGTCGTGAAGAAGGCAGGAAAGCTTGTAATGCCAGATGTTGGTCATAGAAGTGCTCCTATAAAATCATTCTGTTTTTTGACAGCAATGCTCTGATGACAAACGGTGTTAAGGGTAGTAATGATAGGTCTATATTTATTTTCAGAAGTTTTGATCATAGAAACAAAAACAGGTGATGCCAATCTGCCTTGCCTATCAGAAAAACCCAAAGCAGGATTTTTAAAATTGTGAGTAGCTTCACCTATTTTTTTTAAAAGTTTTTCAAAATTATTTTCTTCTTTTCCAAGTCGGATTGTCTTAATCCATGGATAATCCCCTCCTGAATTTTTATTGATAATGATTTGATTTCTAAGCTCAAAATTTAAATTATTAAAGGACATAAGTAATTGTAATATAGATTCCAATGAATAGGAAAAATCAAGTGTTTCCTTGTTAATTTTAATTATTTTTATGCTGCCAAACCCACGTCTTGAGCGTTTTCCAAGGCCTCCCAAGATTGTAGAAATTATAAAGGTATTTTTGTAAAGTTCAATGTTCTCCCAGCTTTCCAAAATAATATCAAAAGTTGTACCAGGATTTATGCAGGATAATCTGAAACCCTTTGAACATCGTTTTGGATTACTTCTACTGCCACAAGAAGGTAGAAATTTACAACTGCTGTCTCCAGTATGGTGAGGAAGTGGTTTGTATTTGCTTTCCTTCACTTGTTGAGGGTTTAATGTAATTTTAATTTTACTCCTCCCAAACCTTTCATCCGCTGCACCAAATATCCTTGCTTCTTTTTCCCACAACTTCTTTATATCCTTTTCTGCCCTCACTGCACGCCACCAAAACCGCATCATCCCTTTAAAAGCAGAAGGACGCAGTTCTAAAGTCTTGCCATCTGCACCACTCATAAAAAGTGGCGTAATTGTCTCTAAAAGAAAGGATACTTTATGCATTTAAGTTCCCCTCTCATTTTAAATCAAATACCCACACGCCCAGCTACCTTTATTTGTAATTCTAATTCCGCAAGCTTCGTTAAACTCATCTCTTTCAACTTCCACCAGCCCATAATGTTCAAGGCGGGCAATTTCGTCTGCGTATTTGTTCATTAATTCTTTAAATTCCTTATTGCTTTTTGGTTTTTTGTCAGAAAGCATTTCTAAAACTTTTAATTCATTTCCCCTTGGTAGGT